>Ga0182004_10001518_pt1 | contig 17107 bp, 17 predicted proteins | sample Sormic07211540_1_FD_120479 | JGI IMG/M metagenome (GOLD analysis project Ga0182004, IMG submission 120479) | Endophyte microbial communities from Sorghum bicolor roots, Mead, Nebraska, USA - 072115-40_1 MetaG | ecosystem: Host-associated > Plants > Roots > Unclassified | place: USA: Nebraska...
AAAAAAAAAGCGACAGGGACTTTTTCAATGTTGGCCTCTGCTTTTAAAACAAATGGAATTGACCTAAGTGGTGTTGGAGATTTTATACGACAATCCTAACAGATAATGCGATCTATATTTTCATAGAGTAGTATTATCTCAAATTACAGCAGGTGTTATAACAAAATGGCTGATGTTTTGGCTGCTTACGAAGTCTATATATTGTCCTCGGATATCAAACTGTTAACCAGCCAAAGCCCTGAGCTTTGTAAGTGAACTTTTTTTGGGGCGATTTGCCTAAATGTTTGTCTACTGAAATATGTGATTTGCCTCCAGACAAAACAAAAAAAATGCTGCTGCTGCTGCTGCAGCTGCAGCCTAGCTATCGCCGCGCCCACTGGCAGGCAGGCAGTCAGTCAGGAGAGGCTCCCGGTTTTGCGACGCCGACGCCCTTTTCCGTTGGCATTGACCGCCGTCCGCCGCGACGCCCAATTCTGAAACCGGCGGCATGTCCGTCTCCGGCCGCCGTCCAAAAAGTCCAAACCAAGCGTCCAAACCGCTGCGCGGGCGCGTGTCGCCATCCACTGTTTCCTTCTCGTTGTTACAATTATTTATTTATTTATTTATTTTCCGTCCATTCATTTAGATTTGGGTCTCGTTTACTTCCTAAAAAAATAGCAAAATATTTAAGATTCTACGTTACATCAAATCTTTCCATATATAGAACAATAAATATAGATAAAAATAACTAACTATATAGTTTATCTGTAATATATAAAACGGACCTTTTGAGCCTAGGTAGTTTATAATTGGACAATATTTGTAAAATGCAAACGAAAATATTACAGTATCTATTTTGCAAAAAAAAAAAAGTAAACAACGCCTTGAAAACCACCACCACGACCTATTAATTGCACGAGATTTGCCGTGAGACCACGTTCAGACGTGTGCGTGATTAAGAGCAGCGCACTCGCCATCCGCATCCACATCCACCGCCGAGCTTGCCTTTTCTTTCCTCTTCGATTCTTTTTTTTTTTCTTGGAGAATAAGAAGAAGAGAAGAGGGGGCAGAAGAACAAAAGGAGTCGCGCCGTTGCGTTGCTCGCTCCTCCCCGCGTCGTCCCCGCCAGCAGCTCCCTCGCTCTCCCTCCCGATCTGATCCGAAGCGCGACCTCGACGAGACCACCGCAGGGGCACGATGCATTCCACCAACCTTTTGCTCGAGGAGCCCATCCGGATGGCCTCCATCCTCGAGCCATCCAAGACCGTAAGCCGCCGCGTCGTCTTTGGCTTTCTTCAGATTTCCTCGATTCGCTACTACTCTCAGGATTCTGCTCTGATTCCGCCCCTGTGGATGGATCCCGTCGCAGAGCTTCTTCCCGGCGATGACCAAGATCGTCGGCACGCTCGGGCCCAAGTCCCGCTCCGTCGACACCATCTCCTCCTGCCTCAAGGCCGGCATGTCCGGTAATTTCTCACTCTCCCTCTCTGTTGTCTCCATGGCTAGCTCAGCTCAGATTACACCGCAATTTCTTGTCTTTTGTTGTTTATAATAAACTTACGTATGTGATTCCGGCGCGCTGGCAGTCGCTCGCTTCGATTTCTCGTGGGGAGACGCTGCCTACCACCAGGAGACGCTCGAGAACCTCAAGCTCGCCATCAAGTCCACCAAGAAGCTCTGCGCTGTAAGTGGAGAACCCCGCCCCCGCCCCTCTTTATTTCTCTCTTTCCATCGATTCTCGTCGCATATATATAACTGCAAATAAACGCACCTAATCCTTAGTACGCGCCAGCCATTATGCGGCACGACCTGACGACTGGATCACACTTTCGCTTGCTTGCTTGCTTGCTTGCAGGTTATGCTTGACACGGTTGGACCGGAGCTGCAGGTGGTCAACAAGAGTGAGACCCCCATCTCCCTTGAGGAGAACGGGACTGTCGTGCTCACGCCGCATCAGGGCCAAGAAGCCACCTCCACCTTGCTGCCCATCAACTTCTCTGGGCTCGCCAAGGTTAGCTGCTGTTTTTGTCAGATCAGATCCCATATCCAGTTCTGTGTTTTAGTTAATTACTACTTCTAGTTCTAGGCAATCAGCTGCAACTGCTAGCAGATCAATCTATGGCTACCTACTGTAGCAGATCAACTTCTAGTCTCTTGTTTCCACATGACAGCGCTGAAAGAAAAAAAAAAACTTTGGTCCTTGCAGGCTGTGACACCAGGTGCAACAATATTTGTGGGTCAATACTTGTTCACCGGTAGCGAGACTACTTCAGTTTGGTTGGAGGTAAAAGCCTTTGGCATCCTGTACTTACAGCTGTGCTACATCTGTATGTTCCGTTTGTCTTCCTGTAGTCTGCGTTTTCAGATAACAATTCCTCCATCTGCCTGTATAGGTTTCTGAAGTTAAAGGAGACGATGTGGTTTGTATAATCAAGAACACAGCTACCTTGGCTGGGTCACTCTTCACACTGCATTGCTCCCAGATCCATATTGACTTGCCCACGCTGTCTCATGAGGATAAGGATGTAAGTAACTACTCTCAAAAATGTGATTTATGTATCCTTGCGTAACTGTTGCTTTGAGTTTGATGCATCCCCTTCCTTTCAGAATTTCACCTTTAACAACATGCAAATTTTGGGTCCGAACTATATCTGCTGTAAAGATCCAGCCCTGTCCTTAGATCCATCCTAAGACTTACTTGCATGAACTGCTTTCAGGTTATCAAAAAATGGGGTGCTCCAAATAAGATTGACTTCCTCTCTTTGTCTTACACAAGACATGCAGAAGATGTGCGGCAGGTAAGCAACTAATGACATTATGGATGCATCTTGAGTTATTTTGTTTGCCCTCTATAGTTGTTGTGCTTCTAATAAGCAATACAAGTATTTCTTCAGTTAAAAGGTTGTGTAACTACGAGTACTCTAACTATGTTTGAATACAGTGTCTCCACTTTGTTTGAGAAGAATGTTGTTAACAGTGCTAGTATTTTTCTTTCCCCTGCAACACAGGCACGCGAGTACCTCTCGAAATTGGGTGATCTTAGCCAAACTCAGATTTTTGCCAAAATTGAGAATGTTGAGGTATTTTCAAGATCTTTGTTTTTTCATTATTCGCTTATGTAGCTTTTGTCTTACAACTACCCACTTATTGCTTTGCAGGGCTTGAACCATTTTGATGAAATACTGGCAGAGGCAGATGGTATCATTCTGTCAAGAGGAAACCTAGGAATTGACCTTCCACCTGAGAAGGTTGGCTTTCTCAACTAACATTTCATCAGTTCAGAACACCTCATTTTAGACGTACGCTAGTACCCAAAACCTAAGATGTTAAAGGAAATACAGACAATATACATCAACTTTTAGTGACATAACCTTAAACATTTCTTTTCATAATAAAATAATACCTTTCTCTTGTTTTAAGATGCAACAATTGTCCTTGTTTTATACCAGTTCATTTAGCCTTTGATCTTTACCTCTCTGGGTTCTCCATATTGTAGGTCTTTCTGTTTCAAAAGTCTGCGCTTCACAAGTGCAACATGGCTGGAAAGCCTGCTGTTGTTACTCGTGTCGTGGACAGCATGACTGACAACCTCAGGCCTACTCGTGCGGAGGCAACTGATGTGGCAAATGCAGTTCTCGATGGTAAGTTCTTGACAATTTTAATGGATTTCCAAAAATCTTTCATGGACTCTGGCTTTTGTAGCCTGACATACTGGTCCATGGTGCACTTAGAAAGGACAGTCCAATCATGATGCACAATTGCTTTTACTTCAGGGAGTGATGCCATTCTCCTTGGTGCTGAGACTCTCCGTGGTTTATATCCAGTGGAGACTATTTCAACAGTGGGCAGAATTTGTGCTGAGGTAAAATTTCTATTGAGTCATATGTTTTCTTGATGAAGATTTGCATTTCAATTATTATCTTTACTTCTATGTGTACTTTTTTCCCCTTTGCATCTGGCTTGTCATTGATCAATTTAGTATACAATGTTTGTCAATTGTTTTACAGGCTGAGAAGGTATTCAACCAAGATTTATACTACAAGCGAACTGTGAAGTATGTGGGAGAACCTATGACCCACTTGGAGTCTATTGCTTCCTCAGCAGTAAGATCTCATATTTCAACCTTTGCCTTATGTTTGCATGAGAAACATTTTTCTGTCAATGTCGTACCACAATCACGAATTGTCATGACACTGATTTCTTTTGTCTAAAATACCATAAACTACTTTTCCAGGTGCGAGCTGCTATCAAAGTTAAGGCATCAGTCATCATTTGCTTCACCTCTTCTGGACGGGCTGCAAGGTATATATATACAAATGAATATTGCTTGTACAGGGCTGTAGTTTAAGTTCAGTGAAAATTAGTCTCATGTATATCTAAATGATTTGCAGGCTCATTGCCAAGTACAGGCCCAACATGCCTGTTCTTTCTGTTGTCATTCCTCGTCTGAAGACAAACCAACTGAGGTGGAGTTTCACAGGTGCTTTTGAGGTGTGTGAGCAACCTTTCCCTTTTGTATTTGTGATCTTCACATCAATGTTCTATATTTATGCAATGTGGGGCTCTCATATTGTTATTAGCACGCTGTTCATTTATTTGTGAATCATTGCCTGTGCAAAGTTAGCTTATTGACATTAAACATGTAACCATTCGACTTTGTTTTCTGTTTGTCAGTGGATTGTGCTGATATTTGGTACTATGTGACTCATTTGTTGTATGATTTCTTGCAGGCAAGGCAATCACTCATAGTTAGGGGCCTCTTCCCTATGCTTGCTGATCCACGGCATCCAGTAAGTTAACCATCTCCTTTGTTAGAGGGATTGAAGTATATACTATAATTACAATACATACTTCTGATTTCCTATGTGTAGCCCATATATGGGATTAGCATCATTGTATTCTTCAAAATGTAGCTTTGTTTCACCTCTTCTATGGTAATAAGATCCCATATGAAGGTAGGGTTCGTACATATATATCGACCTTTATTAACATAACAATATCATGTTCTAGTGGTCTTGCTTCCATTGGGCTTTGCACCAAGTTCCAAGGGAAGAGCACTAGAATGATGTTCACTAGTTCAGTTTCAAACAGTTTGAATGGTGTGATAAAGTATGGTTAATCAAAACATTTTTCAAAACTCTCGGCAGGTTTATCGAGCCTATAGAATAATAGCTTATAAGACAAAGTCAGGCTAAATCTATGAAGCTCTCAATTGGACTTCGCTGAACTTAAATGTTTTTTCATGTATTTCAAATTGGGTGGGGCAAGCTGATTGATACCTGACTGAACTAACGAATGACTGCCTGGTGACTCGGTATATTAATCAATCTACATTGTCTTTCAGGCTGAATCTACCAGTGCTACAAATGAGTCTGTGTTGAAGGTTGCTCTTGACCATGGCAAAGCCTCGGGTGTCATCAAGTCCCATGACCGTGTCGTTGTTTGCCAGAAAGTGGGTGATTCCTCTGTTGTGAAGATCATTGAGCTGGATGATTAGGCAATCAGCCTATGCTTGTCTACTAGGGCATGTTTTTGCCTATTTTTGACTAGGCCTAAACTTATTGGCTATGTATAATCCTATAGCGCTTGAAAAATGAGCAGTTTTTCCTATGGTGCCATCATAGGATTTGCTTTTACAGTTCCAATTGTGATGTAGATCGGAATTTGCTCGACTAAACTGCGGTGTAACAGTTCAATGGGCAGATGGAATAATGCAATACCAATACTGTTCCCTCGTTAGGTTGTCACTTCAATTGCTGATCTAGACTTTTTTGCTAACCCTATCTCTTGCTGCTTGTTATTTCTGTTTCTGATCTATGTAACTCAGAGAAAAGGTTATATATTTTGATCTGTTTGTCATCCTATGCTTCAAGGATCTATATCCAGGATCATTTTTTCCTATATATTGTACCGTTATAGCGGTCCCACTCATGGCAAGTGACCATCGTCAAAGTTCGGCCGAGCAACTTAAAAAATTAAATCCACAACGCATATAGCTGATGAATACCAACTGATTCAGCAAAACATAATTCACATCTAAGCTGGTAACTCATGGCCAAAGAAGAGTTTCCACGTTCTGTATTCCAAATTTCAGCATGGATAATAATCGACAACAATGCACCATGTTACATGTTTTTAGTACAACATTATACAAATCGTTAAGTTCCAAACTGAACATTCTTTATACAAATCGTTCAGTTCCAAACTGAACATTCTTTATTGGCTTGCTATACTAGTGCCATTATCCGTCACTTTTGAAAAGAATGGTGTAAATAAGACGTATCTTGTTCAAGCTAATAAATTGATCTGGTGACCATGTCAAAACGTCTGAGCAACTCATTGACTAGATACACATAAGGCAAACACAATGCACAATTGAGGAATAATAAAGAATGTTCCATGTTCCGTATTCCAATTCTCAGCTTTGATATTCTACACATTTGCACCATATCAGATGGCTTTTAGTACAACATCATACCAGAAGTTCAATTCCAAACTTGACATTCCCTTTTGACTTGCTATACTAGCGCCATTATCCGGCACTATGGAAAGAATGGTGTAAATTACAACTTGTACAAAAGAATGGCCAGCAAAGGAACAGTCACCTTCGATCTCATCTTCCAAAAACAGCCCTCTACTCAGCACAGTGCTTCGTGCTTCCACGGTTTACGTAGAAAGACAACTTGATGAACAGGTTTCACACAAAATGCATTTGATGCTTCCATCAGAGTAGGTCACAGCCTCAGAGGTTTGACATGTTATTCAGCATGATTGGCAAGTGTTGCTGCATTGTTCAATGAAGAGGCAAGGTTGCTTGGCAGTAGAGGAGGATCAGGAGATATCCGATTTGCCCACAGATTTGCGAGTTTAACAAAATAGTGACCACCATTCCACATGACCACGTTCAATCCTACATTAAGGACAACAGTAATTAGTTGATATCTTGGAAGAATAATATCAGAGCTGAAAATTTCTGTTTGAAAAGAGCAACAGTAGCATGAGTTTGGGAGTTTTACCTGGAAGAAGACTACTTGGCAAGAGAGTTAGTCTACATCGCATCTCGTTGTTGGGAATAATATTTTGTAGATTGGGCACTTCAAGTTTTGTAATATTGTTAATCGATTCCATGAGAGCTTTAGCAAAAGCTGCATCTTTGTGATTGTTGTCAATGACCATCTTAAGAGCCATTTCCAAACCACTAGTCCAAGCATCAGTGCAGCTGTCCAAACAAGACAACATTTTATTCAACTTTCCAGGATCTGCAAGAACCCAGGGCTTGAAACACTGCAAGGATAAATGTAAAATCTGTCCAACTCTATATATCTCCCCAAGAGCAATAAAGTAGTGACCACCTGTAAAACCAACATAGATGGCAGTTTATAGTTGACTTCTATCTGTGAAGATAAATGACCCCAAATGAATGATAAAGCTTTTCTGATCATGCAAAATATTTGTACCTTCAGAAACTACTCTGTCGCGGACATTTGCATGATAAAATTCTTGCCAAAGTGCCGCACCATGCTGCAATTCTTGGGCACAGGACAGAAGCATACTGTACCATGCACCGACATAATCACCCTGCTCCTCTTTGGATGCTAGTTTCAGTATATGCAGGGTGGAAACACTGAGCTTGTAAAGTTCAACTGCAATATCCGTGTCCTCCAATGCCTGAAATTTGGTATCAGAAAGGTCAATAGATTATTTATTTTCTTATTCAAAATCACATCAATCATATGAGCAAGAAACAGAAGGTATATTGCAAGATTGGCTGCACATAATGCAGATTAGATTATAAATAATAGGAAATCATTGAAGAAAATTTTCTAAAGTTTACCAGAAGGGATTAATTATGATAATATTAACTTATTAAGATAAAATAATGATGCCAAACTGAGCAGAGGGGGAAAAAAGTGGTTCAGCAAAAAAAAAAAAAGTGTGTACTGATCTTGAGTTGAAACTATAAATTAAGGAAGAAGTTCCTATACAACATGTGTGAAACTATAAATCAAGACAGAAATTTCCAAGGAATGTGATTTTTGGATTGCCAACAGTAGGGAGAGTTCCTATACAACATTACTGATAATGATGAGAAACTTACGTAACATAGACAATGATAGTATGATACATACCCGTTCTATCTTTTCTGCTAAACAATATTCTTGTTCAAAATCCTTCAGATGTTCCTCTTTGGTACATTTAAGGAGTTCTGTGATATATACATCCTTCCAAGGCTGTTCCTCTGTGAAAAAGCCTTTGGGCAGCGAAGAATCTTTTAGTTTGTCGTGTATTTCCTGGAGGTTGATGGAAAATGGATTAATAGCAATGATTACCAGTTCTCGAGTGATACACATGAACATAAGAATATACAAACAATAAGTTATGGTCAAGGCAATCCTTTAATATATTCACACGAAAAATCTCATTTGCAGACACAAATGGTCAGGAACACACCTGAATATCCCTTCCAATTGCAGTTGCTTTGTTGTTTTCATCAGAGAATGTAGATTCCTTCTGTGCTTCCTGAATGCATATCCTTAGTTACAAAATTATGAAGCAACAAAATACACAAATAACGTCCTTTTAGAAATGCAATGAGTAATCACTGACCCTAAGTTCCTTCACGTGCCGGGATATTGCTGTCAAGGACTCTTCTCTCATTCTATGGTAGAATTCAATCAAAATGCAATCACGTGTTGACCTACTGGAATGGTTGTCATCTGTTTCAAATGAAGAGTTCTGATCACTGATCATTAGTGTACATCAAAAGAATATGAAATAAAGTTGTTTCAGTGGAAAACTTAGATACAATGAATGCTCACCATTTCATTATTAGAAAACAGATCAGATGAACTCTGGACACTTTCTGCAGAGCTTTGAGCAATGTGAATAGCATCAGCTCGTTCGCTCTCTTTGTACAGGTTAAGTATAGCTGAATTGTTGGCCGGCAAATAAGTGGAGGCCTTCAAAAATTCTTCAGTACAAGTCCCAACAACATCGGTTGTTTGATGAACATGGTTCAGTTTGTCATCAACACTGGTAAACGATGACCAGTCTTCCTGGTCAGTGCTCAATGATTTTGTTATATCCTGAAAGATATGAAAACATTGCTCAGATATTCACCTTTGCCATGTGTACAAATAGGCAAAACAAAGACCTTGCAAAGTAGTTCTACTTGAACAACATAATATAATTTATGTTTACTGGAGGCATCCTAATGTTGCACTAGCAAGTAGTAACAAGTCTAGCTCAGGGATTTTCTAAAGCAGAACAGCTTTGGGTGTCTAGATTAAAGTTTGCAAGGAATCAACAATCCTTGCATCTCCCAGCAACCAGATTGCTCATCTCAGCCCAGTAGCCCAACCCTTCAGTTTACACCACCCATATTCAAGTTTGCATTCTGTAAGCGTCACATTTTATCTATCGATACATCACGCCAGCCACTCCCAAACAGTCCTGGGAGTTTGAAACAAAACAACCATATCATATTGACTTGGATAGAGTCGATGTCACTCTTCCAAAGCCCAAACATCTCAATCTCACGACAATTTAGCACCTGAACTAAAATCAAAGACGAAGGGGATCAGGAAATGCGTCACAGTGCGGCAGGGAGGCTCACCTCAATCTTACCAATTCCATCCGCATGTCCTGGTCCGCCTCCATCCTGATCGGCAGGTTCCGCCGTCGCCGCCGTGAATTCCCAATCATCGTCTCCAAACCCTTGGTCATCCTCCGCCTCCACTTGCGGGACCGGGACCGGGACCGCATCGGCAGCTGGGGGCGGCTGAGATCCGTAGAGGCCAGCGATGAGGTCCTTCAGATCCGCGGGACTGGGCCCGTTAGAGGGGAAGGACGGGGCGCGCTGGGGCGCCGTGGCCGTCGGCGGCGGCCCGGCGGGCCCTTCCTCCTCCTCCTGACCGTCGTCGTCGTCGGCGCCGAACAGGGAGAGGGGCAGCGGGCCCCGCGGCTTCTCCCAGGACGCCGAGGAGGAGGAGGAGGGAGCGGCGGCGGTCGGCGCGGAGGCGCCCGCGTCGGCGTCGGATCCGAGCCCGCTCGCCACGAAGTCGCCCCAGTCGTCGTCGAAGGCCGCGAAGGCGGTGGGCGGCTGCGGCGCGGCGGGCGCGGAGGCGAAGGTGAAGTCGCCGAAATCGAGGTCCTCGTCGAGGAACGGCGCGGGCGGCGGCGGGAACGCGACGGCGTCCATTGCGTTTGCCAGCGCAGGGGAACCGCGGTGGCGCGCGCGTGCGTGCGTTGGTTGATGGTCTGGGTGCGCTGGAGGGGATAGCAACCACAATGTTAGGCCTTGTTCTGATACAAAAACTTTTTGAATTTTGACACTGTAGCACTTTCGTTTTTATTTGACAAATATTATCCAATCATGAAGCAACTAGACTTAAAAGATTTGTCTCGTGATTTACAGGTAAACTGTGCAATTAGTTATCTTTTTTATCTATATTTAATGTTCCATACATGTGCCGTAAGATTCGATGTGATGGAAAATCTTGTAAAGTTTTGGTTTTTTTGGTGCATCTAAACAAGGTCTAGTCTATATGAGCAGCTTTTGCGTCAGTAGACAATAGCTATTGTTGTCTCTATAATGTGTTAGCCAATAACTAGTCCATAAGATGAGTCCCATATAAGATAAAGAATTATTTCTCTTTACAATCCTGTGCAAAGCCAAAAGAGAGAGATGAGTGAAAAAAAATAATTTTTTATTCCCTATAGGTAGTCCATAAGCTTAGCACGGCCACGCAATACTAGAGTCGTCACATACCACCGTCCACTCCTCAACTATCTCAACACCAAGAATAAGCTTCCAAAAGGCCTTCCGTTCAAAAAAATTTCATCCATTACATTGAATTTTTGGTGAATGCAGGAAGCATTAAGGTCATGTTTGGTTCCCTTGCTAAATTTTAGCTACCTCACTTTAATAGCTAAAGTTTCAAACATATTGACTAAAAAAAAGCTAAAATAGTTTAGTCCCATTAATCACCCAAGAGTAACTAAAATAATTTTAGCTAGCTAAAATTTAGCAAGAGGAACCAAACATACCCTAAATATAGACAAAAAAAAATTAATTATATAACTTGATTGTAAATCACAAGATGAATATTTTAAGTCTAAGTGGTCTATAATTAGCTATACAGTAATCCATATGAACTAATAATGAATTTAAATTCGTCTCGTAGTTTCCGGACGAAGTATGTAATTTATTTTTTTATTATTAATCTATGTTTAATATTTCAGTATGTCGACATATTTGATGTGATACCTAAATATTTTCATTTCACGAACTAAATAAGATCCAAAACTTTTTTTTTTCAAGTATCAACTATCTTGGGAAGAAGGAAATACTACTACGTACATAATTACGCAAAGAAATTTATAGGACAACAGTCCCGGCACTCATGAGCTTGTCGCAAGTTTCCAGCCTACTCTCTCTATCCCTTAAAACTTTAATTTCTAGAATACGTATCAATTATTTTTTTTTAAATTTAATCAACTTTATAAATAAAAACATTAATATTTACACTTAAGCAATAAAATATGTTGACATAAGGTCAGTCTTAATGTATGTTTTATAGAAGTGTCATACACATTAAATATAATGTCACATAAGCAAAATTGCTGACTTGGCAGCGTCATTAAATGAAAGAGTTTCATCAGATGAGAGAGGAGTTTCATCCCCATGAAACTCACGTGGCTCGATTACCTAGTTTATAGTTTTGATAACTGTGCCATGAAACTATGTATTGAGACTGACCTAAGAAGAAACACATTTACTAGTTATATCATCCACAATTGTCTGAATCTTAAGACGTTTTTTAAATCAATCATATACTTTATTGAGATAGGTAACTAGTCCGACTCTCTCCTCCGAGAACTGTATATGAAAATTTCATCTCGTACGACTCAAGCAGAAATACACAAATTTTCAATAGATATTAGAAAAAAAAGTTTCAAATGAGTATCTTATGAAAATATATTTTATAATAAATTTAATAATACTAATTTGGTACTATAAATCTTAGCTAAAAATTCGTTCAAAATTAAAAAAAAATTAACTTAAGTCAACTCTAGAAATTCAATTAACAATTAAAATTTAAAAAGTTTAACTTAGGCCTTGTTGGAAAAAATTAGATTTTGGATACTGTAGCACTTTCGTTTTAATTTGGTAATCATTGTTTAATCATGGACTAAGGCCCTGTTTAGATCCCAAATCTTTACATTCCAAAACTTTTGACCGTAAACTTTACATTCCAAATAGGTGTTTAGATGCTTTCCAATTTTTTTGGTCTGCAACACATAAGACAGATTTGCCCTCATTTAATGCTTGATTTGATTCATTAATTGGGGGTATACGACGTCCAACTCGGGCCCCTAAGCAAGTTTACACAATTTTGGGTCTCTAAAGTCCCAAATTTCAAATCTTTATAGCCCAAGTTTTACAGGCCTCTGTTTAGATCTATTCTTCCAAAAAGTGCTCATTTCTCCAAAAGTTTTGGTTTTTGGCTGCATCTAAATAGGGCCTAACTAGGCTTGTGCAATTAGTTTTTGTTTTCGTCTATATTCAATGCTTCATGCATGTGCCACAAGATTCGTTGTGACGGAGAATCTTGAAACTATTTTTTGTGTGCCCTATGAAGTTCTAACATTGTCATTGCTGAGCTCAAGTGTAGTGCCAATAGACTGACAGCACGAAGTGATCCTGTATCAATGTGATTGTGACCACATTCTGGTGCTCTATGTAATTGCACATTGCAAACTATGAATTTTGCAACAAATTATTCATCATGGCTCTTAGCCTGCTTAGTTCTGTTTCCTGTATTGCTTTTCTCCATATAGTTACCAATCCTGCTACGTAAACATGACAACTTCAATTGACAGTTTACTGAACGGACTGAGATGTAAGTCATAAGGCACACACAAAATGAGATCACGAGCATGGAACTCGAGCCGTTGAGCAACAATTGTACAGCTTAGAAATTCTTGATTCACATGCACATGCACCTCGTAACTGCAGTGAGCTTCAGTTAAAACCACCCCCACTTTCACAGCTACATATTTACATCATTCGCTGTAGCAACCCTAGATACACTGCCAATGCCAATTCCAATAACCTCTCCATGAGCCATACAAGTTGCCTTCACCACACAAAGCTATACTACAACTGACCTCTAGCTCAGCTATTCACTAACATCACCATATGCAAACACAGCACAGCAGGGCGGTACGCAGCTTCCTGCAAACGCCCATGATCCAAAAATGTGTTTCGCCACTCTGGCATCCTATCCTAATTGGTATGTGAAACAGCAGCTATTATCGACTCATCGCGCAGGATGACTATGAAACTTGTTTTGTCATGATGATCAGCTGAAGACATTTCCATCTTCAGTGTGCAGTGTCCTAGTGCTAGCAAGGGAAGCATTCTGACCCATCTTCTCATGCTTTCTCATGACAAGGGCGTAGAGAAGCTCATTCCAGGTATCAGGAACTCCAGGAAGGCACCAGTGGCTGCAATCCTGTTTGTAGCGAGGGACAGGTCCTGAAGGGCTCAGGTATACTGAGAGGTGGCCGTCTTTTCTCTGAGCTGTCATTCTCGTCACATTAAGCAGGTCTAATCCAACCAACTTGGATCTGAGGTTGCTCCCTAGAAAATCATTCACGGGCTGAAGCAAGTCAGCCCATTCATCCAGGGACTTCACTGGCATCACATCTGGAAGAGTTTCTAAGTGACAGCTCCCACCAGTCTTCCAGTCACCACCTCTGCAGACCATATACAGATTGCTCTGGTTAAACAGGCGATTTAACATATCACTAAAAGCATATCTTACTTATGTACAATCATGGATTTTTCAACAAGGCGAAGAAATAAAGGCATGCACTGTTCAAGGCTTCAATCACTTTTTGCAATAAGATGATTAAGTTCAGAACGTATATAAATGATCTCAAATATTGTCAAATAATTATAAAAACAAACAGATGAGGGGAGTGATCACTTGTAAGTGTAAGTAGGTGATTACACAGACCTGAAATGCACAGGAGCATATGTACGGTAGATGACATGGGTCTTGCTTGTGTTAACTTCTTTGTGAAGCCAATCAGACAATGTCTGTATCGACCTTCTGTAAGCATCTGCAACAGTCATGCCCATTTTGACCTCATCTCCTACTTGAAAGTAGGCACCCCTGATAAAAATAAAAATAAAAATAAAAAAAACCAACAAAAAACATAACAGCAAGTCAGCAAACTAGCTTCAAATGGGCATAAGATTCAATTGTGGTGATCAGAAAATTGTAACATCATCGAGCAATCCATGTTCTCAGCAATTTCAGGATCACGTGATATTCTCCAAGAGCTAGCAGAAAATCATATATATGACCATATGTCATGGCATGATGGATGTGGATAACTAGACACTGTATCTATTACAAAATGAAAATTGAATTCCTTAAACATGGCGATCACATTTCAACTGATCAAAACAATATCGCAAAAAAACTTGAAAGCATATAGCTATCTATAACAGAAGAACTAGCTGAATGTAAAATCAGTGTGATACCAAGTTATGCTTACCCCCTGATTGTTTTCTCATTGTTCCACCAATGCCCAGTGTTGAAGATCAATACATCAGCATCCTTCCACTTACCCCGGTCAGACATCCAATCCATTGCATCCACTCGAATACTGTACCTAACAATCTCAGGGGCTCCTGCTGGTGGACGACCTTGAAGGACTATAAAGGGGGATCTGTAGTATTCCACAGTGCAATTGTAGTCTGTAAAGTTGAAAATCAAGAAACCCATGTGCTTTGTGATGGGATTCCCATTAACTTCATAGATAGAGCTCTTGTTATGAACAGCACTAGAGAGCATACAAAGTAGAGACTCCCATTGGTTCCTTCCAATTGAATCACCAACAAAAACTACTCTTTTGTTTCGTAGCTTCTCCAGCATGCTTTTGGCATCAAATCTAACAAATCAAATAAAGAATATCACTAAGTCAGAGACAAAGAATACCGATAATGCTAGAGAGGTAATGCGGATCTTCTGAATTGTTCTTCAGTTATAAACCACAAGCACTAGAGAATCAGAGATTGAGATGATTTACAAGGCCACAAAACCATGAATCTGCTTGTACAAGAAATAAATTGACGATAGGCAGTTATTCTTCTGAAAATGCTGTAAATTGCCCACCAAGATTACTGTAGTTCCACTTTAATTCTCTACCACAATCAGTAGGTATAATCTTTCAGTTTCAGAACAACCTAAACATGCAAACAATCCAACTAAATGTCACAATCAGCAGTACAAACTGAAGGCATGCTCACGCCCAATTAAGGGTGGCAGATGCAGAAAAGTGGTATAATCCGTTGCGAGTTAGCTATTCCTGGAGACAGATGAGTCAACATCTCTACCACTGTTGGTAGCACCACGCAACAAACACCACCAATTTTTATTGTTAGCTTGTGAATATAGTGCAGTTGTAAAGGTGACATTAGATTTTGGTTTCATTTCAGAATTAAGGTACATAAGCAACACGCCGTTGTGCCAACAAAGGCAACGGAACATAATCACAACCCACAATGATGGGTCAAGAAATAGCATGAAGAGACCACCCTCCCACCGAGATGGAAACAGCATGACACGCTGCATAACTAAACAATACTAGCAAATATTTCTTCCCACATTCCTAGGAGTAACCATATATTTGTTGACCGAGTGGCAGGCAAAGGGCATCGGGTTTCCAATCTTGCTACGTAGTCCCAAGGTGATGTGGTGGTCTAGAGCATCCAATATTATATACATATACTCTATACTGCAATGATCTAATTTAAGTTCCACAACGCGCATCGACTGATCCACATAACCACATCTCATTAAAGTACAGATCAGTGTACTCGTACTACTTGTCTAGGAGTTTTTTCTTAGACGTTGAAAGTCTGGAGTAGCAGTGTCAATTGTCAAATTTAGACTAGTTCAAGATTGAACAAACACTGCACGGACGTTGAAAGTCTGAAGTAGCAGCGCCAAAAATTTAGACTGGTTCAAGATTCAATCCAAAAAAAAAAAGAAACACGGAGGTAGTAGTATGCCCACGCACGCTTCTTCCGCTCTGACAAGCTTAGCAAAACCAATCTCGAGATTCTGGAGATGGCGGACATGGAACGACTGAAGCAAGGAAGAAGAAGATAGCAGCAGATCGAAGGAACGAAAACGAACCTGGGGAGATGGCATCGCGACGGCTGCCAGCGCCACTTGGTGTAGGACGTGTCGGGGCGGCCGTTCTCGGCGCAGCGGAAGCCGACGTCGAGGAACGGGCAGTCCCTGGAGTCGTAGAGCGGGTACCCGCCGCCACCAGCCGAGACCCACTCCCCGTCGAACAGGTCGCACTCCTCCTCGTCGTCGCCACCACTCCCCGCCGCCGCAGTAGCCGGTGCGGAGACGGGCCGCTTGTCGACATCCGCCGCCGCATCCGCGTCCGAAGCAGCAGCGATGGAGACCCCGCCGGCCCAGAGCCTCCCGTGCGCGGACACCAGCGCGGCGGCCGAGCAGCGGAGCGAGGAGGCGCAGAGGAGGAGCAGCAGCAGCGCGGCGGCCGCCGCGGCCAGCCCCGCCACCGCCAGCTCGGCCTTGTCTAGCCTCCCCTTGGCCGCACGCCGCAGCAGGCGCTTCACGGGCGAGCCCAGCGGCATTGCCGCCGCCTGCCTGCCTGCCTGCCTGCCTGCCTGCCTGCCTTCGCGGATGAAGCGGCAGCGGGCGGTAACTGAAATCCCGCGGCAGGAGGGGGGCCGAGGCGCGGATTTCTCTCGCCCTCGACGGGCCCCTGCCTGGAGCGTCGGCGACTGGCGAGCCCAGTGGTTGGTCCGAGGAGCGCGGTGCGGTGCTGGGACCGGGAGAGGCGGTGCGGTGCCGGGAAGTAGAGGAGAAGGTGGCGGCGGGCGGAGGCGGAGGTGGATGTGGGCGCCGACCGGATTTATGAGACGGCGATTGGAAGTGGGGCGAGCGAATCGGTTGCTGCTTTGCTTCCTTTGTGTTAAGTAAAAAATATAATAATAATAATAATAATAATAATAATAATAATAATAATAATAATAATAATAATAATAATAATAATAATAATAATAATA
>Ga0182004_10001519_pt1 | contig 17100 bp, 20 predicted proteins | sample Sormic07211540_1_FD_120479 | JGI IMG/M metagenome (GOLD analysis project Ga0182004, IMG submission 120479) | Endophyte microbial communities from Sorghum bicolor roots, Mead, Nebraska, USA - 072115-40_1 MetaG | ecosystem: Host-associated > Plants > Roots > Unclassified | place: USA: Nebraska...
CCTAGCTATTCTACTCTCTCTCTCATGGTGAAACCCTAGATCCAAAAAGTAGCTCTAATTGAGCAAGAGGGCACAAAAAGAGCCTTTAGAGGCATCAACTAACCTTTCTTAGCCACCTCCTTCAAAAAATGAAGATCGAAACCTCCCCCCTTGTATTTTGGAAAAACTGGACATCCAAGATGTGCTCCAATGGAATGTGGCTGCTACCTACAGTTCTGCCCGAGGAGGAAGAAGGGGTTCTGGGGTATTTATAGAAAGAATAGCACAGGCGGTTTGCTAAGAAAACCGCCTGTGTAAATCCTTTAACACAGGCGGTTCACATAAGAAAACCGCTTGTGTTAATGCTCCATTTACACAGGCGGTTTCCTAATGTGAACCGCGTGTGCAAATCCATTAACACAGGCGGTTCACATAAGGAAACCGCCTGTGTAAATGGAGCATTAACACAGGCGGTTTTCTTATGTGAACCACCTGTAAAGACCTATTTACACAGGCGGTTTTTAAATCTTGCCGTACAAATTTACACCACAAGCGTGTTACAACTATAACCGCCTGTGAAAATTTTTTGCCCCCGCCAGAGCATCTGTGTACTAGTGTTGTATGCAGTTGGAGTACATAAGGCCATCTAATTCCTAATAATGGGCCATGATTTTTTTTTCTGAAACTGAGAAGCTGTCATAGGAGTTGAACATTACAGGAATACATTTATCTAATCAATTTTTAAAAATAAAAAGAATTATCTAATTTCTTAAAATGGAAATGATTAATAGTTGCTCTATCGTAATTTCTTTCCAGTACCTAGCTTTCAAACACGAGTTCTCCTAATCAATAATTATGCCTTAAACTAAAATTAAATGCATGGGTTGTAAATGCTTGACTAAAAGTCTATAATTTGTGGATATGATATGTGATGGTCTGAGCTGCTATTCTCTTGTTCTAAAACAACACTAGAGTTCTAGAGATTTACCAATATTAATATGACTAATAATTGCATTGAGTTAAGTTAAGCTTTGTTGACCCTATGAGGAGTTATCATGCTATTGAATTGAGATCATTTATACATTCTATTTATTTGCCGCATAAATGTCCATAATTATCTGTTGCTATCCTCTCAAAAGTTTATTAGAGGATATATGGCTATGAAAAGTATTTGAGGAAATAAAAAGGGACAAGTGTCCGAAACCCCAAAAAGATAGATCATGAGGACATAAAAAGGGACAAGTGTCCGGAACGTTGAAATAAATATAAAAAAATGGGCACGTGCCTGATAATAGAATTAGCCTCATAGTCATATATCTTTAATAAACAAAAGAGAGTGATATATATATAATATATATATACAACTCCATTTCCCATATACATGCACCTCTCAATTCAATGGTATGGTTGACTTTCTCTTTGGATGCATTGTTTAATTTGACAACATATGTTTCTGAGCTTTTGAAAATTTAAAAAAAAAGAGAAAGAGAAAAGAAAGAAAACTCTGGAATAAAAGGTGAAGTGAAAGAACTAGAGACATAGTACTGTTGACACCGTTTTTGGACACGTATTTGGAAAGTTAATGAAGCTTGGATCAGTAGGCGAGAAAGTAATGACCGGTTGACAAAGGAATTGCCGATGGAGTATGATGCCGATAATAAAGTAGCAGGGTATGATCAAGTCCAGGGATGATGATTAATCTATACCGATGGTTGATATTGATGGTTGCCGATGTCGATGAAGAAGGATATGCCAATGATGGTGGAAGAAGGCGTAGAAATCGTCGGGAAGATGATGATGGCGTGCCGATCTCCTAGGATAGATAAATTATTGTTTTCTATAATTATTAGAGTTTGTTTTGTATGCAGATTCCGTTTAGTTTGGAATTAGAATCCTACTCGTACTTGGTTGTATCTCTTTAGGATAGGGTATAAATATGGACCTAGTAGCGATGTAAGAAAAGATCCAATCAATCGAACACAAGTTTTTACATCTATTCTCGCATCTACTTTCGACGACTTCGTCAACTTGCATATTTTCTTTTTATTTACAAGTTCTTAGGAATTCATCGAGTCAAACTCGACGAAATCTCGAGTTCCACGTGAATACCTCTTGGCCGTGACATCCGGGCGCATCGCTGTTGTCGGGACCAAAGTATTCGAGTTATCACCTTTGTCGATTGTAAGGTCCAATCGAGTGGCACGCCTTAACATTGAATCGGGTATTAGCCCTTTGTGTTTGCAGATCCACTTTTGCATCAACACATCTTTTGGCACGCTCGGTGGGACAGATCTATCATCAAGATCAATATGTCTAATACTGGGTTCGACACGGAGAACATCATTGCCGTGACAGAGGATGATCTCAAGGACGAGCAGAAGCAAGCTATGGCAAGAGCTATGGAGGAGTACAAGCAGCTCTATTTGAAGTCCTTCAGTGTCAACAGGAGTAGTGACGTGATCCAGAAGCAAGAACTACCGATGCCTCGGCAGATCACTTTTGAAGCCAATCCTGGTAAATTGCAAGATATGGTTGACAATGCTATTAATCGTGCTTTAATCAACCAATCCAGTGTGCTGTCCAATACTGTTTTCAATGCTGTGGCTAGAACTTTCAAGGAAGGGCAGGCACCACCTTTATATGTTGGTCCAGCCTATCATCAGCTAGGGTTATCATCGGTTACAGCTCCATCGGCGCCTCCGGCCGTTGCGGGTACAGAAGTTACTTCTCCTCCAAGCACGCTAGGGATGACTAATGGGCAATCTACACCGATGAGAACTAATCCAGCAGCATCAGATGGACGAACTTAATACAGATCTATCGATATCGGCGATGTGAGGGTCTGTGTTCCAGAATTGTCAAGTTCTTCCTAATTGGTCGGGATATGGTATGCCTCCGGATTTTCTTGCAAATAGTTCTGGAACATCTCAGCTGGTTGATTTGACAGGCAAGGCCCCTATGACATCGCCACCTCCAGTATCGCCGATGACTCAGAATCCTCAATATTCTACACCTACTACTGTAAGGCCTGTTACTTGAAACTTTTAGATGCCAACATTCCAGATGCCTAATGCATCGGTGGATCCACTGCCGACGCACCAGAGGTTTATGACCCAGACTGGGTATGTCAACCCAATGATGATACCCAATTATCAGCCATCGGCAGGGCCTGTGCCGACGAATGCCAACAATGGATGGACAGGGCAGTTTGTCTTTCCACAAATGACACAATAGAATCATCAGGCTACGGGATTCCAGCATGGACAAATGCAGGTTGGTTTTCAGAATCAAGGACCAGCCAATCAACCAATGAATCTTGCTCAACAGATCGGTGGACAACAGGCTATGGCCAATGTTATGTTCTCTGGAGATCGTGCACCTCAGAGGCACGTGGAAGCTTATCAGCAGGTGCCAGAACCTCAACTCGCACATCGGCAGGATGCCGATGCCTATTGGGCTGATAAGATAGCTGAAGTTATGAGAGATCAATTCGAGATAAAACCGAAGGCCAATACTTATTCTTACCAGACACCGTATCCTTCTGCTTACGACTTGATTCCACTTCCAAATCGGTAAAAGGTGCCAGATTTCACTAAATTCTCTGGACAAGATGACATGTCGACTATGGAACATGTTAATCGGTTCATCATCTAGTGTGGAGAAGCTGCCAACCGAGATGAGTTAAGAGTTCGTTTATTCTCTTCATCTTTGTCAGGATCGGTCTTTACTTGGTTTATTTCTCTGCCCCCAAACTCAGTATTTACTTGGGCCGATCTAGAAAAGTAGTTTCATAAGTACTTCTTTTTTGGGGTTCATGAGAAGAAAATTACCGATTTAGTTAGGCTGAGGCAACGCAATGATGAATCGGTTGAAAGTTTTGTACAAAGGTTGCGGGATGTCAAAAACAAATGCTATAGTCTGGTTCTAGATGATTGACAGTTAGCCGATTTGGCTTTCTAGGGATTGTTGCCACACGTTAAAGATAAGTATGCTTCTCAGGAGTTTGAAAGTCTAAGTCATTTGGTGTAGAGAATTTCTGATCAAGATATCAAGACTTTTGAACTAAGAAAGGCTTGGAACAAGAAAGTGTCATTTGTTGATGAGGCAGCAAGTTCAGCTTCTGATGAAGAGCCAGTCATCGGTTTGGTAGAATGGGTAAAAAACAAAAAGTCGATGTCCTGTCCTTTTGGTCATAAAGAGCCAGAAAAGTTTGCTTTCGATATTACAAAAGCCGATAGGATATTTGATTTTTTTGCTTCAGGAGGGGCAAATTAAGTTGTCACCAAATCATGTGATCCCATCGGCAGAAGAGTTGAAGAAGATCAAATATTGCAAGTGGCATAATGTGACGTCTCATAGTACAAATAAATGCAAGGTGTTCAGGCAACAATTGCAATCGGCTATAGAATTCAGGAGGATTAAATTTGATAGCTCCAAAGCTCAGAAGCCAATGAAGATTGATCAGCATCCTTTCCCTAGAAACATACTAGATGCCAAGGGAAAGACTAAGGTCTTGACATCAGAAGCAGCTGAGAAGAGCACATCGGTAGATCTCCAGCATCAGATCACTACCGATGACACCAAAGGTAAAGGATTAATCCAAGAAGGCACTAGTTCTGGGAGACCTCCTCGGTCCGGCATTGTGATTACTCGTAGGCGGCATCAGGAAACATGGCAGCAGCGTGAAGATCGTTATCACCGCCAGCAAGAGGATCATCGCCGAGAAGAAGAAATGCGCCGACAAGAGTGGAATCGGCATAAAGATCATTGGAATTGCCCGTTCTTCATCCACTGTTGGGAACAAAACATTAAACTACCAACTGTTAGAGACTGTCCTGAGTGCAATGGTTATAATCGGCAAGATCAATCAGATCGACGATATTGGAACGATGATCGACGATTTAATGGGCCGATTAGAGGAAGAATGTCAGTTCATGATCGGCTGGGGGGCATGCTCAGCTTTCATGACAGGCTTGGTGAACGCGTTGGCTATTTTCCAAGAAACCAAGAGGAACTTGAAGAGATGGCAAATGCACGAGTTCTCGATGAGTTCATATTTTGCAGGGATGCTAACACTTATCGGATGGAATCAAGGGAGGCTCGCTATCAACCAGTGCAGAGGACACAGCTTCCCCAATGGTGTCCATAGGGATTGACCAGGACACAGAAAAGAAGGATGCAGCGAGAACAGCAAGAAGAATTAAATAGCGAAGAATATTCTTCTAAGTCTGAGAATCGGCAGCAATCAGATCACAAGGTAAAGGGACCATCAGCAGATGTTAACATGGTATTTATGTTGCCGATGGAGTTTCTTGCACCCTTTAGGGATGATGAAGAATTAAATCTCCCTAGTCAAATAGCTCAATTGGCACTTGATTCAACGACGGCTATGTTTGAGAAGCCTACTGATGATGAAAGGCAGCATCTCAAAGCATTGTTTGTTAAAGGCAGGGTTGATGGGCAGCCGATGATCAAGATACTCATTGATGGTGGAGCTGCTATCAACATTATGCCATACGCAGTCTATCGGAAGCTTGGCAAAGGGAATCAGGATTTGACCAAGACCGATATGATGTTAAAAGATTTTGAAGGGAATGTATCTCCACTCAAGGAGGCCATATGTGTTGAATTGACTATCGACAGCCAGACTTTGCTGATGACCTTCTTTGTCATCAGTGGAAAAGGTGCATACAATTTGCTATTGGGGAGAGATTGGATTCATGCTAATTGTTGTATTCCTTCTACAATGCACCAATGCGTGGTTCAGTGGGTAGGTGACAAGATTGAAATTGTCCCGGGAGATTCCTCATATGTCATTGCATCTGCAGAATCAGATACTTATGAGAGGACAAGATGCATTTCAGGGGAAGTTTGGGAGAAGGATTTTCTCAAGGTTGCCGATTATGAAATTCCACCGATCCAAACAGTCGGTTCTGATGAGGGGTTTTAATGGATAGGTTCACCGATGATGGAAAGTTAGGTCAAGGGTTTACATCGGCTGATGATTTAGTAGAAGTAGATATAGGTAATGGTGATAAACCAAGAGCTACTTTTATTAGTGCTAAGTTAGATTCTGAGTGTAAGCAACAATTAACCGATTTGTTAAAGGAATATAAAGATTGCTTTGCTTGGGATTATACCGAGATGCCTAGTTTGGACCGATCAATTGTTGAACATCGGTTGCCTATTAAGTCTGGGTTTCGGCCGCATCAGCAGCCAGCACGCCGATGCAATCCTAATATTCTTCCTGATATTAAGGCTGAAATAACCAAGCTTATTGAAGCTAAATTTATTCGGCAGTGTCGGTATGCCGAATGGATTTCCAATGTCGCCCCCATTTGTAAGAAGAATGGGAAGCTTCGTGTGTGCATTGACTTTAGGAATCTCAATAAAGCTACGCCGATGGATGGTTATCCAATGCTAGTTGCCGATCTGTTGGTTGATGCTGCAGCTGGACATCGAATTATTAGCTTTATGGATTGCAATGCAGGTTACAATCAAATATTCATGGCTAAAGAAGATATTCCTAAGACTGCATTTAGGTGTCGTGGTCATGTTGGATTGTTTGAATAGATAGTCATGACTTTTGGCTTGAAAAATGCTGGTGCTATTCATCAGAGAGCCATGAATTTTATTTTCCATGAGTTCATCGGCAAGTTAGTAGAGATCTATATTGATGATATGGTGGTTAAGTCTGGGGATTTCGTAAAGCATCTAGCCAATTTGCCAAAGGTGTTGGAATGCACAAGAAAGCATGGTTTAAAATGAATTCTAATAAATGTGCATTTGGTGTATCGGCAGGACAATTTCTTGGTTTCATGGTGCATCAAAGAGGGATTGAAATTAGCAGGAGATCTATTGATGCCATTAACAAAATAGTTGATCCCACCAATAAGACTGAACTTCAATCATTGATCGGCAAGATTAATTTTATTAGACGATTTATATCTAATCTATTAGGTAAAATTCGTGTTTTCAGTCCTTTTCTTAGGCTAAAAGCTGATCAAGAATTTGTGTGGGGAAATGAGCAACAATTAGCCTTGGTTGAAATCAAGAATTATTTGGCAAATCCTCCAGTTTTGGTTCCACCGCAACATGGGAAGCCCTTCAGATTATATTTGTCTACCGACGATGTGGTCATCAGTTCGGCTCTCATTCAAGAATTTGAGCGGAAGGAGCGTGTAATTTATTATCTGAGTAGAAGATTGGTGGATGCTGAAACAAGGTATTCGACAATTGAAAAGTTGTGCTTATGTTTATACTTTTCTTGTATCAAATTGAGACATTATTTGCTATCGGCCGAATACACTGTTATATGCAAAGATGATGTGGTCTGATACATGTTATCATTGCCAATTATGAGTGGTAGAATCGGCAAGTGGATATTAGCATTATCGGAATTTGATCTGCGCTATGAATCGGCTAAAGCGGTTAAAGGGCAAATTATGGCCGATTTTGTAACTCAGCATTGAGGTGTACTGGATGCTTTGGAAATCGTTCCTTAGACGCTCTTCTTTGATGGGTCTACTTGTGATCGGGGGGCAGGAATCGGTTTAGTACTAATTTCTCCTTGGGGAAAGAAGTAAGAATTTTTTTGTCGATTGTTGCCATGTCAACAAATAATCAAGCTGAGTACCAAGCTTTGATCAAAGGATTGGAATTATTGAAGGAAGTTCATGCCGATGCTCTTGAAATTTTCGGCAATTCCATGCTTGTTATAAACCAATTGGTTGGAATTTATGAATGCCGAAGTGAGGTTTTGATAGCCTATTATGAAAGATGCATACAACTGTTAAGGGAATTCAAGGATTTCCAATTAGAGCATATTCCTCGGTTGCATAATGAAGAAGCCAACCGATTGGCTCAACACGCATCGCGGTGTCAACCCATCTTAGACATATTATCGGCAGTCAGTGCCGATGATTGGAGAAAGGAAATTATTGATTATTTAAAAGATCCATCCAGGAAAGTTGAGAGGCGTGTTAGGTTTTAAGCTACAAAGTATGTTCTCCTTGAAGAAGAGTATTACCGAACGATAGATGGAGTCTTGCTTAAGTCCTCGGGTGACGATGAATCTAGAAGCTTGATGGGCGAAATTCATGAAGGAGTGTGTGGGGCACATCAATCAGCTTTCAAGATGAAATGGATGATTAGGAGAAATGGATATTATTGGCCAACTATACTTGAAGATTGCTTTAAATATTTCAAGGGATGTCAAGGATGTCAGAAGTTTGGCAATATTCAAAGGGCACCCGCATCGGCTATGAACCCCATTATTAAACCTTGGCCATTTCGGAGCTGGGCTATTGATCTCATCGGTCAGATTTATCCACCATCAAGCAAAGGGCATAAGTTTATCTTAGTTGCCACTGATTATTTTACTAAGTGGGTTGAGGCTATTCCTTTGAAGAAAGTAACATCGGCCAATACGCTTTACTTGCATCATTTCCTGTGCGAGCCGGGCATGAGCAACTCTATCGGCAAGACGCTGGGTGGCCTTCTGATACTGGAGTTGGCGGCTCTCTAAGTGGGCAGCTTGGAAGAGGACTTCTTCTGCATCGGCTGGAATTTGACCACGGAGGGTCTTGAATATAGCTTTAGCTGGATCAGAGTCATCCACTAGCTGGGCTGTGTCCTGGTGCAGCAGAGCTAACAAATCTTCCAACTTGGCTTTGATTTCTACCGATGAGACCCCAACTGCCTGAGAAGAACTTGCTTCTTCGCCTTCATCATCGGAAATATCGATGGCAAAGGAAAAAATACTGTCTGGAGAGTCTTGTTCCTAGAAAAAGAAGAAGATAAGTTACTCAAGGATTAAGTATTGATAATGTGAAGTGTGAAGATCCGATAACTTACTTGCTTTAGGGTAATTTCCTGCCTCTGGCGTGGGGATGCAGCTGGTACTATAGTTTGATCGGCTGGGGTTGCCGATGCAGCGACTTCAACTGAAAAGTTACAAGGATGATTATAGCTTATTAAACAAATTCATCGGTAATAATTCTGTGATCAGTACTTTACCTTGAGGGGGTATAGTGATGGTCTGTTCTAGAGGGACGGCTGATGACATGCCCAGATCAGCCGGATCGGTGATCAGTTCAGAAACATCGGCAGGTGCTTCTTGCGGCTGGGGTACTGGTCGAGGAGCAGAAGGTGCCTCTCGCGTCTAGGGTTCTGGTGGAGAAGGAGATGATGGTACCTGGATCGGGGACACTGCACGAGGTGGAGAAGATGGTGCTGTCTTGTGGCACTTTGGTTGGGTCTTGGTGCTTTTGGGACCCTTTCTCTTGGTGGGAGCTTGACTGGACTGGGGGCATCGGCACCCGATGTTTGAGTACTCCTGGTTTTTGCCGATTTGCCAGTCTGCTATTACAGAAAATAAAGTTTCATGAGTTGGGTATAAGAAAGAGTACTGATGAAGTTTTAATTAAAGTTATCGATGAAGTTCCCGTTGCAGCCGATGTACCCTGAGAAGATGAAGTGAGTATGGCATGAATTCGGTATATATAAAAAAATTTTATTAAGAGTTTTACCTTGAAAGCCTGTGCTAGGGTAGCAGCAGCGACGGATGGAGATACTTTCGATCGTTTGGTGGTCGTCTTCTTGAAGCGTACGTTCCGATGCATCAGGGCTGCTTGACTTGGCACGTTGTGGCCGATCAGAGAAATCAGGCCTGATTGAAGAAGCTCAATCGGCCTTCCACTTATGCTAATTGTCGGCGCTGGGTTATCGACCTGTTCAAAATAGTATAAGTAAATTACCGAGAAGATTAAAGATGACAAAGGAACTGACGTATCGATAAGAGACTTACAATGTTATCAGGGATCTTGTAGTCGGAGTCGATCATGCTGCGGTATGTATGAGCTGATGCCCTGAACAAATGTTCCTTCCATTCTTCCCAACAATGTTTATACAACTGAGTGATGAAGAGAGCTGGAACCCAGGCCGATAGATCGACGTCTATCGTATCGGCATTTGGATGGAGCTAGGCTATCCTTATCCATTCAAGTCCATGGGTTATTGTCTCTCTTGGTTTCTCCACATCGGCATAACAAAGTCTGATCGGCAGTTGGCCAAAAGCTAGTTGGCGAGCTAGTGCCGATGTGTTGTAAAACTCATAGGTGGGGTTGGTGTTCTTCCCGCTGCCAAAAGTGTTCACTGGGATTGCCCTCGGAGTGATGATTCCCATCATCAAGTCATTATCCTTGTTGAGAGCATCGTCAAAAGGATGGAAGGTGAGCGGGAATCTGGTTTCTGGATATTCATAAGGCATTCATACTCGCTGATCTTTGGAGAGGCCATCATACAAGGTTTGGAAGAATCGGCCGATCTAGTTTTCATTGCAGCCGTGCCAGGGAGAACTATGGCAGCTTCACCATAATTGAGGGGTGAGTGAGTTGCTGATTCATCATCGGCCAGTTCATAATCTTCAGCAATGTCTTTGGGGAATTGTTGTGCGAAGAAATCAAACCAAAGGCGTTTGTGCATATGAACATTGAGCCACATGTTGATGAACCACCAAGGACCTCCTAGATTGCCAATGGGTTCACCTAGCAAGAGTTTCTGGGTCACTTGATGGAGGAGATGGTAGACGGAGCCTAACAGATATCGGCCAAGAGGGAATCGGCCACCATCGGCTAACCTTTCTGCTGCCGATAAGTAGATGGAGGTTGGTCCTACCGATCGGCTATAGAAGATGAATTTGTCTAGCCACATGTTCAGGAAAATGACGTGTTCTCTCTGACCAACTGGCCTCGTTCTTTGATACTTCTGGATATACCCTGACCAGCCACCGATGATGCGGGTTTCTACTTTGCGTTCAGCCTTGCGATCGAACAATTGACCATCATCGCCAGTCGCGATGTCTAAACCAGTGAGCATGAGGACATCGGCGAGAGTGGGGGAAGCTGGGCCGTGACCGAAAAGGAAAGCATTGAAAGTATCCGACCAGAAGTATGAAGCAGCTATCAGTAGTGATTCATTCCTTTCCATATCGGCAATAGATAGCCTAATGCACTGGTCTAGTTTGCGTTCACCCCAGTATACTTCATTTGTATTGTCTACCCTCAAGAACCAATCCTTCCATCCTTTGGTGGAACTTGGCCAGGATCGGAGGGTATCTTTCCACAGATCTAACGAAAAGTTCTTGGCTCTAAAGGGAATTCTATATGTCTCTCCATTAATCAGAATGGGAGGATCCGGATTACCTAGTGGACCAAGGAATTGAAGGTGAGGTTGCTCGGTAGGAATAACAATTTTCTCGCTTAGTTCCTAAGGTTTGAAGATCGGAAGAATAGAGGAAAAGAAAGAAGAAAGAAAGATGCTAAGTAAGTAGACTTGCAAAAGGTAAAGAGGTGCGGTAAAGAAAGAAAAGATGGGAATAGATTAACCTCAGGGACGACGAAGTTGACGGCCATTTCTTCCCGGAGAAGAAGAAGATCGAAAACTTGAAAAATCGTTGGGGGAGATTTTGCAGAAGTTCTTGAGCTCTTCGACAATGTCGCCGCCAGAGAGATGGGTTTGGAGGATGAAGGATGGCAAGGTAGAGAAAGAGTACCAAGGATGGAAGTATTTATAGGGTAAAGTGAGTAGGGGTATTTCTGACTTATCTCTTTACTGTATCTGTGAAATTCAAGGGTGTTCAAATGGATATGGTAACTATTCGCACGGTAATCAAGGGATTGTGCAGGTGATTTGATAGCAAGCGGTCATGATTTGACAGCAAGTGGTCCTGATCGTCGCTCCCAAGAGTTTATTGACGGTGTGCATTTTTTGTTATGTGTGGCCGAGGCAAACAAACGCGATCGTTTCATGTGATGCCCATGCGCCATATGTAAGAATACAATGGAATATTCTAGCTTAAGGACTCTTCATTCACACTTATTCAAGTCGAGTTTCATGCCAAACTATAATTGTTGGATGAAGCATGGAGAAACTGGGGTTGTAACGAAACAAGGTGAAGAAGAACATTGGGGTGATGATGACATTATTGTTGAATATGGTGTCTTCAATGATACTGCAATGGGAGAAGCTTTAGAAGAAGTAGGGGCAGAAGAGGAGCCCGCTGATGATCATGGTCAGGTTCATTCGTGATGCACAAAGAGAATATGAAAGTGAAAAGGAGAAGATCAAGTTCGACCGCATGCTAGAGGATCACAAAAAAATTGTTATACCCAAATTGTGATGTGGGGCAGAAAAAGTTGGGTACTACACTAGAACTTTTGAAACAGAAGGCAAAAAAATGGTGTATCTGACAAATGATTTGGGCAGTAACTAAAAATCCAAAAGAAGATGCTTCCAAAGGATAACGAATTGCCCGCCACTAATGTATGAAGCAAAACAGGTAGTCTGCTCTTTTGGATTAAAAATCAAAAAGAGACATGCATGTCCTCATGATTGCATTCTGTACCGCAAGGAGTACAAGAATTTGGATGCATGCCTTGTATGTCATGTGTCACGGTTTAAGATCAAACGAGATGACCTTAGTGATGTTGACGGTGAACGTGCTGTTGATGGTAGATAAGTATCATTTTTATATCAACAAGAGAATAGAGAAAGGGCTTAAAAGCAATCACCAACATAGATATAGGGGTACACTGACAGAATTCCACGAGTTTTGGTGAATTTCTATTTCTGCAAGGGGTGATCAGAAAAGAGCCAAGGGAGACCCACATGTCAGGTTTACATAGAGAGAAACAAGCGAACACGTGAAAAGATATGATCTAGAAGGTTTGAGAAGGCATCAGAACAAAGGAGAACGAAACCTAACACTGGGCCAGGGCTGCCAAGCAGGGCGGGCACCCTGGTGGGTCCACCTGTCAGCCTTAGCTTCGACGTTGGTGCTTAACCGCCTTTGAGGATTAATCTCCTCCGTTAACAAAGGTCGGTTAGATCCAAAGGATGCGGTTCATCCCACCTCCCTATATAAGGAGGGATAGACCCTAGGGTTTGAGGCACCCATTATTTAGATTATTCATTCTTCATCCTCTAGAGAAAAGCTAGGGTTTGGGCTCTAGAGGTGTCCCTTGAATGGATAACCTTTCGCCCTTAGAGTAGATCTAGTCTTCTAGATAGTATAGAGATGGAGAGCGAGGGAGGAGTTTGGAGGAGGCGCCGGCCTGTCGGTGCCTCTTCATCAACTTGTACTTCGACGGGATCAGGCTCTGTCCAGTCCTGAAATGGCTCAGGCTTGGGTCATCAACTTCTTATTCAAGTAAGATTCTTGTTTATATTATTCCTCTAGTTTACGAGTCTCTTTTGAGTGCTTTAATCTAGTGCACTAGGTTAGAGTGTAATCATAGTGTAAGCGTGGTGCTTAGACTAGGGTTACCCGTAGATGCAACCTATATTCCAGATCGGTGGTAGATCACGAATGTGACATTCGTTGAGTCCTTTGTAGTCCACCTCCCATCTATTGGTCTAGGAGGAAGGTCTTTCCGACCTTATTACATGGTAGATTCGTACTATGTTTGCAATCTTCCATAGTAATTTCCCTAGTTGAGTAGCAGAAGACACGGACTACCCAAGTTAGAAGTAGAAACCCATGATTGAGTTATCCTCTCTATACTCCTATTATCGACCTCATACTAGATTGATCTTCCTTTACCTTTTATCTTGTTACCACTTAGATTTTATCCCTAGTATAGTTTATATTCTTTTCACTCACCCTTTTCGAGTTGACTCACACATTTCCCTATGGATATGATATTTAAAACCCTCGTAGTGAGCTACAACGGTATCTGTGCGCTTGCGGATCTTATCTGTGCGCGTCTTAAAATACCAACAAGCTTTCTGCCGCCGTTGCCGAGAAAACGGTTGCTAATTTGACTATGAACCTAGCCTAGCCGTTATCAAAAACAAAAAATACATATATATATATAAAGAAAAAAATCACTCTCTAACTCTCTTCTTATCTTTGTCCTTTCCTTTTTAATCTAAAAAAATCATCATCTCTTCTTTTCTTATCTACATCTTTTTATCCTTTGCCTCATCCCTTCTTTTCTTTTACCATCTTTTGTTAGCATGGATAACAACACTCCTATCAATCAATATGCTAACCCCACGAGCACACACCTTAGACCGCCAGAACATTTAGAGCCTATCACAATTGATGGTTTTGAGATAAGCCCTGATTTCATAGAGTTTGTTCAGAAAGAACCCTTCTTGGGAGAAAGTGAGGAAAACCCATATTCACACCTACAAGAGTTTAACCGGTTTTGTGACCTCATTCGCATAGAGGGCATGCCCGATGAGACCATCTAATGGGAGCTATTTCCGTTCTCTTTAGCAGGAAAAGCTAAACATTGGTATAAACTCAATGTAGAATGTGCACAAGGAGATTGGAAAACACTATACAATGAATTTCTCTCAAAATTCTTTCCCATCTCCAAAGTGGTTGCCCTACGGATAGAGCTTGTAGCTTTTAGACAACTAGAAGAAGAATCTCTTGCCGAATTATGGGATCACTTAACTGACCTCATCCTCACTGGCCCAAACCTTGGTATTCTAGACCCAGTACTTCTTCAACACTTTTATGAAGGCCTTAGAAGGACTCTAGGGAATCCCTTAATATGTCTTCTAGAGGTTCCTTCCTTCATTTGACTGTAAGTGAAGCAATGGCCACAATTGAAAGGATCATTAGTGCAACCGATATCTGGTCTAGAAAACATTCTAAGCTCCCCAGGGAAAAGAAGTTCTCACCAGAACAAAAAGAGGAAGTCTTGATAGCTAAGTTGCAAACACTCCAATCCCGAGATTCAGCTGTCAATCCTAAGCCACCAATACCCCATTGTAAAGATGATGGCTTAGGCTTCGAGTTTTGCAAGATCCTAGTAAATCAATATAAAAACACAATAGCATCTAGAAGAACATTGTCTCAACTACCTTTCCCCCGAAGTGCACATTGGAATAAAAACAAGGATGGTATGTTTAGTGATGTCATAGAAGGCGAGCCAAGCAATTTTAGAAATTATTCTAACTCCTCCCCTTCTATGCCTACATTAGATAACTTATCTCAACCCATTTTTCAATCCATCCTTGATCCCAATGATGCCTCGTATGCTCTCCCTCATGTGTCTCATGATGATCCTAGAAATTCACTAAGACAACCAACCCATAGGATTCATGAAGACCACATGGATGACGAAGAGATGCTACGACATTGGCAGAAATGTGTAGAATGGATGGACAAGGAAGAATCCTTAATGGAATCTAACCTTGCCTCAGTTTCAAATGGTGAGTTTTTAACTCCCTTTGACCTTGATGATGAGGATTATCCATCCATGGAGGAGCCCCTTGACAAGACCAATCCAAGTGACACTCAGCATACTCATGAAGAATCAATCTCGAAGATTGAAGACGAAGATGACATCAATGAGCAAGGAATCTATTACATAACCACCTCATCAAAACCATGCTCATATGAGACATCTCCCAATTCAATTGGTCTCTCAACTTCCTAGTACATGAGATCTTCGACCCCCTTATGCTCCCTGTTCCTAAAGATTTCAAAAGGGTGGTTGTAGATGCATATGTGTGTCATAAATATTGCAGATCTCATTGTGCTCTTGAGGTTGGTGTTGTAGGGGAAACCACTTCACCATGACACATCTTGAAGGTTTCCCAAGGACAAGTTGTGTATCCTAAAACAAGCATTGTTTGAAGATAACATGAGTGTTCTACTATAATGCCCTTGTGAAATGAGCATAGAGATATAATTCTAAAAATATTCCTTCGTGTATTCTTGTCACTAACCTTTCCAGGATTGGAACAAGAATGACAAAGGAACGACAAACGTAGGTATGCCCAACTTATCACCATGCAACATTAATTCAGTTCATCCAAACTTGATTTTTTGCAAAATTCAAGCTTGGGGGAATGACTTCCATGGAAATATCTCTTACCATGTTGCTACATGATCTTGGTTGTCCCTACCCTTAAGACATGCTCAATTTTCTAAAACATTAATTATGCTCTTTCATCACCATTTGAGAAAATCTCTATAGTGCTCTCATACTACCTTCATTTGCTATGGTACATGTTTAGGTTTGAAGTAGTCTCATACATATCTTAAATGAAGCATGGTGCTTAGTTTAGGAATGGTGATCTTACTTTCAACGGGTTTTAAATTAAGCTTGGTGCTTAGGTTAAAATGTCTTCCTAAATCAAATTAGACATGGTGTCTAGGTTGATTTTTGAACCGACAGTATACTATAGTAAACGTTGGATATCTTGTTGGACTAACCCCTGCAGAGAAACTGTTATTATCGAATTGGGAAAGTCCTAAGATGAACTCACATTGGGAATGAAGAGAGAGACATGATCTTCATCCACTTTACACAAGAGGCAACAAATCTAGCAAAAGAGGAGTGCCACAATCATGATTTACAATCAAAGCATGCACTCCTAGAAGGTGAACAAACAAATCTCTGTCATGCCACTAGAAGATAAAGACCAGCATGGAGGAACTTGAGTTGCAATTTCAAGTCGCAACCTCTTGTCAACCATTAATCAACGGGAATCAAGAAAGATTGACAAGAGAAGAACATGCAGCTTTCTGCACCCTCACTTCCTGGATTGAAAGGTTGATGCAAGATGAAGGAAAGACAACTCATCTAAAGAATCCAACTGAGTTCTTCCTCCTCACATGTTCCCATCACTCCAACACGCTGGAATAGAAAGAAGAGCAAAAAGGTCGAACATGAAGAAAAACCAAAAGAGAAATAAAGAGAAGATGGCATGACCAAAAAAGGCCAAGAAGGAAGGAGTGCAACAAAGAGGACAAGTTGTACATGAACAAGATCAAAGACCGACCAACAAAGGGAAGCTGCCAGAAGGTGCTACGGGATCAACATGCTCTAGTATTAAAGGTAACACCTCAACACATTTGATCATCACTTAAAAGCTTCTTCCCTGATTCTAGTATGCACATAAATGAATAATGAAACATGTTTGAGTTGCAACCTTACTTGATCCAACCTAATTAACTCAACATGTTTAGTTCTTTATGCTTGTTCATAGAAGTACTTTCCTGATCTCACTGTCTTTACCAAATGAACTAAAAATGTTGCACATCTCACCATTGGAAGTTGATAATCACAATCATGTAATTATACAATATGCTGA
>Ga0182004_10001520_pt1 | contig 17097 bp, 11 predicted proteins | sample Sormic07211540_1_FD_120479 | JGI IMG/M metagenome (GOLD analysis project Ga0182004, IMG submission 120479) | Endophyte microbial communities from Sorghum bicolor roots, Mead, Nebraska, USA - 072115-40_1 MetaG | ecosystem: Host-associated > Plants > Roots > Unclassified | place: USA: Nebraska...
AATTAGTACACTCACGTTCTCTGTGGAAAATCGATACTCTGGAATACTCCCGGGTGAAAGCTACATCGGTATCCGTGCGCTTGCGGATTTTTCTGTTTGCGTTTAAAATACCCAACAATGGCTCTGATTCATTGATGATAATGGTCTCTAAGGCCTTGAGGTTTTGGAGCATCCATGAATAGTTTAGATATCAATGACAGACAGAATCACATCTCACTGAGATGTAGTCAAAACACATGCTATATTGAGCGGATTTGTCATGACTCCTACTAATCTCGGAGGAAGACCATGTATGAGATCATGATGGCATGCTACAAAACATATATGAGAGGAGATCCATGTCCCGAACATGATTGAAGCCCTAGAAATTATGGACTTTCTGATGCAGGCAAAATAATTTCATGCTCCTGATTTTCATGTTTAGGTGTCAAATCTTCAAGGAGCCTGTAGCGTACAAGTGCTACTAGACTAGTAGTGAAGTTTTATGAATTCACCCCCTTATGTATTTCTTGTTTATTTTTCAAGATTCATGTGGTACTATGTTGAAGTTAACATTATGTATTTACTTTTTTTATAAGTTTCATGGACTTCTATGTGTTGAAATTATCCTTATGTACCCCCTCCATGAAGTACTTTGTTGTATTTTTTTTAAATAATTTGTTGTGGTGGACAAAAGTGTTAGGGTATATTATGTGTTAGGGACTTCTATTAGTGTGCACAAGTTCCAATTACTTTGCCAAAAGGCTTCTGAGATGAAGTTTAGAGCCTATTTGTAGTCTTTGGGGGCTCTTTTCTAAATAGAAGCCTAACTAGGAGAAATAATGAAAATTTCACTACTATTTTTTCTATAAAAGGGAGGGGAGGTGGAGAGAGGGGCTTGTCTCTCACTCATTTGGCTTTCTTCCTTTCTCTCCACTCCCACCTTTCTTATCTTAGGTCATAGGCCAACAAAAAGAAATGTTGCTAAGCTAGCTAAATGTATGATGCATTTTCCTTCTTTTGGCATTTGTGTGCTTGTTCATAAGATCGACAATCTAATGTTTATCGCTAATGCCAAGTACAATTAGTTATAAGGTTTGACACATAGATAAATAGATCAATTATGGCTAAAAAATTAATAGACATTGATGGTAGAGACCGTGGTAGTGCCGGTGGCGACAAGAAGAAAAAGAGATGGCGATCGAGGCGAGGAACAAACTGTCTGACATGACGGGGGACTAGACAGGTGGCAAGCACTTGTGGACTTGTCAGTTACAAAGATGGAGACGTCACTTGTCACCAGCATCCACCTTGTGCTAGTATGCATACTCACATGTTCCACCCTCGGGAAATGCCGTTACGAGGCGGTGGACGTAAATCTTGATGAGTTCGACTTGTATACTATTAGTTCATATGATCCACTGCACAACTCCTTTTTTTAATGTATAGAATAGCAGTGTGCCAGTGAGGTGGATTAAGCTCCTGCCCAAGGATAAATTGACGAGGACCAGATGATATTGGTTTTTAGTGACAACAAATTGTACCTCTGTGTCTTCTAGAACAACAAAGGCACCTGACAAGTCTTAGGGGGACGAGCACATGTACCCCAAAGCCATAGTCTTGAACAACCCGACCCTTAATGAGACATATTATAATTTTTTTGCTGGTGGGTATAAGAACTTCTATTTGGTACCCTTATTATAATTTTTTTTGCTGGTGGGTATAATAACTTCTATTTGGTACCTTAAGGAGGGACACATGTCTGTAGGCAGTGTGCACAGTAGGTCAATATAGGCACATGACTACCCTAAGCCACAACTTAATATGGATCTGGTTTTGTTCATGATAATGCTTTTTCGAGGGTTTAGAGTACCCGCGAGTAGTTTAGTTACAGTGGGAAACAGAGTCACACCTCACCGAAAATGTGGTGCACTAGGCGGATTTTTCACACTTCCTAGTTATTTGGGAGCAAGACAACATATGAGATGTTGATACCGCGATAGGAAAGATGAACAAGAAAAGATTTGTGTCACAACACGAATGAAGACCAAGAGATTGTGTGGATACGAGAGGAGATCATATGTTAGGCTTTAAGGAGTTTACAGTATACTAGTGCTAATAGTGAAGTTTTCATTAATTTAGCCTTATTTATATATTTTTCTTTTTTATGTCCCATGGAGTACTATGTTCAAGTTACTCTTATGCATTTTTTATTTGTAGAAGTTTCATGGGCTAAAATGTGTTGAAGTTATCGCTATGTATCCCTTCGATGAAGTATTTTGTTGTATTTTCATGAATTAGGTACTTTGTTGTATTGGACAAAAAATGTTGCTATGCTAGCAACCTGTATGTTGCATTTCCCCTCAACATCTGTATGTATCCTTGATCAAAAAATTGAGAATTTATTGTCTAGATAATGTCGAGTACAATTAGTTATGAGGTTTGGCATAGATGAATATCATAGACTTTAATATTTAATATTTTTGTTTTAAAAGACATCTACAATATTTAATAATTGAATACCATTGCATTACTTACTAAAGTAAAAAAAATGGTTTTTTGAGCATATCCGAACAATTGTTTTGTCTTTTCATTCAGTAGAAAGTAGGCTCAAAATTTTACATAGGCAATCATGAGGATTTAACAAATGGTCCTAGTGTGGCAAAAGTAAACCATGCTTTAGAGCAACTTCAACAAAGACCCTATTTAAGCCCTTATCCTATTTTGGAAGTTCAAATGCATAAAAAACCATCCAACCGAGCTCCTATTTAGCCCCGAATGGATGAGGGGCTCTCCTCCTCTAAGCCCCTTATCCTCTCCTACCACTCCTCCATTCTCTCTTTTTACAAAGCTAACAAGTGGGATCGATGAGTAGGACCCATGAAAATATACTGTAAAATTAGAAATACTTAGGAGATGATGGGGTGCTATAGGAAGAAGAGGCTGAAACATAGATAAGGAGTTATAGTTTGAGAGAGCATGGGCAAAATAAGAGTGTTGTTGGAGTTGTTCTTACTTGGCATGTCATACCAGTTGTCCATTTGGACAACTACAATTTTACCCATTAAAAAATAAAATAAAACAAACCTAAAATCAAGTTATCGATCATGACCTACTCTCATGACAACCTAAAATCTAAACAAAAAAATTGTTTTGCCTCCTAGAACTATTAGCTTTCTTATCTAACTACAAACCAAACATTCATACCCTTTCAAAGATCAAAATCATGCAAGTTACCTCCTTAGCCTATTAAAGGGTGTCGGTGATATGTACCCACGGTACCTCATCGCATGGAAAATAACCTAAAGGGGATGTGGTATACCAAGCAATCTATTCGAGAGGCCCAACCCAGATGGGGTACCTTGTCTATTTTGGAAGATAAGGCATAGCAATATATATTTAGAAACCAACTCTATCTAGTAAATTTTCTTGCAAAAAACTAGGAAAAACACATGTACATCGATCGAGACTCTATCTATAGCCCCACCCATTGGACCATATATTGATGGTTGGGATGGAGCTCCCAATCGGTATCTCTTCATATCTTCTCATATCACAAGACATCTCATTATATCTAGACAACTAGCTATCAGCGCTCCTGTAAACCCAAGCATACACTATAGAGAGATCTACTCTCAACTAGACATAGGATACCCCATACTTGAAGCTGCATAAACCTGTGTCCTGTGTGCTAGATACGCTAATCTATATTGCTCGAGTAAATAATTCTAACAAGTGGTTTTATTGTAATGAGTATGGTTTTGATAGTTGAAGGAACATGAAGATCCGGTTTTGCAGTTCATGGAGGAAACTCAAACTCAACTGATAGTTTGGTGAGATCAATAGTACATTTTCCAACCTAAAACTTCAATAAAGTTTTCTATTTGTTGCCATGTAATCCAATTCGAAAAAATAGTCTATTATGTATAGCGACTCTATGTGTATAGTGATTGAGGAAAAGTTGCTAGTTTTTTGTCTCACAACCACCGAGTTCATTTTAGAGAATCAATTCAAAGAATCATTATGGAATTAATTATCAACAGGAATCTATTTTGGCAAAACACCTCTTAGATTTATCTTACTAGTTGCTCTAGAAGCTCTACCAAAGAATTCCTTAGAGTGCGTCTAGCAAGTGATGGGGAGAGGCATGGGAATTGGAGGTGAGAGTTTGAGGAAGGAATTAGTGCAGGATTTTTTAGTCTCAATCTTTTGTTTGGTAAGTATTTGGAATTAAGAGAGAAAGTTCAAAATAAATTGTTATCCGTTGTTTGTTACGTGATTTAGGCATGTGAATTAACGATATCATTACTGATTATCCCTTCCTTTGTTTATGCATCCTTTTGAACTAAAATAAGCATCACATTTATGTCATTGTGCGTCAAACTCCCTTTTACCTTGCCTAAATTATCAAGGTCACCCATGGGAAGAGATCTATGGGAATTGTTCCCATCAACACCATCCCTCTTCCCATCATAACTCCCTATCCCAATCCCCATGAAACAAACAAGAGATTTTTTGGACTCTTCCTCTCCAATTCCCATAACCTCTCACCAATTCCCCCCGACCAAACGAGCTTTGGTCTCTGGCTGCTAGCCACGGGTGATCAGGATGTGGCCTTGTTGCCCCATGATAGGTTCTAGCTTGCCATGAGTCCTATGCGATGGATTTTGGTGGTACTCAGGGCTTGTTATGTTAGATTCCTCACCTAAAATTCCTAGATGAGACCCCTGCTTGTGACATGCTAGAATTTATTTGTTTCAGACCCTAGGATTCTATCTTGGTGATAGTTGTCTATGATTGTTGCTTGTGCTCTAGGCATAGAAAATCAATTGACCGGGTTCTTGTCCAACTTGCATGCTATAATCAACGCAAAAGAACACACTTTTTTATTGCAGAATACAAGCAACTCCTATACCAAACACTACCTGCCCCTTTTGACAATACAATCATGTTTTTAGGGCTTGAACCAAACAGTACATAGGCCATCTTTAGGTGGAAGTATTACACCAATAGTGAAGAAAGGAGTGGATAGGAACCTATGTGATAACCGAGACAAGTTTATTAGGAAGGGGTACTACTAAGGTCACATAGACGTATATATACCATATGGTCAAAATGTTCATTATTAGACCATCTCCAGCAGCTCTCCAATCTATCTCCCCCAATATAGTTGTATCGGTGATCACCAATACTGCTTTTTTGGTATATTGGGGGAGAAGCTCCGACAAATCACTAATAATCTACCCCAACAACTGAGACCCACATGTAAGGCTATAATATTTTTTCTCTTATTTCTTTCCTTTTCCTTCTCTTTTTGTCGTCTTCTTTCTCGTCCTTCATGTACCCTTGTGTTGCTTCTCACTCCCGTGGCACGGAACGACGCCGCTGCCCCTACTCTGCCTGGTGGCCTTGGCTCCATCCTTGCTCTCCCATGCAAGATCAGGTGGGTGTCAGGCAAGGTTCTCCTCCATGGATGCCCCAAATCGTAGCCCCATCCCCAACCTTTCTTTTGTCCACCCCAAATCATAGCCATGGCCGCCGCCGACCGCATAAGATTCACCATGGCCCGCGAGCTCAGGCACCTCCACCAGCTTGGTGGTGATGGTGACGAGCAATCTTGGTGGTGTGGGCAAACTAGACAACAACAGTCTAGGAGCTGCAATGTTGCCACCTTCAAGCTGCGACGAACTCCATCGTCACTACGACATCTTCGACGAGCAGCACAGGAGGGAGAAGAGGTAGTTGGGGTGGGCCCTAGCTATTGGCGGAGATCCAACTTCCCATTTATTTGAGGGAAGAAGGAGAATTTTTCGGTGATCGCTAAAAAAGGGGAGCATATTAGGGAGCTGTTGGAGCAGTGAAATTAGTCTATATTCTCTAATATGACAAATTTATGGGGACGAGGGATGAGAAAGAGGAGCTACTGGAGATGCTTTTATAACGTCAACTCTCTTTATCCATCTCCTATACTGCGGGATATACGTGAGGGGGGAAACCAAAGTGGGTAAGTAACGAAATAATATATGATGAAAAATATTTGATTCTACCATCAATTTGAAATATGCCTAATTATTCAACTCCACAACCTATAACACGTAGTTCACAGGCAGGTACAGAGCTCAGGCAACTCTAGGGCTTGAACCAAACAAGCCTTCAATGTTATGCAACGAGATGAAACCTAGTGGTGGACAACAACGTGAACAATTCAATATGCAAAAACAAGATGACATGGTAGTTTGAAATATGGAGAAGGGAAAATTCATAGCCTGTTGTACTACTCCATATTTTTTGAAGGTTTTCTATTGGTTAAATCATGAAATTTTACATTCTATTTTTGAAAATGGACCCCTGTAGTCTCTCTCTCTCTCTTAGGCTCTTAGCACAACGGTGGACCACTGCATTCATGGGCCTGGTTGGTCGAATCCGCTAGCCACAGGCCCAAATCGTCCACTCTGGAAAATGGAAATCCATCTTCTTTCCTAGGCCCAGGGGATGGTTTTTGTTTTGTTTTTGCGTCAGTACTCAGTCGTCTTCGACGCAAGGGGAATCGGGAATACAGGATGCGGCTCTCCTTCCCCCTTGTCGCCGGCGCCGTCGTGTGAGTCTCTCGATTCCCCATCTCTCACCTGCACCATCCTCTTCATGGATGCCACTCGGCGTCTCTCGCCAGCCCGATGCCGATCTAGACGCGCCTATCCAGTTGCTGCTCCACTGCAACATCCGATTTCGGTTGCGGGATTGCGGGGTGCCCTTGTTTTCCCAGTGTCATCTGCTGTAGATGGAACTGTAACCTCGCTTACTGCCGGGGTAGGTGCTGTAGTCCCCGTGTGTAGCGCGAAAGGGCTGTGGGTGTCAGTCACAGCTCTGGTTAGATGCGCAGGAAGCTTCGCTGAGCACACATCTGGGCAATGTCAGTAGGTTGCTGGTGCTGTGTTAGGTAGTACCTGACCCATTCTCGTCGCGTGTAAGCAACAGGAACATCTGTTCTCACTTCTCAGGTTATGAAGTTTGTCCTGGCAATGGTTCTAGCATCAAAACACATCCCTTATTCCTATTTTTCATATGCTTGCTGGTTTGGTGTTAATTGTTGTATATGACTTTGCAATCCGAGCTTGAAACCTATATTCATGTTATACTCCATGTCCCACCGCCCACCATGTTACAAAATGCTTTTAGTGTAAGATGTATTTTAGCCAATGGGGTTCCTATATCCTCTAAAATTGGTCATCGACACATCCTTTTACCCTGAATGAAACACCATCTAATTCGTTGTGGTCACTCATTTTTGGTCAACTTATCCCTCAGGCAGTGAATATTTAGCGGAACTGAATAAATTCAATGATTCAAGTATTCAACTAGTAATTTGATACGGATTCAACGTAGTATTTAAGGACATGTCAATTTTTTCCAGTTTCAACTCATCAAATTGTTCCTATAGTCTGCAGTCTGCAGGATATCATTCTAATTTGATGCTGACTCGTTAGTCAGCAACCCAGCAGTTTCTGTTTGGTTACTTGATGGCAAATTAACAAACCTCACCAGGTTCCTAATAATAAATAAAAGCAAAATAGAACAACTCGTAAATGGAGGAAACTGCCTTTTGGATTTCGGTTTCTGTTATTTTGCTTTAGAGATGAGCTATGAGATACTAACAGCTCTAGAATTGTGTATGCATATTCTATCTGATTGGGGGCCAATAATACTTATATGAAAAAGAGCACTGTTAGAAAACGGCTGTTTCCAATCTTCATGGCTAGGATAATAAAATCAGCACAGCTGAATGAAGTGTGTTAGCCAGGCAGAATCCATCTCCAGAAAATCACTTAGGATATTCTGTAAGAAAAAAAATAATATATTTACTTTTAGTTTGAGCAAATGATTAAATGGTGATGTTATTGTGATAACATAAGTACCTGGCTGTGCAAGAACACTTTTCCAGTTTTCCATGTAGCAACTGAATAACTGAATTGAACAGACTCTAGGAATGATTGAGACGATATGGCATCTTCTGTGCAGGGTTGAGTTTCTGATATCCTAAAAGGCTACAACATGAGTTTCTAACCTTTGGTTCAGGCACAAGTTTAGCTTAAGGAAATTTGTTTTGGAATAGCTGTGGTGTGTGCATTGATGATAACTTTTATGTGCATAACTGCAAAAGCATCATTTATATTTGATTTCAACCTAGAGTTGTAAAAGTTTAGATCCCTCGACATTGAAGAATTTTGTGGACTGCAACATGATTGAACTATGATTACTTCATGTAGTTGCTATTGATTCTAAAATAAGTGTTTTACTAGTGTGGGCACGAGTTTTTCAGTAGATCATTTGATGAAATCTGCTCTTCGAATCTGAAAGTAAGGGTAACAGAGTCGTCGTCATATAAACTTGGTAGTTGGCAGCTCATGAAGTCAAGCACTCAAGCTTGTAGTGATATTTGTACTGCTGTGACAATAACATGAAGGATTTGTTTGGCATACATGTAAATATATAGTTTATCTTGCAATGGTGTTTCCTTGTGCTGACTAGTGTTTGTACATAGCAATTATGCTTTGTGCCCACTGCCCATTTATTTCTCTTTTGTTTCCTTAGTTGTCTTTGTCCCCTGTTTATTGGTGTGTTCGTTGGCTACAGTCGCAATTCCATATCTGCTTATTATGTTGGCAGCATAATCTGCTATTACTGTCAACCTTTATCTTGATGTTCTTAGTTATTCTTTCGTCTTTCCTACAAATGTTACAGGATCGGAGTGATTTCTGGGAATGTTATATTTGGGCCACCACTTCAGAAATACTGGGCAGAGAAGCAGCAGCAAGAGGCAGCAAAAGAAGGCCAGACTGGTTCGACCTGACATAAGTATCCTCCTCTTCTGCAGTTTACAATGATGATGCCCATACAAATGTGTACTCCTTGATCCTCAGCTAGCATCACTTTTTGTTAGCACTGGTTACATTAGTTGCCCTAGTTTTGTGCTGGAAGAAGACATCGTGCAACGCACAGACTGATTTGAAATCCACTCTTTTTGCATACCTTCTTATGCGGGTTGATCTCGTAACTATTAGATGTCAAGATCACATGGTTGTATACTTGTATGTCCTGGTATCTGTGGATTTTACTTTTTAAAACACCTGTGGATTTTACTTGCCTCTATATCGTGGCTTCTGAATTTTGCTGGGCCGACCGTTCCTCTGAGTTCCGGCCCAAATCAGCATTCTTGGAATGCGACTCGGCCCTTTCCAGTACAACCTCCACCGCTTTCTGAACACGAAGTCGAAAGGACGCGATATTGCAGAACCTCCCTCCCCGCGCGCATTCACCAGCCCTAGCCGCCTATTTTTTTTCCCGCTAAAACAAGAACCTTTGCCTCCTCCGGCGACTCGCCGGATACCTGAACCTGGAGTGAAGCTCCCGCACAGGATGCCGAGGAAAGCAAAACCCGCCGCCAAAGCCACCGCGGCCGTCGCCGCCGCCACCGGCGTGCAGTACTGGCTTCTGAAGACGGAGCCGGGCGAGTGGTCGTGGTCCGACCAGGCGCGGGCCCCGGGCGGCGTCGCGCCGTGGGACGGCGTCCGCAACCGCCAGGCCATCAACAGCCTCCGCGCCATGCGGCCGGGTGACCGTTGCCTGTTCTACCACTCCGGCGCCGGCGCCGCCTCCCGTCGCGTCGTCGGCGTCGTGGAGGTCGTCCGGCCCTGGTACGAGGGCGAGGGCGATGGCGAGGGCAAGGAGGCGGCGGCCGGTGGCGCCGTGGACGTGCGGGCGGTCGGGGAGTTCCGGAACCCCGTCCCTCTCGGTGACATCAAGAAGGCCGCGGGCGAGGTAGAGGGGATGAAGGACTTCGCGCTGCTCCGGCAGGCGCGGCTATCGGTGATGCCCGTGCCGGCGAAGATCTGGGATTGGATTTGTGACGCGGGAGGGGGCTTCGTGCAAGTCGGCGAGGTCGAGGAAGAAGAGGATTGATGCTGCAAATGTGAAGGTACACGACCTGATTTTGCCGAAAGAACACTCGATTTTTATTGGTACATTTATAGTATTTCTGTAAACTCTGTGCTTATCCTGGCATCTTGTAGAACCAAGTTGCTCCTGGTACCGGGTGACATGAGCAACTGGAAGGAGGCATTTTGTGGAGTCCTTTTGGCCTGCAAGGGTTGCGAGTTCTGAAGAGGCATTCATGTTTCTTCAGTGTTTGCCATCTCGGCACAGAAGTGCCCAACAAGAATGTAGTTACTAGTTGATTTATGTAAGTTCAATGGCCGATGTAGCTAGTGTAGCTTGGACCTATGAAGTACTCGAGCTGTGCGTTAGCTTGTGACTCGCATTACTGGATAATCTACTTGCTGCTCTTATGGACAGTCTGATGCAGTCCACTGAAGTTTCAGTCAGGTTGTTCGTATTATGCTATCGAATATCGTTAATTGACACTCTATTGGTAATTATATTACCATAGAGCGCACACTATGAACTGCAGGTGGCATATTGATCTACTCCGAACTTGCTGTGCACTGACTGTTCCTTTGCAACTGCTCACTTATCAATGTAAAATGCAGAATAATTCTATATCGTGTGATGAAGGGTGCCATGTCGAAAGCTGTTCACTCGAATGAAGCTGGAAATCAAGAATTGGAGCTGATACTCGCAATCTCCTCGCAGGGCGGGGAAAAAGGACTACGGTGCTCGTGTGAGATGCAGCTGTAAGCTGTTGTAGTTTATAATGCAGGCACAAATGTGGTTGGTCAGCTGAGCTCTGAGCATATACGACCAGCCCGCAGGACACTGGCAAGTGGCAACTGGAAAGATGGCCTGTGGCTTTGGGACCTGAAAAGTGATTGGGTTGGTTTAAGCTGTCGTACCAGGATTAGCTTAGGTTCATTCAATGTTTTGGGAGCTTCTAGAGGACATGGCATGGCCTGAGGCGATACAACCGTGTTTAATCCATCTGCATGACAATTTAAACTTCATGATCTTTGCAAAGGCACACAGCTGATATATACAAGTTTTTACACAAATTTGGTCTTTGTGCAACAAGAATGTAAAGATGTCCTATCTCCAAATTTTTTTTCCTAGCTTTTTTTTGGCTGTCCTTGGAGAGGATTCAGAAACACCGTTAATTATAACGTAAGAGGTCCTGAAAATTGGTTGTGCGTAGATACAAAATTCTAAGTTACTGTATAGCTTTGTTTTGCTCAGTTTCCAACTCAAAAAATTTCACCTATCACATCGAATGTTTAGACGTATTCATAGAGTATTAAATATAGATAAAAAAATAAACTAATTACACAATTTAGTTGGAAATCACGAGACGAATCTTTTAAACCTAATTAGTCCATGATTAGCCTTAAGTGTTATAGTAACCTACATATGCTAATGATAGATTAATTAGGCTTAATAAATTTGTCTCGTAGTTTCCAACCAAGTTACGTAATTAGTTTTTTATTAGTATCTAAACACCTCTTTCTACATCCTACGAAACATCCGATATGATACCTAAAATTTTTTCCCTCTCCAATAGTTCACCCTAAAACTAAAAACTTTTCAAGATTTCCTGTCACTTCGAATCTAACGGCACATGCATGAAGAATTAAATATAGACGAAAATAAAAACTAATTGTAATATTTGCATGTAAATCGTGAGATGAATCTTTTGAGTCTAGTTAATTCATAATTAGATAATAACTACTAAATAATAAAAACAAAAGTGCATATCAAAAATAAAAAAAATCAGAACTAAACCAGAAAAATGAACACCAATTGCTGTGTTGTGGCAGTTTTCATTTTTGGCACATATGCAGTCGGCGATACAGGCTGTGCGATCAGTGATGTGCGCGGCATTATCCAGTCACCCAGATTCAGATAGGACCCAATGTGTCCAATGAATGTGACCAAGACCTGATGCTGAAGGCTGTGCTGGGACTGGGCGATGGAGCAGCGCCGGTAGTGAGCTGTGTCGCATACCTTGTTTCGTCTTCAATTCGTCCCATGTTGCCTGTCGGCGACTTGTTGCTGGCCGTGTTTAGTTCCTGATGAGAAATATTTCGCGACACTGTAGCACTTTCGTTTGTTTGTGGTAATTATTGTCCAACCATGGACTAACTAGGCTCAAAAGATTCGTCTTGTCAATTTCAACCAAACTATGTAATTAGTTTTTATTTTTATCTATATTTAATACTTCATGCATACGTCTAAAGATTCGATGTGACGGGAATCCTGATTCGTTTTTCTCTCTGCCACTGCCACGATCCATACAGGCCAGTTCCACCAAATCTGGCCGGAGCATTGATGAGTACCAGCACCCCCAAGTCTACAGATACCGTCGTCTTTGAATGCCTGACAGTAACGACGAGAAGGGGGGGTGGTGAAGGGAAATGCGCCGGCCACCAAGCACACGCTCCGGAGCGTCAAAGATGCATAGCGGTCAAGCGGTGCGGGGAACGGAAAATGCGGCGGCGCGACGCGACTGTGCTCGGGCGCAACCGCCGCGCGCCGGTGGCCGAAAGTGGACGCGTATCCACGACGACGACGACGCCGAGGCCCCCTAGCGCCATAAATGTGCACATGAACGGCTCCCGTGGTTGCGTCCTTCCGTCCCCAGCCACAGGTGTTGTGTTGCCAATGCGAGCGAAGCCCGTTACTGCTGTCTGTGTCTGTGAGACTGTGACCCGATTGATCTTTTGTGATGTTTTGGACCCGGACGAACCTGACCCACCCGTCGCCGCCGATGGGGTCCGGTCGCGGCATCAAACCGCTGGCGCGAGCCGCTGTTGCCGATCACATTGCCTGATGAGCTTCGCTGTTCTCTCTCACATCTCCGCTGCCGGTGGCCGCTCTGCCTGCCCGCGAGATCCCCAACCCCCAGCCTCTCCTCACGTGCCTCTTTTAATGCGCGCCCACCCCGCGCTCGCAGGACGCAAATCGCCCCCTACCCTACTAATAGCTACTCACAAGCCCATCAGGGACAGACAACGCGGAAGCAAGCGCACACGTACACCTACACCTACACCTACCTCGGCGAGCAAAGGCAAAGGCTGATCGGAGAGCCATGGCCACGGCCACGGCCACGGCGGCGCCCCGCCACGCCGCGCTCCTCCTGCTCCTGCTGGTCGGTCTCCACGCCACGGCCACCGTCGCCGCGCGCGCGGGCGCCGCGCATGATGCCGAGCTCACGTCCAAGCCGTCCCCGGGCACTAAGAAGCCCAGCGTCAAGCCGCCTGGTAAGCCCAGCGTCAAGCCGCCGCCCGTCGGCCCCGGCGCGGGCGCGGGGGGCGTCGGCGGCGCGATCCCGACCATCCCGGGCTTCGGCGGCGGCATCCCCGGGATGGGCATGGGCGGCGGCGGGTTCGGCAGCATCCCCGGGATGGCCGGCGGGTGGGGCGGCGGCTACGGCGGGCCTTCCGGCGGCTACGCCCGCGGCGGCGTGGTGGCGCCCACGGTGACCTGCACCGAGAAGGGGCCCTGCTACAGGAAGAAGGTCACCTGCCCCAAGAAGTGCTTCTCCTCCTACAGCGGCGCCGGCAAGGGGTACGGCGGTGGTGGCGGCGGCGGCAGCTGCACCGTCGACTGCAAGGTCAAGTGCACGGCCTACTGTTGATTCACCTCCGCCCGCCGTCCGCTGGCGCTGAGCAGTTTAGCTGGCAGTGAGTGGTCGACTGTTTGGTGTGATGGCGCGCGTCGGTGAGAGTTGAGTACGGGTGGTTAACTGCAGTGTTATTATAGTAACAGTAATAGCGTACTTTCTGGCCTTCTGTTATAGTAACAGTACAAGGGTGCTCCACGATGTGGATAAGGGAGGTTTATTTCGAAGATGCTCTCTGCTTAGGGTTATTCGTCTACATTGTGTTCTTGCTTTGGTTAAGTGATAAGCAGATATGTGGTTGTGAAATCCAGTATGCATGAATAAAGAGCTATATATAAGCATACACTTCAGTGTTCTTCTCTCTTGCTATTTGTACTGTGAGTGAGAGTTATTATGGCTTCCGAATTTCAGGACACCCTAGGAAAAGTTTGGAGCTCCATCGAACTGTGTCATCTGCTTCTAGGTAATAGTAAGTCGCGTTTAATAGAACGTGATCGCGATCGTCGAGTACTAGTACACGTTTGTTCGGCCAGCCAAGCTGAAAAACGAACTACACATTTGCTGATTGTACAATAGACTGATAAATTTTGGTAGCCATCAAAGCACATCTCTTCCAGACAGTCAACCGCTTAAGACCTCATTTAGATTGACCTGGGTTGAAGCTGGGAATTATTGTAATTAAACAATGTTAATACAAGGATATGCTTTCGTATCGCACTTCATTAATGAATCTTTGTCGGATTATTTTCCTCCTTAAGCTTGTTTGGACGTTGTTAGATTCATCTCAATCAACAAGTGTTGAGGTGTATTAGTGTAAAATTTAGCTCAAATTACACTTCCACTCACTCCCAACAAATATGAATTAATACGAATTCGACTACATCCAAAGAAAGATCTTAGTGATCTCATCAATAAGGAAGCTTTCATCCTACTGCACACCGACAATTGCAGGCTCTTCGAAATGGAGAAGGCCCCCAATAACAGGAACACATTGGCTAAACTTTTAGAGGATGTCATTGTCGAGACCATTCACCGTCTCCCCGCCCGCTCCTTGTTCGTCTGCAAATGTGTCTGTCGCTTCTGGAACCGCTTCATCTCCGACAACTATAAGGTATTGCCCCAGATGGATGTAGGAGCAAGAACGAAAAACTGAGACACAGACTTCCTTAAAGAACCAACAGGTTTGCAATAATTTGACAAACGCGGACCCAAAAAACATACTCGAAAACATGGTGGACACACAGGCGACCTAGAGCAACAACAAGCAGGAAGTGAACATCATAACGGACGAAGAAAATGTTGAACTTGGGCGATCTAAACGAAGGGGTGAGGAAAGCGATGGCACCTAGGATCGCAGTGAGGTAAAAATTGCGCATGAGAAAATCCTGCATCCGAACTTGGGGCTTGGCATCGACGGTCTTCACATGGTGGAGAGATTGTAGTCATCGCTGGTTGTCGATGGTCGGATACGCGAGTAAAGGACCTTGATTTGGTGGCGTGAGGACGGTGAGGTTGCGATGGTGGTGGAGGTTGACCGGGAGATGGGGGAGGCTCAGGCGACAGCGGGACCACTACGGCATCGGACATGGCGAGAACGCTAGGGGGCAAGTGAGGCTTCGTCATGTTCCAATCTGAGCTCTTCGCTTTCATGTCCTTCGAGTTCCCAAGTTGGGCCTTGTTTAGTTCACCTTCAAGATTCCCCGTCACATCGAATCTTGTGGCATATTCATGAAACATTAAATATAGACAAAAACATGAGACCAATCTTTTGATCCTAGTTAGTCTATGATTGGATAATATTTGTCACAAACAAACGAAAGTGCTACAGTACTAAAAACTTTTCACTTTTCGAAACTAAACAAAGCCTTGGATTTCATATGTGAAGAATCTTGTTGATCAGACATTGGCAATTTCCTCAAGGCAACAATAATGGTTTGGCTTGCAGCCTTGCAGGGGAACTTCCTCAAGGCTTGGGATGCTTGGGCAACCAGAACAAGGCCCTCCCCTACCGTCACTGATCTCTTAGAGTTCTCTAAAGTTATTTTAATTTTTTTTATTTATGCCAAGGCTACGAGCGAAGAGGCTCGAGATTGAAGATACACTTTTAGCCCTCTTAAACTTCCATCCTAGATTATTCATTGATTCCTAACATTTTAGCCGCACTCACAAATTTAGAAATAAAATCTTTGTTACCTACTTTACTTCCTAGTATTTCATATACCTATAAAATAATAATCAGTGATCCAATGCAGATGAACCTTCTAGTAGGCGACAACGGCGGAGCCATGGCCGATCATTGCGGTACAATATTTCATAACCTAATCTCTAAAACGGAATTTATATTATCTACTCTACCTCGAAGTTAAGAGTAATTGTTATAGTGTTCGTTATCACGTTATAAAAAAAATAAGATTGGAAATGACTTTACTTTTTTTTACGAATGGAAATGAGTTTACTCGATGCTCTTCGGTTCGGCTTTTGACTCCTCTCTAGATTGTTGCTCCTATTCTCCTAGTTGTCCCTTTCAGTTTGGAACCTCTAACACAAACAAAATAAAGATGGCACATAAGTAAACGCGGAACGCCATCTGATTGTTTGTTTTCGTCGGATACACATGTCGTCGGTGAAATATGAAATGACTCGCTATTAGATACATTAATATTAAGCATAATTCTCACATGCTCAACTATAACCTATAGGACCGGGCTCCTAACCGCAATCATCGAATGCTTGGCAATCGCTAGGGCCAAAAATGATGGAATGATTACATTACATGCGACCAAAATGTGAAGGGGAGCATATATTATATGTCACCATTGGAAATTTGGATCGGATGGTGGATGCACAAGCACGACAGAAACAACAAAAGAAAAGGGATGAAAACAAATTTATTTGTCTTTCTATCAGAAGGTACCAGAAATAAACAATAGCCGTATAACTTGCTGGTCGAATTTCATTCGTGGCACAAGATGACAAGAAGGTTGTGTAGTCATGACCAAACCACAAAGGCAAAACGAGCCAGAGGAGCACGAACCAGCGATGGAGCAGCTATACAGGGACGACGACGACTCTGTTTTCTACTGTACCTACAAGCCCTAAAGCAGAGGCCCACTGCTCCCCTGGTGCTGCTGGTGTCCGCCACCGAAGCCCGGCGCGCCGTACGCCGCCGGGCTGAGCAGCGGCGCGGAGAACCAGGACGCGTAGTCGAACTGCTCGGTTGGCCCGGGCACGGGCACGGCCGCCGCGGCCTGGGCGCGCCTGCTGTCCGCAGTGACCATGGCCGGCGTCAGCGTCGTCGCCCTCTGGTGCGGCGACGGGCCCGGCGCGCCGGCGGCGGCGGAGGGCGTGCCGGCGCCCGTGAGCCTCTGCACGAGCTCCCGGAAGTCCCTGGGCTCCACGCGGTACACCTTGGGCGGTGGCGGGCCGCCGCCCCCCGCCGCGACGCCGGCGCCGGCGCCGCGCCAGGGCCTGCCCGTCGCGCCGCTCCTCCTGTCGCCGTGGTCCATGCTCTAGAAACTCTGCGCTGCGCTCTCTGCCGATGCCGATGCCGA
>Ga0182004_10001521_pt1 | contig 17097 bp, 11 predicted proteins | sample Sormic07211540_1_FD_120479 | JGI IMG/M metagenome (GOLD analysis project Ga0182004, IMG submission 120479) | Endophyte microbial communities from Sorghum bicolor roots, Mead, Nebraska, USA - 072115-40_1 MetaG | ecosystem: Host-associated > Plants > Roots > Unclassified | place: USA: Nebraska...
CACTCGTCTTATTCAAAAAATTTGTGCAAATATAGTCAAATTTAAGTCATTCTTGAAGAACTTTTATTAATAAACCAATACACAACAAAAAAAAGTGATATTTTGTACAAAACTTTGAATAAGTCGAGTGGTCAAACTTGATATTAAAAAAGTCAAACGACTTACAATTTGGGATGGATTGAGTATCACTTAATAAGAACGGTAGCATTAGCTGATGATGCTTAACTTGCTTTTTCCCTCAGGAGAAGATGAGTATTTCATCTTGTAACGAATTATGTTCCATCAAGTTTTCATCTTTTTACTGGGTTCTGATTCTATATTATATCCATGCCTTGATTTCTGGGATAGATAACCATAGTTCCTTACGCGGTTACGCCATAGAGGTTGCTAAATGTTCACGTTGCTTACCTGAATTCTCAATTACCCGATATGAGCGATTTCTGGGTTCGAGGATTTGGCCCGATCCAAGTTGTCCTTTGGTTATCAAGTTTAACATTTCAGCAGTGTATCTGCATGTCTTTGACACGGCTTTGGTCCGAACTAGATATCTGATGGGGAGGGCTACCTTGAAAGGACGTTTCTGAGTCCAGCTTCTATCAGAGCCACTGCTGTCATCATCAGCTGGATGAAAGATGCTGGACTTACGACGTACGTGTTTTTGCTTGCAGCTGTTTTTCTCACGCTTTGATCTTGATTAACTTACCCATATCTGTTCAACGTGAAGGTGGGTTGATCAAATGGGGAATATTCACGGTCGATTTGAGCCGACAAATTCTACCAAAGAGGCCTTGTTGATTGGATCTCATATGGTAAGTTTATTTTCCTTGATTCCGTTAATTTTAGTATTTTGATGGCAGTCCAATAATATTGAAATAACTGACACCTTTTCCCTTTGCACAAACAGGACACTGTCGTTGATGCTGGGATGTATGATGGATCTTTGGGTATTATTTGTGCAATCTCTGCACTGAAGGTTTTGAAAGTTACTGGGAAACTCCAGAGGCTAACGAGACCAGTGGAGGTTAGAGAATTCTCTAGTGTTTCCAGTATAGTACTGATGTTACTATATATCATATCTTAATGTGTTCCTTTGCTCCACCACAACTTGTGAATGACCTTATACTATTCTCACTCTCTACAAGTGGCAGTATGAGCCACATGCGTCTTGTAGATCCGACACTTATCTGCGTTGATCTTGTTTGTGTCTTGTGTCTATCTACTCTTTTAGATGTTTGATCAGAACATTTCACATTGTTTTATTGTCACTAGCAGGTGTGGGTTATTATATTTTACTCAATTAATTATGTATTATACTTTGACATGCTGATTGGATAGCTAAGTTGCAAGGTACTATCATAATATAATCAGGAAACCAGGAGGAATCTAGTTTTATAATGTGTCTCTAACCTCCCACTGATCTTGAAAAGATTCTATGCACGGTTCATCTTTTATTATTCTGGCAATCCTGATAATCAAAGCACAAGCTGTCAGGTGGTGTCATGTAAATGCATTGATATCATCTATAGATCAAGTTCAGCATGTTTTGGTTTGAATCAAACATCATTTATTCTTCACTGTGTGGATTCAATGCTTTAAGCTAAAATGTCTTGAATGGTATATCAAATTATGAAACAACATTAGTTAGTTTGTGTTATCATCATCTGGAAATATCATCATGGTGGAGCCTAGCACTTATTTTTCCTTGTTGAAGCTTAGGTCATTGCATTCAGCGATGAGGAGGGTGTCAGATTCCAGACAACTTTTCTGGGAAGCGCTGCTGTAGCTGGTACACTACCTGAATCAATTTTACAAGTATCAGACAAGAGGTGTTGTCTTTTTCGCGTAAACCAACCAAACTATTTTACAGAACTGTCTCTGATGCAGTTCATTTGTTGTATTGAATTTCATCAGTGGTACTACAGTACAAGATGTTCTGAAAATGAATTCTTTTGAGGCTACCTCTACTGCTATTAGTCAAGCCAAGTACAACCCAGAGTCTGTGGGGAGTTATGTTGAGGTATTAAGTCTTTGTATGCCTTTTTCATGTAGTTCCCTGGTAATACAGAATACAGTATTTATAATTTTTAAAATTGTAGGTACACCTGGAGCAAGGCCCTGTCCTGGAAGCCCTTCGTTATCCACTTGGTGTTGTAAAAGGAATTGCAGGACAGACACGATTAAAGGTGCATCAGAGTTCTCTGTTATTCTTGTGAGATCCTTTCAAGAACTACATCAACCAAAAATAAAATATGGTCTAGCTGCATGGCTCCCTATCTTAAGGTCATTGTTTTCCTTAAAAAAACAATAGCCAACTATATGTGTCTGAGAAAAAAGAAGTACCAACTATATTAGATAACCATAAGGTGACAGTACAGCAGTCAGCAGGTAAGCAATCAAATAATTTAAGATAGTTAGGAGTGTTCTCTTAGCAAAGAGTATGAGTGGTCCATATATGTTAACCAAGTATGCATGTAGGAGAAACAATCAATCAGAGAAACACCTGGGGTATTAGTCAACATTCATCTCATTCAATAAATGGTACACCAATGTCATGTGTCATCTTTGATGCAAGAACCAGTCTTAGTTAATGGTTCAGCAAGACAGGCATTGCTGTCACCAAGTATGCATGTAATGGATAAACAATCAATCAGAGAAACACCTGGGGTATTAGTCAACATCCATCTCATTCAATAAATGGTATATGTCATGTGTCATCTTTGATGCAACAACCAGTCTTAGTTAATGGTTCAGCAAGACAGGCATTGCTGTCAACCAAGATTGTTCAGTTTAACATTGACATTTAAATATTCAAGCTGCCTGCGACAACTGTGATTGCTAATTCTGGGTTGCTTCCAAGTCCCTTTGTATACTGAACTTTCAATTGAAAAGGAAAGTAGTTATTTGTTTTTGTTTTTGTTTTTTGTTTGCTTAGGTAATAGTAGATGGTTCGCAAGGGCATGCTGGCACTGTTCCAATGAAATTGCGCCGAGATCCAATGGTTGCAGCTGCAGAGCTTGTTGTGACTCTGGAGCGCCTCTGCAAAGAGCCCAACAAGTTGCTGACCTACGACGAGGAGTGCAGCTGCTTCACCGAGGAGTCCCTAGCCGGCCTGGTGTGCACCGTCGGCGAGCTGAATACGTGGCCAAGCGCGAGCAACGTGATTCCGGGCCAGGTAATAAGCTTGCCAAGCATGATTCTTCTCTCGGTCCTGCTGATGAACCGTGGTTCGGATCAATCAGCTGAACCTTAGAGCCATGCCCGTGACAGGTGAACTTCACGGTGGACATCCGCGCGATGGATGACCAAGTGAGGGAGACGATCGTCACGAGCTTCTCGAGGCTGGTTCTCCAGAAATGCGACGACAGGCTGGTTGACTGCAAAGTCGAGCATAAGGTGAGACGGAGCACTGAATCAGCATTCATGATGGTTCATGATATCTGCCGGTGTGGATTTTGTGCTGCCGAATCGAGTCTGACTCTTGGTGTCGTTTGGCACCAGCACTCGGCGGCGGCGACGCACTGTGACCCGGAGCTAACGTCCCAGCTGAAGCGCGCGGCGCGGTCGACCGTGTCGACAATGCCGGGGCGCACTGCGGCGGCGGCCGGCGAGACGCCCGTGCTGATGAGCGGCGCGGGGCACGACGCGATGGCGATGGCCAGGCTCACCAAGGTAACAAGACGAATGATCGCTTGGTGACTCGAGTGCGCTGTAGAGCTCAGCTCAGCTCGCTGACGCTCCGGAGTGTGTATGTGTGTGGTCGCAGATCGGGATGCTGTTCGTGCGGTGCCGCGGCGGCATCAGCCACTCGCCGGAGGAGTCGGTGATGGACGACGACGTGTGGGCCGCGGGGCTCGCGCTGTTCAACTTCATCGACCAGAACGTTGTGGCGGTGTCGGAACAAGAACTGGAGGCCGGGCAGAACGCGGTGGCAGTGTCGTGATGGTGATGGTGACGGTGGCGATTCTTTCGGTGGTGTAAGTAGGCCTGTAGCCTGCAACTGTACATAGACTGTTGTTACAATGCATTTGTAATTTTGTATTGAGGAATAAAAACACTTCTCTTCGCTGAGACGTGCGCGGGTTTCGTGGATGCTTGTGACAGTGAACAGAGTGTGCTATGTCCGTACTCCGTAGCATAGCATAGCAGGTGTTTTTTTTTTCTTTAGAGGCGTGTCTGGCGTCTGGAGCTCGCGCTCTGGTGTGCGGGTGCGACGTGGGAAAGAGGGAGCCGCGGCCCAAGACCCGGTACACGCAACAGAATTGGGCTAAACACAAGTGCAAAGCCAGGTCACGACTCGACAAAAAATTCTTCACCGAGGAAGAACTTCAAGTACAACCAAAGACTCCTCTCTTCTAGCTCACTCCAGTATCACATAGTAACAACGTACCTGCTGACATTAGGAATGAGGCTAGGAAGGTGCGAAAGCTAACAAGTAAAGAATGGGGAGAAACACCAAAACACAGTAAAAATCGTATCCCCCGGAATGCAACCAGATGTCCCTGTTTTCATAGTGAAAATTGGGTCCCTGTTATGCAAACTGGATCCCCAGTTGAGCCCGAGGGAGTTTTCGAGAAAACAATGAAAAAAAATCCTTTCAAACAAACTAAAAAAATTATAAAATTTGAATCCGGGATACACAATGATCTTCCTAAATAAGTAACACGGATGACCCTGTTTTTGCAAATTTTAGAAAATTTTCTCCAAAAAACCAAAACTACTTCAAACCATCTCCAAAAATTGTGAAACTTGGTCCAAACCTTGACTAACTCATGGTTAAGGTAATCCTACAAGATGCCTCAAAAAAGGTCTAGGCTCACCACGAATCTGAACAATTCTCCTCTCAAAATGGGGTTTTCACTAGAAAGCTCAAAAGTGACAGAACTAAAAAAAATCATCAAATTGGAGACGCTCGTGGGATGGATTTGAAAGTGGGTCACCTTAAAGATGTTTTCCCACTTACTAGCGTCCTTAATTACCAAGAAATTATCCTAGTCACACATCAAGAATGAAAATTCACAAAAACCGCGAAATCAAAGGATAGAAAGAGACGGTCATATGAGATGAACTCAACAAGTTTTTCTCTACCTCAAATAAACCATGAATTCACATGAGATCAGATTAACCGACTTCCAACATCCTCCTACTCATGTGAAGAAAAGAATTAAGAGTCTCTCACACCTATCTCTCGTTTAGCACTTGAGCCATTGGCTAACCCTAGAAAAAAAAGGTGTCTTAGGATAGCCACTCCTCCTTTCTGTAGGGATATTACAAATTCCAAGAATACCCTTACATATAGACATGAACCACTTGGCCACTAGCTAGGGGCAAAATGATTCGGATGGCCTTCAAAGTATCGGACAGCCATGCGCTCTTTCATGAAGTTGTTTCGCCTCGATATAAGCTCTATGATAACACCACACGTTACCCTGAGATCATCCTCTCCCCAAAGTTAAGGAATGGGTTGGGCCAAGTCAACATGAGGTCCACCAAGGTCTTGCAATGCCTCATGTTGAGTTGGCCCAACCCATTCCTTAACTTCGACCAAAAACATTTTCATTACCATCTCGCATGTGCTCTCACTCATCATCGCTCAAAGTGATCGACATCATTGATCATCCGTCCTTCGGCCTCTTGTTCTCTAGTTTGCCTTTGTAAGTTTGTATTCAGTCTTCACCACCCATAGGCCATAGTCCATCAAACCAAACCCCTCCCTTTGCCTTCTCCATTGTCGTTGACCACTTTGATGCACTTAGCACATGCGCATTCATAATCCAAGAGGCATGTTGCACAATACACATGAACTCAACACCTTGGTTAGTTCAAATCATGCTAGAACCAAGTCAACCAAAGTTTGATCATCTCGGCATCTCGATATCCATGCCATGGACATATATCCACCATGTAATCTAAAAGCTTTGACAAACAAGTATATTTTGACTAAAGGCACATAGAAATTATTATATTGTATTGTCTATTTAAGATGAGGCACTACCTCTATCCCAAAAAAGAATAATGCAATTCTAGATGCATTCTTTGTTAAAGTATCTAAAATTTGACCAGATGTATCAGTAAAAATATTAATCATAGCACCAAATAGATATAGTGTGTCTTATGACAAATCTAATAATACTTATTTGATATTATAAAAAATATTGATATTTTTATATAATTAGTCAGGTTTATACTTTAACTTGGTACTATTTTGTCCTTGAATAAATCAAATTCTAGAGTTGCCTTAAGTTATTTTTCTTTAAAAAAATTAACCAAATTTATAAAAAAGTATAGATTTATGACATCAAATTAGTTGGTTTTATAAATATTTATGCTTATTTTTATAAATGTGTTCAAACATATAAAGTTTGAGTTTTGAGAACTCTACGAATTGATTTTATTTAAGAACTGAGAAAGTAATGTGTTAGACTGTCTCCAACAACCCTCACTCAAAATACAAACCCATTTAAAGTTTGGGTGGCGCTACAGGCAAAAGGTTTTATACTTGTTTTTAGTTTTCTCCAACTACAAGACCTAAAAGAGAAACCTTTCTGCAAATAGATCTTGAGGAGAGAGGATACTCATATTTAGGTTATGCCCTCTTTTTATATCTAAAATGAGTCTTCCATATAGGTAATTTGTTGGAGGTTATAGATATTGTATTAGAGACTCATTTTGAGTTTGGGTCTAGAACCGTATTTTTTGTGGAGGAGTAAACAGCAGTAAAGTAAAATTTGTCTGTAACAGCATATGCCCTCGTAATGTGGAGCACATGATTCGCTGGGAGACATCTCCTTCGTGTGTCAGACACGTACGCACAACCTGCCATCTCCAAGTCCAGGCTCCAGCTCTTGTGCCAAAGGATTGATTGCCTGCAGGACTTGCACAACCCAGTCCAACGTGTGACAAAAAAAAACCTGCCAAGATTCTGCCTCTTTTGTAGCAAAATAAAAATTTCGTTCCTTCTTGTCTTCCAGTACCAGCTCTCTTCTGTGCATGCATGAGCAACGGGAAGTCGTAGTAGGATAGGACTACATACGTGCTGCGACAAAGAAGCTAGGCCAAGCAAAAGATATCAGATTCAAATATCATGGCATGCGTATGTACGTACGTGCCGGTATCCAGGGATCCGGATGGAAGACATGTAGTACGTACGTATACGTTATTAGTGTTGTCAGTATCTGTATCTCACACGCAGCGTAGCAGCTGCTAGGTTGCAGGACTACTTGCAGCTAGCTAGCTACATCTAATGAATCGTAGGCTGGTAGTGAAGAAGTGCAGCTATACGATGACATGCATGTTGGCACAGCTATAGTATGTCTAAGTGACGATGAATGTGTGGTGTGGTGGAATAACTATATGCGTATAGCGGTATAGGACATATTTTGGAATAACTAATGAACATACCATACTGAGAATCTAAGGTTACATGCCCCGTTTCCAAGTACTTGGGCCTTGTTTAGATGCGAAATTTTTTTGGATTTCACTACTGTAGCACTTTCGTTTGTTTGTGGTAAATATTGTCCAATTATAGAATAATCAGGATCAAAAAGTTCGTCTCGCGATTTACAGGTAAACTGTGCAATTAGTTTTTATTTTCGTCTATATTTAATGCTTCATGCATATGCTGAAAAATTCGATGTGACAGAGAATCTTGAAAACTTTTTGGTTTTCGGTGTGAACTAAACAAGGCCTTAGAAAACAATTCAGAAATTGTTCTTGCCGCACACGCCCGCACTATGGCCAATCACTGTTGAGCCACATCACCGATGCTAGGCCCATTAAGGCCTCTCCACCTAAAAAATTCCATCTATCTCATCAAATTTTTAGACACATACATGGAACATTAAATATAGATAAAAAATAAATTAATTACACAGTTTGGTTTAAAATCGCGGGATGAATCTTTTAAGCCTAGTTAGTCTATGATTAGCCTTAAGTGCTACAATAATCCACATGTGCTAATAACAGATTAATTATGCTTAATAGATTTGTCTTGAAGTTTCCAGACGAGCTATGTAATTTGTTTTTTATTAGTTTCTAAAAACCCCTCCCGACATCCTAGCTTCCGACACATCCGATGTGACACCCAAAAATTTTTCATCTCCAATCTAAACAGGGCCTAATCCTATGCCATTGCTATTAGTAGCTAGCGGTTGCGGCGGGTCATGCACCAGGGTGAGGTAATAAGGAAGAGATTAGACCAGTCTCAATGATGTTTTATTATAGTTTTATAGTCATTAAATATGCTAATGTCATACTATATTAATAAAGAGAGAGGTGATAAGAGTTGTATAGGAATAGAGAGTTTTATAGGGATAAAACTCTTCTATACTGTTTCTAAACTATGAATGTGTTGAAAACTGAGTCATAAAACCCTCACCGAGGATGGCCTTAGAGGGTAGAGGAGGAGAGGAGGGAGATCCATCTTGGGGAGGTGCATGGAGAGATAGATAGTTAGATGAGGCCGGAGGGAGAGTGAGAGATCGAGGGCCGGGCTAATAAGGACGCAGACGTGAATCGGATACTAGGTTAAATGCGTTGAATAGAAATTTTAGCCCACATCGAGGGATTATTTTCGGTTGATTTTAAAAACTCAACGGTGATTGACTTAGCTTGTTACTTATGAGTCGACAATGATACATCTATCACTATATCAGTTTAAAATCATCTAGCAGTTTTTTTTAGGAAAACTGGAAGGGTTTGTACCCCTACAGCATATTTATTGAAAAAAAATCAAGATACAAAACAAAAGAAAACCGAGAGCAGTGATTGTCCATTCTAGCGGTGGGTCCGTGGTTTAACCTAATATATATGATGTGCATGCAACGGCAGGCACATTTGTATCGAATATGATTACAAAATACTGAATTTTGTATGATAATATAATCTAGTAGAAATTGTTAGGCATTTGTTGGGTCAGAGACTATAAGAAATATCTTACTCTACGATCCATCCACGTATATATTGAATGAAAAAGGTGGAAGGTGTATTTTCCTAGTCTATTTTCAACACAAAACAAATTTGCGGTTTAATTTCCCTACTCTCTCCCTAGCGTGCACAGTAGTACTAAACAAATCTCAGGGCTGACAACAGGCACGAACTGTACCCATCCATCTATCCATGCATCATCCATTTGCTTGTGCATGTCAGGATCAGGCCCGGAGCGTCGTCGCAGGAGTCTGCCGAGCGAGCTACGTCGTAGACGATGATGTGCAAGCGGCATTTCAGAAAGGGAGCATGACTGTACAAAAATAGAAACAGGGCAGCACAGGGACGCAACGCCGCGACAGCGACGCGAGAATGGGAATGGTAACAGACAAATCGCATGATGCTTTGGGCGACATGTCGACAGGCCGGGGGGCGCCGGTGCCGGGTGCCGGGTGCCGGGTGAGCTTGGCCGCTGTGGTGTGGTGTGGTGTGGCCGTCAACTTGAGTTTTCACAGACGAACGCATGCACTCACGTTCTCTGCAATCCCGGCACTCCGCTCGCTTTTTTGAAAGACTGATGCTTCTGTGTTGGCTACTCACGTCAATTCGAGTAGCTAGCCCTAGGCCCTGCAAGGACTAGCTAGACATCACACCGGCACACCTGCGCAGCCCTAGCCACTACACGAAAACTGGGCTACTGCTAAAATCCTTTGCCACCTGCTAAAGATAGGACAGTTGGCAAACATTTTCTTTGCCAAAGGTAGGGCAGTCGGCAAACATTTTCTTTGCCGACTGCTAAAATCCTTCGTCTATATTTAGTGCTATATGTATGTGTTGCAAGATTCGATATGCGCAGCCCTAGCTGCTACAATAATGCTACCACTACTGTGGGCTTTTTTAGATCCACATTTCTAATTACTCTAATTAGAAAGAATTAGTAAGGCCACCATTAGTTTATTGGAATTTCGTGAGAAAAATGGAGGACTCTGGCCCTACAGACGATTCAACACTACAGCACTCTTAATTTGGGCGTTGTTTAGTTCCGATTTTTTTTGATTTTTGGACTATAGCACTTTCGTTTTTATTTGACAAACATTGTCCAATTATGGAGTAACTAAGCTTAAAAGATTCATCTCGTAATTTACAGATAAACTGTGCAATTAGTTTTTTTATTTTCGTCTATATTTAGTGCTCTATGCATGTGTTGCAAGATTCGATATGCGAATGCTACCACTACTGTGGGCTCTTTTAGATCCACATTTCTATAATTACTCTAATTAGAAAGAATTAGTAAGGCCACCATTGGTTTATTGGAATTTCGTGAGAAAAATGGAGGACTCCGGCCCTACAGACGATTCAACACTACAACACTCTTAATTTTGGCGTTGTTTAGTTCCGAATTTTTTTTGATTTTTTGACTAGCACTTTCGTTTTTATTTGACAAACATTGTCCAATTATGGAGTAACTAAGCTTAAAAGATTCATCTCGCGATTTACATATAAACTGTGTAATTAGTTTTTATTTTCGTCTATATTTAGTGCTCTATGCATGTGTTGCAAGATTCGATACGACGGAGAATCTTAAAAAAAAATGGTTTTTGGTGAACTAAACAAGGCGGTTCATAGGATTGCGCCATTAGAAATCTATAGCAAACATTCTAGCAACACCTTACTATTTCACGTGAAAAGCTGCAAAAAAAAAAAAACATCGGTTTAGGTTTATTTGCTGAATCTACTATTCATTCAATAATATTTTTCTCTCAGAAAAAATCAGTGAATAATACTAGCATAGCTTTTCAGCCAAAAGAATTGGCTTACCTCTTTGTTCCATGGCCGGCTTACCTCAGAACGACGCAAATCAAGACCCAAATCACAGATATCATCATAAAGAAATGAGGAGCTTCAGGACAAGCATTCACATCACACGATGGGAGATTATACAATTCATATTCCTATGAATTTCCAATGCCCATCCAACATCTACCTAGATAGTTTTTCCTTATTTTTTATTCTTCGTTTTGCAAGTGTATTCATGCAAAGTTCCTGTATTTTTTTTTCTGTTTCTATGTTTTTACAATCCTGTGTTACAAAGAGGGCCTGAAGGGTGGTAGGGCTTCTTTTTGGAGAAACTAACCGTGTGTTTGGTTGGAGATCAGGGCGAGCCAGGTCGGAGCGACGTTCTCATGGCTGTTTGGTTGGAGGATGAGAGGGTTGGGTTGGCTCTAAGGTGGAATATTCTCCTCAGATGCGGGTTGGACTCGTCCGTCAAAATCTGGCGGACGGAGCCGCTCCAGCTAGATTTGAGTGGGTCCCGCGCGGGGACCCCAAACCGCAGGCGCAACAGACCCTGCTCGTCCCCAACCCGTGTTTCCAATTCCTTCAACCAAACATTGGACGGGTTGACTCCGTCCCCAAAATCAGAAGTGCAACCAAACACTAGACGGGTTGGCTCCGTCCCCAACAACTGGGTTGGATCCAACCCAACCCCAACCAAACACACGGTAAAATGTGCCCCTAAGGGCATGTGCTCTTAGCACATGAACCACTGAATTCATATTGAAATACATGCGTACACACTTCTCAAAGGAAATCTACACTGACTTCTTAATACAAATCTAGTAGTCCATGTGATTTGGGAAATGTGCACACACGTATCTCAATGCAAATCCAATGATCCATGTGCTAAGAGCACACCCTTAAGGACGAAAAAACTATCTTTCTTTATAGGAACAGGAGCCGGGTGAAGCTAGAAATGGGCGCCATCAACTCCGAAGAGAGAAAAAAATGTTTCTTGCTATGGTGCAAAAATATAGCCATTTTCTATGAAGAAACCTTCCCAAAACAGGACATGTGCTAACTTCTAGTAGGAATTTGCAAATTAAAGGTTGCCAACAAATGTTAAAAATTACAACCCCGCTGTGAAAGAAAGCAATTCTAGTTACATACTTAGTCAAGCTATCTAAAGTTTGATAACTTTAGAACACCTTTAATGGTAAATTATCAGCTAGCTCTAAGCATATTATTTCATATTTTAGTAGAAAAGAGATAAAAACTATCTTTTGATTAAGAGTTAGTCTCATGCATACACTCCAAGGTCATCTGCGGTTGTCATGTGTGACTATTCATATTATGAGTTGTGTGCTAAAAGATTGTCATTGAAAAAGATGGAATCCAAAGACTAAAATTTTTCATAGAGGTCATAAGTTAGAGGCAGTAGGCACTAGTATGGATCAGTACCGTTTGGTTGTTGGGACGAGGTGGGATGAGATGAGATGGCTCCAGAATGAGTGTTTGGTTGGGAGGAGAGTAGAGGTGAGGATGTCCCACCTAGGAATATTCCCGTAAGAAGAGGGGCGACTTCATTTCTAAAAAATTCACAAATGGGGATGCCCTAGATGGGATGAGCGGCTCGCTCGCAAAAAGGAGAGGAGAGGAGGTATGCCATCATGGAAGGGGTCGCGGGCAAGGGCTCAAGTCGGGCTAGGCTCGAGTCGCTAGCGACAGCTTCGATCGCGGTCGTGGCCGCAGGCGAGGCTCCAGTCATGGGCGAGATGTGCCGCGATAGCGAACAACAGCCCAACCCCGAGCTGCGGCTGACCAGCCATCCCGAGGGGCGAGGAGTCCGAGCAGGAGAGCAGCAAACCCGAGCAGCCGATAGGCGGTACCCTGAGCGATCGAGTGACCCCGCCTCCGTGGTCAGTGGTGAAGCACTCAAGCTAGAGCAAATTGAAGGGTGATGCACTTGCCTTGAGGATGCATATGTTTGTATTAGAAATGGTGCATATATGGTGAAATAACTACTCTCTCCATCCCATAAATAAACGCAATTCTAGTAATGAACCTGGACATATATGGTGTCCAGATTTATTGCTAAAATTGTACTTTTTTATGGGACGGAGAGAGTACTATTTTTTTTAAATTTGGAGCGGTGCATCTGCACCCTAGGGATAGTATACCTTCGTCCCTTACCGAGGTGCAGCTGAGGAGGCGCAGACCATGCCGGCGATTTTGGCCCTGCGGCTGAGTCCGAACCAAGCAGGCGAGTGCGGGGCAAGGGGCTGAAATTCAGACGTGGCTCTTGGGGCGGAAATTCGATGCGGTCAGAGGAAAAGAAAAAAAACAGACAAAAATGGGCCTCACCTGTCAGTGGAGGATCCCAAAATCCCTAATAGATCAGGATAGCCATTGTATATAGAGGCAACCAATCGTGTTTAAAATCGGACTAGCCTATTCGCTTGGCTGATAAGCCATCGTTGAAAGTACTATTTATTGATTTACTATAAAAAAAAATACTATTAAATGGTTGATAGATTTAGCAAATAAGCTAAAGTAATTTTGTCATCACACCTCCATCGTCCAAATAGGCGCTCAATGGCTAGCCCAGCTGTGGTAAAAAAATGGCTAGCCCAGCTATCATCATGGACAAAAGTTTACAGCAAAAGAGTATTATTGGTCGAATTTAGAAGAGAAGAATGCTGAGGGATCTCAATCATATTCGATTCCGTTCCAACCAGCTTTTGTGCCCGCTTGCCCTGCTGCAACCTTGCAGGCCTCACATGAAATCCCCCTCAGCATCCTGCTGCATATCATTTGCTACTTCCTCTCTCCAGCTACTTCTACTTCATGGCTGCTTCCAGTCCACACGGAGCTTCACACCTGCAGATCGAGTAGTCGCTAGCTAGTTTCTCCCCAAGCTCCCTCGTACTCCGATCCGATCCGATCCGATCGATCCGGGAGAAGAGGGAGAGCGAGCGTGTAGGGCAGCATGATGCACCACCACCCTCAGTTCCTGCTTCCGCGCCTCCACTCGCCGTCGTCGTCCTCCTCGTCTGAGGCGGTGGACATGGACCCCCGCGTGTGGGGCCGACTGCCGCAGCCGCTGGTGGACCGCGTGCTGGCGTGCCTACCGACGCCGTCCTTCCTCCGCCTCCGGGCCGCCTGCCGCCGCTTCTGCAACCTCATCTACTCGTCGCCGTTCCTCCACTCCCACCTCCTCCTCTCCCCGCACCTCCCCTTCTTCGCCTTCGCCGTCCCTTCCGCGGGGTACCTCCTCCTGCTCGACCCCACCAGGCCGGAGGCGCCCTCCTGGTCCCGCCTCCCGCTGCCGCTGCCCGCGGCGCCCGGCGCTGGCCACCAGGCGTTCTCCCCGGCGGCCGCGTCCGCGGGCCTGCTCGCGTTCCTGTCGGACGCGTCCGGCCACAAGACGCTGCTCCTCGCCAACCCCATCACGCGCCTCCTCGCGCCGCTGCCGCTCTGCCCCACCGCGCGCCTCTCCCCCACCGTCGGCCTCGCCGCCGGACCCACCTCCTTCATCGCCGTCATCGCCGGCGACGACCTTGTGTCCCCCTTCGCGGTCAAGAACATCTCCGCCGACACGTTCGTCGCCGATGCCGCCTCCGTCCCACCCTCCGGTTTCTGGGCCCCGAGTTCCATCCTGCCCCGCCTCTCCTCCCTCGACCCTCGCGCCGGCATGGCTTTCGCCTCCGGAAGGTAATTAAAGCCTGAAGCGCACGCGCACGTGTGCGCGCGCGCGCGGAATCTGTCCATGCAGATGCATACACATGAACACACGACATGAGATCAAACAACTGACTGGATGCAAGCTCTACTGATTTCCTGTTGCACAGGTTCTACTGCATGAGCTCGTCGCCGTTCGCGGTGCTTGTGTTCGACGTGGCGACCAACGTCTGGAGCAAGGTGCAGCCGCCGATGAGGAGGTTCCTGCGGTCGCCGGCGCTCGTGGAGTTCGGCGGCGGGAGGGAGCGCGAGGCGAGGGTGGCGCTGGTCTCCGCCGTCGAGAAGAGCCGCCTCAGCGTGCCACGGAGCGTGCGCGTGTGGACGCTGCGCGGCGGGAGCAACGGCGGCAGCGGGGCGTGGACCGAGATGGCGCGGATGCCGCCCGACGTGCACGCACAGTTTGCGGCGGCCGAGGGCGGGCGCGGGTTCGAGTGCGCGGCGCACGGCGACTTCGTGGTGCTGGCGCCACGCGGGCCCGCGATCCCCGTGCTCGTGTTCGACTCGCGCCGCGACGAGTGGCGGTGGGCGCCGCCGTGCCCGTACCCGCCGTACGCCGGGGGGATCGCCGCGGGAGGTGCCGGGTTCAGGGTGTTCGCTTACGAGCCACGCCTGGCGACGCCGGCCATCGGCCTCCTGGACGCCACGGCGCCGGCGGCCTTTTTGCATGGGATGCAGGGCTAGCTCGTCGATCGATCATCGGTCGGTTAATTACTAGCATCGATCGTGTATGCAATTTCTAGATGACGGAAATCATCCCGCCGGTCTCTGCGTTGTGAGGTGAACACCATGAAATTTGGTGTTTTCCTAGAGCATGTTAGCGAAGGCTGCTGGTAAGTCTACTAGTTTGAGGCGTGTCTTTCTGAAAGACTCTTTCATATATATGTTCCTTAAGTACTATTAAGTGTGTGATTTCATGATTTATGTGTGGGGGGATTATTAGTTTTTTGAACATTTAAACTTGCTTTCTGCACAAGTATTTGCAATCTATAATGGACCATGCAAGAGCGATGTCTTGTCTGCAGACTCTGGCTTTGTGGAGTGTGGTTTCTTGGACAGTGATACTACACTAGTACGTACTAGCATGTAGGCCAATTAAATTTGCTCATGTATTCATGTGCTTATTTTATCTCTTGTCTTGTCATCAAATCAGCTGATGAAGTTCATACGTGTTCATGTGTTCGCAAGGTATGCATATACTACCAACCTATGTTTTTTCAAGGAAATTAACATTCACAGATCATACTGTTGGTCAAAAGAAAAAGCGATACTATATCATAGGCCAAAAAACCATACAAGAGTCATGCATGACATGTACGTACACTCTCTGTGCAAGATGCTGGAATGAGTTAAATCACACATTTCATAATCTCTTTTAATCGAATCCAGCATCCATATAGTATCATGTGTGCTTGCTCTAGAATTAATTAACACTTGTATGTGTTTTAAACTTTTACTATAAGAAAATATTTACTTCAAAGTTTCAATAGATATGAATCTTGGCGGTAATTAAACTTGAAGAAAGAAGTGATGAGTGACTGGGAATTGAGCTGGTTTGATTAGTTTTGATGGATATCAGTGCAAACTAAAACCAGGTAAAACAATACTCAATGGGATTCGTGGTTTGGGTCTATTTTAGTGTACCATCTCATGAATTGACATGATTTCTCATTTAGCCAGTTATCGGTTGTACTCTCCAGCTACGGCTACTCGCTACTACAGCCAGGATTTTTAGAGGCGGCTGTAGATGCTCTAATGCTCTATAGATATGGGCATATGGCTCTTGATTGAACTGTCTCTATTAAAAAAGTTCTCATTGCTACAAATCAATTCTAAATCAATTCTGTGGTAGTACTGCAGCTGCAGCTAGAAAGAATGCAACCGATCAGACCCAATTATACAAGATAGAGTATTCATTACGTTTACGAGAAATGAAGTGGAGATATATGTGGATCAACCCATAGAACCAAATATACAATTTTAAGCTTGCTTAAAAACTCTTTAGGTTGAAGTAATTCCAGTGCTCTTTAGTTTCAGAAATCAAGCTATAGTTAGCTCGTCTTCAACTGTACCAGAAGATTTAGAACTTCATGGAATCACAGAAGAAAGATGAGCTAGCTATATATATGTACCCCAAAATTAGCATGAAGCGCGCATGCAGAAATTTCCATGCATAGCTCTCAAATGAAACCACAAAACTAATGTATTTCATGTGTCCCAATTTAACTAGCTTGTATACTACATATGCATGCAAAGAGATCAGGAGACACATGAAATATTTTTGGCAATAGTGAACCAATAGTGAACCATGTATGTACAGGACTATTTTTGGCAATGCACAGTGGAACGGAGGAATCTCTTATGGGGAATGCACATGAGTTTAGTACTGTAGTATGCGAAGGAACACTGGAGCAGTAGTAGTAGTACCTGTTGGCTGGATCGGATCCTGCCAATGCCCACGGAAATCCCTCGCTGCCGCGCGGATGCCCTTGCGGCCAGTTGCCCTTGCGCGCGGCTAGTTGCCCTTGCTCCAGCCAGGGCCTTGTTTAGTTCCGAAAAATTTTGCAAAATCGACACTGTAGCACTTTCGTTTGTATTTGACAAATATTGTCCAATCATGGACTAACTAGGCTCAAAAGATTCGTTTCGTCAATTCCGACC
>Ga0182004_10001522_pt1 | contig 17096 bp, 10 predicted proteins | sample Sormic07211540_1_FD_120479 | JGI IMG/M metagenome (GOLD analysis project Ga0182004, IMG submission 120479) | Endophyte microbial communities from Sorghum bicolor roots, Mead, Nebraska, USA - 072115-40_1 MetaG | ecosystem: Host-associated > Plants > Roots > Unclassified | place: USA: Nebraska...
AGGATGATCGAGGCAGTCTATGGTGATGAATATAATCCAAAAAATTAAAAATGAGTATTAAGAAATTTTGGTCCACAAGTAGGGCCAAGGCCCTAGTGGCCCTAGGTGGAGATCCGCCCCTGTTTGTCCCCCATATCTCAACTTGGTTGGGCCACGGTCGTTTGGGGCCTTTATTAGCTTGCGTATTGTGGGCTGCCCGAGTGGCTAACTAATTGGTGTTTTTGATGCGATATGTATATGCACATATGCTATATTTTTTATGCGAGAGACATTTTTACTAGACATTTTTTCGTCGATTGATCTGATCCTCTTCACCGCCGATCAGTCTCGACGGCCGGCGGTGACCGCCGGATCAGCTTCAGCCTTCAGAATCGACGGCTCACGTGTGCGTGGGCCGCCACTTTCCTCTGTAGATTCTGGCGGCATCACGTGAACGAAGCCTGCTGCCTGCGACGTACGCGAGCATGCATGCACGGGATTAGCAGTGACGAGGCAGAATGGAGACGAGGAGGGCCCCGGCCGCTACTGCCCGAGGGACGGATCGGGATTGCTATTGCAGCAGCTTGCATGCGTAGCAGTGAAGCCCCGGTACGGTATTCAGTCCAGTCGCAGGGATGCGGCCGGCTGGCGCTAATGTACAATTGCGTCACAGACTGCTGATTGCTAGCTGGTGAATGGTGATTGTGCCATGCATCACGGTAGCCGCACGGTCCTTGTTGTTGATGCAATGCGCCTACTTCCTCTATAAATATAATGCATTCTAAAGAATAAAACCTAATTTTACATTAAATACTTATCATTTAGCAACCAATCACTATTAATTACGTTGATAATAACGTCCGATTAGAACATATATCTTTTATGTCTTCTCTAAATTTATCTTAAAATTCTTAGAATACACTATATTACATGTAAATGATATGTTAGAATCTACTACTAGAACTTCAAACAAATATTATTGCAGTATGTACGAGATTGGATGAAGACAGAGGTCATTGTTTCCTAAAGTACAACAAATCTAGTGAAAGAAACATTTGCCAAAATACAGGGTTCATCTTTTGTACTGAAATATACAAAAGCAAAACGGTAGTGTTAGCGTCCGGGCATCCGACGCCAGCAACGCGTCCGGACACCGAGCTCCCCACTCGCACTACACAGAGAAAATAAAATAAAATAAAACTTGTCCACCTCCAACCAACTCGCCCGCACGGAGGACCGCCTTTCATCCGTTCCCCGCGCAAGGAGCTCGTCCCCACCCCCACGAGCACAGGATCCGCCCCGCCTCTCACCTCGCTGACCCCTAGCACATCCACCCCCCATCAACTCGTCCCCACAGAAAGTGACTCTCGCTCCACGCCCGCATAGAGAAGAAAGACGACAATCATGTGCGTGGATTTGTCCATCCCCAACCTTGCCAACCTAACACCTCTGACCCTACCACCATCTCACCACCATAGTCTGCCATCTAGCTGCAACATAAAAAAGGCTATTGCAAACATCGACGGACATCTAAAATGCAACAAAAAGAAAAAAACTGCTAAAACAAATGGAAAAAGCTATTAAAACATCGAAAAGAATATCTAATGCAACAAACACAAATATAAAATGCAACATAAAAAAGTCTACTGCAACATTCAAAACACATCTACTGCAACATCAGGGGAGAATCAGCTATAACATTGAGAAAAAGCTATTACAACATCTCAAGCACTACTAATGCAATCATAACGTCTGTTACAACAAAAAAAAAATCTATTGCAACATCGGGAGAGAATCTGCTGCAACAATGAGAAAAAGTTATTACAACATCTCAAGCACTACTAATGCAACATTAGAAAAAGCGCTTGTTGCAACAAAAAAATCTACTGTAACATCGAGGGATAATCTACCGCAACAACGAAAAAAGCAAAATGAAACATCTCAAGAACTGCTTTGCAACATCAGAGAAACGCCTGTTGCAACAAATAAAAAATGTACCGTTGCAACATTCCACATCATCTGTTGCAACATTGAAAATGAATCATTGCAAAACAACGACGAGATCTGACTCGCCGGAACACTAGTTACCACCAAAACCTTAGATCCAAAAGGGGAAGAAGAGGAGGAGGAGGTGCAGAAGGAGGGAGCAGATCTAGATCCAGTGGGAGAAAGAAGGGGGAGAGAGACCTCAAATCTAGATCCCTCCCTACCTACCTCGTTGGAGCCACGCCGTCGTCCTTGTCTCTAGATGTATGGAGGTCACAATGCATGAGGATGAGAGGGTAGGGAGGGAGCGGAGGCATGTGGGCTCACCGGAAGTCGCCCGCCGCCATGGCCCCCACTCCGACGGCCATGGATGTCATGGGGAAAGGAGGGGGGAGAGAGGCCTCAGATCTAGATCAGGAAGCTGCACGTGGAGGAAGAGTGTCTGAATCCACGGAGGGAGAGGGAAGGAGGTTTGCTTGAGCCACCACGGAATAAGAGGAGCGACCGCATGGAGTGGAGAGTGAGGGTCACAGCCACAACTACGAAGAAAAAGTGATGTGCGGTGGAGGTCGATGTGAAATGAGGAATCAATGCAGTCCTTTTTTTCTTCTGTTATATGACCGTCGCTTGGTTTAGTTGGGCCACAGACCCGGGAGCGCGGCGCTGCGCGTCCGGACGGAACGGACGCCCGCGTCCTATCATTATCGAAAGCAAAAGGCCTAGGTGAAAGAATTAAGAGGGGACAAATATTTACAAAAATGAAGGAGCCCACTACTAATATTGGTTATTGAATTTGTGAACATTGTTGGAATTATCCGACACTCAAACTCCTGTTAGATTGCCAAAACCATGGTTCAAATCTTTTTTTTTTTGTGAATAACCATGGTTTAAATCAATGGAACCTTGCACTACTAAATGCCATCAAGCTTAGCTCCCGTTTGACATGGCTCCGACTCCTTGCTATAGTGCACGAAGGAGCTGATGAAGCAAAAACTAGTGCTTTCACTAGCTCCTAGCAGTTCATTTTTTAGAAGAAAAATGAAATGACTTTTTACTATAGTACACGGGGAGCTGAAGCACCAAACGAGGAGATGGAGGATAGATATCGATAGATGAGATAGTATCACCATGAATTAATCATAGCGTCGTGCCTAAATTATGTAATCATTGTCTAGAGTGTTTGAATGGTGGGCTAATCTGCCTCTTGCATGAAACTACTAGGATTGGCCTGTTTAATATACCAAAAGTAGGGACGGTGCATAAATTTTTGGCAAGGGGATGCGTATATGGTGGTTTATTCAGAAGGAATTCCTATTCAGAATCACTGAGAATACTCGATGGGCCAAGCCCAATAATTCACCGAGTCGAAGCCCTCGAACGTTATCCGCGGCGTCATCCAGCCGTCAAAAATCGACTGCGAAGCTCTCAGCAAGACAAGGTGCTGTGTGTCTCCTATACATGTGACGTGAGCCACGCATATCGTGGGGCCCACATGACGTGGCACACCACGTGGATACCATTCATCCTCCGTACTCAAGGACACTGGTGACTAGGCACGATCGAGTGAACCATCGGTCGATTGATCGATCGATCGAATTCACCAATAATTCGGCACATCGATCTCCCGTCCATGGCGCACTCATTCAGCCGATGGAATGTTTCACAATGGGCTAGCTATATATAGCACAGGCTCAGCTCGCTACTGAATCCTGATTGCGACATTCTGCCAGAAATAATTGAATTCATATATTTCAGACACCAAACAACATGTTCCATGTTAGATTTTTTAATCCGTTCGCCACCGAGATGACGTTCCACTCATTGTTCTCCTGGACTACATGCATTCTGCAGGATGGAGACAAGCCAGCTCAGCCTAGATAAAGGTGAACAACTTGCCACGTAACATCCATCACTGGCCGGTACTAGGATGCTGTCATCACTTCATTTAACCCAACAGAAAAAAAAACTTGAAGAACCAAGCGGCTAAAACTAGTTCCTAACTCTGTCAGCAGCCCAGCCCGGGATTCACATGGCATGCTAGACGCTTCGATCCTATCTGTGCACCTTGATGCTCATCTGTTATGTTCCTTGCGTGGTCAGGATACTAACAATCTGCTGAAAGAAGATTAACTTTAGTCATGGAGCAAAAGAGCCCAGAAATGGGCAGCATAATTGGACAGGCGCATGATGGAAACCAATTTTCAGGCTAGAGTGACTACCGTCTACCTACACATATCTCAGCGAAATTCATCGTGGAAGTAGTCTTCGTCGTCGTCATCGCTAAGGTAAACACTGCCATAAAATGCATAGGGGTTCTCAATCATCTCTTCCAAAGTTAGCCTCCCATCATGATCTTTGTCTGCCTGCATGGTTATGGTGAAGCAAATCGTACATGTCATTCTCCCAGAAAAGCGGTCTAATCACATGAATGCTCAAAGAGGAAGTTGGTAGAATAAGACTGTCCTTTTGGTTGATCACATTCAAATTGCCAAAAAGAATATCAAACAGCCATAGAGAATACAAACAGAAGGAAAAATGCAGTTACGGGACCATGCAAGTACAGACTAGCAGATTCTAGCTTACTGCACTCAGTAATAATCTGTTAATTTGGCGTTCTCTATCCATGATTTCTTTAGCTTTAACCCTAAAGCCATAGGGCACCAAATACGAAACCAATAGGACATTACATACATCATATAACTACTATCTGATTCCTAAAGAAAGGTCTTCTCTTTAATGTTTTAGGCTTCAAACCTTGTTCTATGGTTATACCCCCACTCAAATTTGACCATGCTGTCCAGATTTTAGTACTTCAACTACACTCCCACAAAGAATGAACCAAATCTATATCACATCAACAGAAACCACATGATAGACATGATACAATTTCCATACTGCAATTTTTTTTACGCACAATCTATAATTACTGAACTCGGGACGGAACCAAACAAAAATGGTTTTGCAACTATGTATGTAATGGATCGTCAATAACTATTCAGTGTCTTCCTTTTTTTGCCTATGCAAACATATCAAACTTTATATTCTCGCATTACTTGCATGCTATATTAGGTTTTTGGTGATAATAGCTGAAACTGGTTAGTAATTATATGCCCACACAAGGCAAAATTATTTAGGACCAAACCAACATGAAAACTTCTGTTGTGCCTGCAGACAAGTTTGAAATAATTTCTGAACTATATGAGCAGGCAACTCATGTACATTCGTGATGGTACATAAGTATTAGCGACTCCTAGAAAATGCATGTCTAGCTTCAGTGGTTCAAAGAAGAAACCTATACGGTAAAAACTAAACAAACTACACCATCTAATTATGCACATAAGCATAAGCATAAATTCCAAGTACACCTTGAACTAGTATAACAGATCGAAAGGTAACTTGTGTATATTAAGTTGACCATGGAGCTATATTCTGATAATCTGATATCTCAAAGAACAACAAAAAGAAGCAATGGGGGAAAAATATGAACCAAACCTCTGAAATAGCATGGATGGCTTGCTGTCTAGAATAATAGCGCTCGGAAAGATAGAGCTTATCAAGAACAGGCTCTAGTTCATGCTCCGAAATAAACCTGCAGAAAAGGTTTTTGTCAAATGAATAAAGGTTGAAGGTTATATGAGATTCTGATAGAAATTGCAAGTGTCCACTAGCATACCCATCATTATCTTTGTCAAGTTTGGAAAACCGATCCTTCGCAACTGTTACGTTCCCAATATGGGAAATATCTGCATTCTCATCATCATAACCATGTATATGGTCATTTAGCGCACTAAAGTATTCTTCAAAGTTTAACTTTCCGTCACCATCTTTATCCCTCTGCCTGGATATGGCATAGTGAGTAAGGAATTTCAAACATAACCTCAAGGAAACTGAAGTGTGCTCTAATAGTGCACATAAATAGTTAATAGGCAAACACGTCAATAGCACGGTGGTAGGTCCTCTGGTTGGGAGGCTGCCGAGCTGGGTTCAAATGCTGGACTGCATGAAAAAAAGGTCCCTCGCTGTGTAACTGTCTACAGAGATACGTGCTGCAAGTGTGTCCTGGGCAGCCAGCTTTCAGGGCCTTTTCTCAACCCTGCAGTTCGAGGAAATTTCTTCCTTCTGTGATATACCTCAGGGGAGGTCAATCCCTCTGGGGTAGTTTTTTTAAATAGTTAATGATGGAAGAATATCCACCTGGATCATTCAAAAGGTTCATTGGTGTTTTAATCAAAGCAACATGCTTTACTCAGGTTTGTTAGTTTCTTTTGCTTCAAGTGATTTATATATGCCTCAAAACGTGTGACTCATACTTAGTGTTAAGTAGAGCCTAGTTTGTTCATTACCATGGGTTCAATATAGAGATGTCTGGTTTGTAAGTTATAAAAGGTTTAGTATTATATGTATTTTAAAACTTAGAACATAGAAGGAGGAGATGAATATAAAACCTATAGTTGTTAAGACAAGCTGAAAGAAACTGTTGCCAAAACTACAAGAAACATATCAACAAAGTAACGTGTAGCTAGTATCAGTTACTTCAAGAAAAGAGCAAAACTTTTATCAATAGCCTATCCATGATACGAGTAAGCCCTATAACAAACGCCAATATGACTTGTTGTCTATAGGACTAAACAAAGTCATCGCCAGCATAACGCTATATGAGGACTAGCCCAGGGCAAGCTCAACCATCCTGAATTGAGGCCCAGCCCAGCCCAGCCCAAGCTCAACCATCCTGAATTGAACCCTGTCCTACCAAAACCCAATTATTTAAATGGTATGAATAGGTTTGGACGTTTGGTGTCTACTCACTGATGATGTGGCACAACAACAGATGCATTTTCAACTTTTTAAAAAAAGGCAAGATGTTTTCAACCTCAACAGAAGCAGGGCAGGGTTATTTTTAGTTTAAAGGGTCAAAAATCACTTCTTTCAGTGTGTCAGATGCAGAAACTGTTGTCCACACATGTGAAAAGCAATTTTCAACTTTAAACACTCAGACAAAGCTATCAAACTTGCCTCACAGGATACTAATTGGACTGCATGTGACATAGTCAAAGCGACAGGATAAGGAAGAGCGCAAGGGTAAGAACAAATGCTACCAGGATTTCATAAAATCATACCCAAAGATAGAAAGTTTCATTGATGTCTCTATGGGCTCATGTGGCTCACCCATCAGTGAACCAACACCCTCTTAGTTTTGAAGGATTATACCATCTTTTGTACATGTAAGTCATCTAAGTGCATGATCATGATTTTTTGGACCTTTGATTTGTGCTAATGTAACCTATCTAGAATTTGGATTGTTATTATGATGTATATTACTGTTTGTCACTTGTCAGCAATGGAATTGTTAAGTATCACCCTGGCATCTATAACTAAAAAATCTGTTCACTGATCCCTAGTGGCTAAAGCCTGTTGCCTGCTACAGCATGAAAATGCTAAGGTCTGAAACAAATTTCACAAACATATATTTTGATGGCTCGATGATTCAGGACTCTGAAGCCAATAATTTTTAAGACTAAACCCAAGATTAAACCACTCGAAATCCTTTACAGCTATGCTGCTAAAATTAATATAAACTAGGATAGAAAATAGTCATAAGGCTAACAAAGCATGCACCTTATTTCTTGTCTGCAGAGCAAATTGATGATTTTGGGATTATCCGAATCACTTGGATTAAGGAAACTGAAATGGCAACAGGAAATACAAAAGGCAGATGTCAGGAAATAATGAAGAACCATATTATTATTAACAAATTCGATGTTTGGTACAACTGAAACGAATGCTTACTCATTGAACTCATCTTTATCAAGGAAGCCATCAGCGTTTGCATCTGAGGCATTGAAATGCTCCTCCTTCCACCATTGGAACCCCAGCATATTGCCCTCTCCTGCAGAACATGAACCAAGAAATCAGCAAACCAACTTAGGAAAATACAGTGACAGCAGGAATTCTTTCCTTGCATTGCTACACTCATTGCTCCACGCAGAAACAAAAGCAGAGTATTTTGGCGATGTTACCATGGGATTCTTGGCGCAGCGCATTGAAGGCCTCGAATGAGACTATCCCATCGCCGTCCTTGTTGTAGAGCTCCATCTCCCTAGCGGAGCGATGGTGCTGGTCGGCCCTGGCCTGCTGGAGGTTCCAGGTGGTGAGCTCGTCGAGGGAGACGAATCCGTCCTGCGGGGCGACGTCAATCTTGGGGAAGAGCTCGCGGATGCGGTCGGCGACGTTGAATCGCTCGTCGTCGTTGATGAAGTCCTCCTCATCCTTGAGGAACTCCTCCCACTCCTTCATGTGGTCATCCGGCTCGGCGCCGTGGAGGAGGCTGTAGTGCTCGCGCTCCCACTCCTTGTCGTCCAGCCGGCGCTCCAGCTCGGCGATGGTCGGGTCGAAGGAGGCCGCATGGTGGTGCGTCTCCTGTTGCCCCCCGTTCCCACCGGAGGCAGCGCCGGATGATGGGTAGCTCTTTGGGTGGAGCTTGAGGCGGCGGTGGAGGCTGCGGCCGTGGGCGTGGTGGGGCTGGAGGCCGGGCGAGTAGGAGGCGAGGAGCAGCAGCAGGATGAAGGCGCACGCTACGTAGAGGAGGAGAACGGTGACCGGAGACTTCCGCACCGCCGAGGCCGCTGCCGACGCCGGCGCCATCGCCGTCGAGACGGTGAGATCGAGCGAGCGACGGGTGGGTGAGGTCCGTTTGCGGGTCCGAGATTTGGACCCGTTTAACTCGTACTCCCCAACGGGTGCGGTTTAGCAAGCAGTCCGCCACGAAGCCCGCTTAGCGGTGACATGGCAAAGGTACCGTTGAGCCAATCAGTGTCCCAGACGTGGCCCGAAGAAGGAAGCAGTTTTTTGGTCTACATGTTGGCCATTGCTTATCTATACCGTTTGCATCGAGATGTGTGAAACAGTAGGGAGAAGTGTGAACACAGTTGAGAGAAGTGCAGCAGCACGAATCTCAGAGCACATTTGGATGGTCCAGATAACCAATGCTGAGCATGTACATGCTGCATTGTATTACTGCCCGAAGAAGTGACACGCATTGTCAAAGTAAAATGAAGGTCTCTAAGGTCAGTCTCAATGCATAGTTTCATGGCACAGTTACCAAGACTATAAACTAGGTAACCGAGCCACAGGAGTTTTATAGGGATAAAACTCCTTCATTTAATGACTTTGCCAAGTCAGCAATTATGTTTATGTGACACCCTATTTAATGTGCATGACACTCTCATGAAACATGCATTGAGACTGGCCTAAGGGCTGTTTGGTTGTCCGCATATGGGTGAACTAGGGCGAACCAGGCTCATGGGATGCAGCCGGCTCCTGTTAGCCAAGCTGAGTGCGTGCAAAAATTCCTCCCGGATCCGGCTTCCGAAGAACGTCTGAATCGGTTGTTTTTCTTCAGTCTGGCTCGCTCTGTGCTTCCGCGAGCTCGCGCGCGTGGCGAATCCGTGCGCGGGGAGATAGCACGAAGTTCATAGGGTTACCTCCCCCAATCTCGCCATCCACCGTCTATATTCTCGCCTCCTCTCTCTCTTCTCATCGGTCCCCGTCTGCGCTCCGGTTCTTAGGGTTCATGTTCTTCCCCTTCGTCCTATCTTCTGTACATTTGCTCTTGATTGATTCATGGCATGCTAATGCTTCCCCTCTATTTGGATTTCTTGCTGGTGCCGTGGATCTGCATCTCTCGAAGTAAGAGAGTTTTTCTCCTTTTTTCTCTATTTTCGTTACCGATTTGGAAACCCTAGGTGTGATTTGTTATTGATCTAGCTGTAGGCACATCAGATCTGATTTCTTAGCTAATTTTATGGTATAAATTCGTCTCCATGTGTTTTTTATTTTTTATTTTTGTTTTGGTTATAAAATCCTAACTTGTGTATGCAAATCATGTTTGTTTTGGATTTGTGCTTGCAGATCTGACCTCTCTTAACTGTTGTTGTGCTTTGCTGGGTCTCCAGCTTGTTGACGTGGGTACTTTGTTCATCTAATCCCCCTCTCGCCTCTCCCTTTAATTTGTAGTGTGCGATATGAAGCTCTGCGTTCTTTGATTTGGATGCATGTCCTACTTTCTGAGATTATGAGCAATTATATGAAAATGCCTTTTTTCCTAAGGTATTACTCAAGTCTGTGATGATGCTTTTATTTCTAAGCCATTGTCCTAGTCTATGATGTTGTACATTTGGTCTGAGCATATGTCCTAAGGGGCTTTTTTATGAGATTTTTGGCTACTATTTGTTGAACCATATTTCCTAAGCTACTGTTAAGTCAATGTTGTTGTTAAATATGATGGCCCTATGAGTAAATGGGATGAGGAATGGCAAAAGAACTTAAATTAAATTTTCAATTATAATGACCTTTATTGTATTGGCATGCTCAAAATTGGGTTGAGATGACCTAGCTATTTGAGTAATTATTTGGAATTAGATTGAGGACATATGCTATGATGACTGTGCATTTTTCTATCTAATTGGGCTGAGATTGTGGGCAGTGGCTGTGATGGTCTATATTTGGCCAATGATGCATATGTGTATTTTTCTACAATGACCTTCACCGTTTTTGCTATTTGCTAATTAATGGTTGTTTTTTACATGATCATTGTGTTGATTATTGTTTTCTTTCATATGCTTTGTTAATTGATCTTTTCTGGGCAATGATGCATATGGTACTTAGTTGAGGTGGCTGTATGTTGTGTATATTTCATGTTGTTGTTGTTGTTTTTGTCATGGGATTCATCAAATGTTCTAGCATCATCGACTCGAATGCAACTCTTGGGTACACCTCAAGTTGATGGCACTCAGTGATGAGTTTGGGTTGCTCGAAATAATTTGTGCTGGTTTGTGTTCTTCTTATTTGTTAGGTAGCCACCATTGACATGTTCTTATGCTATAGCACTTAATAAAAGAGCTGAGGCCAACATGTGAACTACATTTTCTTCTATTTTTGCTTGTCTTTCCTTCTATCTGGCCAATAAAGATGCATAACATTGTGGGGTGTTTTCTATTATTCATGTTGAGTTCTTCGATCCCTATGTTGAATGCTAGTTAAGTCCTTGGTTTTATTTTGCAAATCATTCTTATATTAAATCCAATGATGTCAACCTGCTATCAGTTTCATGCCAATTTGTGTATTCTTGTGGTAAGCATACCACAGGTGTAAACTGGTGACCATATCGACCTTGGTGCAGGCAACCAAACATAGTTTCTACTGGCCAGTTTTTGAATGAAAAGCAAATGCAGGCAACCAAACACCAGCTGGAGCTAGTCTGGTTGTTCTCGTGCATGCAACCAAACAAAAGGGTGTTGCATGCATTGAGCCTAGTCAAAGCTGGTCTGGTTGGCTGGTGCGAGCCTGGCTGGCCTGAGAAAAGAACCAGACAGGCCCTAAACTTGGACAATGCCATGCAGAATCTAAATTTATATTTTTTTTATTATTTTATACTCCGGCACCGGTTTGAATAGGCTTTAGAGCCTTATTGGTTTGCGATCGAAATTTACTATGCCAAAAATTTGGCAAGCCAAAGTTGGACTAAAAATTTGTTATATATTTGGCAAGCCAAATGTGAGGAATTGGCAAGTTTTGGAAGGAAACCAAACAATATCCAAAATTATGGTTTGCCAAATCTTGAGCAAGGTAAATTTTAGTAACCAATCAATCAGGCCCTTAACCTGCTATATATGCTAACACGACATGTTAACTTAACACTGATGTAGAGCTAAGATGTTAGATCTATACCTAAACTTACACGACAATGTCGTCTAGCTCTCAAACTTTCAAAACTAAATATCTTGGTCCTAAACTTGCTAAATAGGTTAAATGGCACCTAAAGTTGCACAACGATACCATCCAGGTCCCTAATTTGGAAAACTACATATTTAGGTAACACAAGACCTAAGTTACTAGGCACCATACACATGTGAGCAGGATGAGCTTTTTCTATATGTCCATCGATTTAAGGGTGATAAGCACTACTCATCTTGAGATTTGTGCCCAATAGTCTAAGAAGTTCTTGCCAAATATCACATGAAAATACTATTTCGATCTGTCTATAACAAAGAAGTTAGCATGCCATGAAGTCTAAAGATATTGTTCATAATACAATGGAGACATGGAGTGCACTGAATGGGCGGGAAAGAGGAAGAAAGTTGACATACTTGGAGAATTTCTCCACTACAACAAAGGATACAATTATAAAATGGTGAATTTGAAAGGCCCTCATTGAAGTCAAGTGTAATAGTCTGCCATGTATCTTTTGGAATTAGTAGTGGAGCTAAGAGTCTAGGGTAAGAAAGTCCCCTAGCTTTGGTTAGTTGACAAGTTGTAAATTGGGCCACAAAATCCTTGACAATTTGTTTTAGTATAGGCTAGGCTTTAGCTATTTAACTCTTTTATATATGGTTTCATAGCCTGAATGATCTTCAATAGTACTTGCATGTCAGGCAGACAAACTTTTTGTGCAAAGTGGGATTAGAACCTACCGAAATTCTACCTTGTATTTGATAAGTCGATCATGTAAAGAGCAATAGCCCATGGAAGAATCAAGAATGAGCTTGTACTACATCATGGGACCGTAAAGAGCAACATAGATGTTAAACATACCTTCAATCGAATCGTGCTTGTAGTAGTAGCAAAATCAAGACATATGCTAGTCACCTGCACAGTACAATGGCCTCATTAAGTGAAGATGTGGCATTCTTGACACATTTAGTAATGCAACATGATAATTAATTTCAGTGAGTATACTCAGTGACAACATACAACATTAAATATGCTCTACTTTCATGTCTAATTAATATACATCAAGATTTTATGAAACTTACGTGGGTGCATTTTTGTAACAACTCTATTGCAACACAACTGAATGAAACTGATATTCGTAAATAGTAAATCTCTTTCTAGTGTCCATTTTATGTATATTAGTCCATAATACCTAATTTCATTACTCATGGTTCATTTAAGAGCAAGCTCAATGTATATGGTAGGTCATAGGGATGGGCCCCACAACATGTGGCAATAGTTAAAATTTAGACCACAATGTGTATAGATCACCCAGGCTATAGGAGTGGGTCCTAGGTTGAAATAAAAAAATCTCGCGTGAACCTCTCATGTCCCTTCGGGCGAGTGGATGGAAGAACTCCATCCTCAACCTCTCCGCCACTGCAGGTGTACAATGAATATAAGATTTTTTATTGTTTTATTGGCAGCCCATAGTGCTATGGGTTGCTTTTGCTATTGACCATTCTATAGACTGTCCTTACAATGTATCAGGTAGCTGGTAGGTAATAATCACTATAGACTACTTTTGCCACACATTGTGGTTGCTCTAAGGAGAGCAAGTACCTTGGCCATGTTAAGTCTTCACTAGATCGTTCATATAGATGCACAAGGTGAAAAATACAGTTATCACGTTGGTGGCTAGGTAGTGCTGGTTTACTATAGTTTGCAGCTGAGAAGAAAAAAACATAACTCAGAGACGCATTCGTACAAGATCGGACCAATATATAAGACTAGCATATATAATGCCTTACAATGGACAAAGAATTCTTAAATTTAGACCATTATGATGCGTCATAATGGTTGTTGATTTCTATTTAGGTCTTGTTTGGCACAGCTCAACTTCACTAGTAAAGCTGTTTTTTTAGAAAATAGCTTCATGAGTGACTTTCTAGAAGCTGAGCTGTTTTGGAAAAAGTGTTTGACAAAATAGCTTCACCAACTACTTCATGCATAGTTGAGAGAGAGAAATGAGGGAGAAGCTGCAATAAGCTATTTTTTCCAGCTTCATCCAACTTATGTCTTTGTGAGAGGAGAGAAAAAACAGCTTCACCCATGAAGCTGTTTTGGAAATAAATGTTTGGCAAAAAAAAAAAAACTCACAACAGCTTAAGCTGTACCAAACAGGTCCTTAGTTTCTTATGAAATTCAAAACATATAACTGAGCATTCAACATGTTTCTTTCAGTATTCAGAGGCATCTGTCCACTGTCCTTATTCTGTAATCTAAAAGAAAAATCTCCGTTGCAATGTGATGGGCGTCGACCATGCTATGGAGTCACGGAGCCTCTGACGAATTGCCAGATTCTACGAAAATCGCATTGGTTCCTAAAGAGAGCAGATGAATCCAAAGCAAAGCAAAGTAATAAATCAAAACCAAAAAGAGGAGAAATCGGATAGATCTTGGATGGTTCAGAACAATCCACATATTGGTTTCTATCGTCAGGATTCAGAAAAGAAATCGGTTCTCTCGCTGAAGAATCACTTGCTAGCGTGAACGAGTCCGGCTCGTCTTCTGGGCAAGGCACGGTAGGTCTCCTCTCGATCCGTCTCCATCCTGCTGCCGCGTATACATATACATATACAGGCCGCTGTTGGATTGGATAGCATTGTGTGTTGGCTCGTGCTGATCAATCTTGGCAACCATGGACGCCGTGTGCGACAGCCTGCTGCTGGAGGAGATCCTCCCGCGCGTGGCTCCCAAGAACCTCCTCCGCCTCGGCGCCACCTCGCGCCGCTACAACGCCCTCGTCCGCAGCCCCGGCTTCCGGCGCCGGTACTGGTGTCGCGCCGGCGTCTTCTTGGACCTCGCCCGAGACGCCAGCGGGGTTCTTCCGCGCTTCCTCTCTTCAAGCCATGCGCCGGAGAAGCTCGTCGTGCTCGGCGACGGCGACACGACGAACCTCGCCTTGTTTCCCAGTTCCTCTTCCTCCAGCGCGCGTACTACCGAGGAGCTGGCGGAGGCCTCCCTCTCCTCGTCGTGGTGGCGCACCGGCGTCGTCGTCGTGGCGGCGCACTCGACGACGGGCGGCCTGCTGCTGTGCGCCAAGGGCCGTCCCACCTCGCGAAGTGCGCAGTACTACGTGTGCAACCCTGTGACGCGGCAGCGCGTGGTTCTCCCGGAGCTGCGGTCGTCGTCCCTCTGCTACGACCCGCAGTGCGCGCTCCTGACGACGGTGGCGAATTGCACGGCGGGTTCGGGATCTCAGTTCCAGGTGGTGGTGATCGAGCAATGGCAGATGGAAGACGCGTACCTTCGCCTCAAAGTCTTCTCCTCGGGCGCCGGCCAGTGGGAGAGCACAAGGATCTCACTGTCGGAGTCTTCCCTCCCTTTCGAGCACGACTTCCGGCCGCGTCCGGTGCTGGGACAGAGCGGCGCCGCCTACTGGCTGCAGCCGCGGGACGACACGGCCATAGCATATCACAGCGCGAGCGACTCCTTCCAAGTCATTGCGCTGCCTCGCCATCTCGCCAGCCGCAAACGGGACCGGGTGATAGGGGAGCGCCATGGCGGAGGCGGATCCGGAGGCGGCGGCCTCCGGTTCGCGCAGTCGCACGCGTCGGTGCTGGAGGTGTGGGAGTGGAACGATTCACAGACGACGACGACGAGGAGGAGGAGGACGACGACGAGGATAGCACAGGACGCGTGGACGCTGCTGCATCGGGTTGGCATCGCGGAGCTGCTGGAACGGAACCCAGAAGCCGCCGCAGCTGCAGGACAAGGTCGTTCTCACGTCACGCCAGTCGGCTTCCACCCAACCGACGTTGATGTCGTCTTCCTCGAGTTACCTTGGGGTGTGGTGGTCGCCTACTCCATGGAGCATGGCACCATGAATCTGCAGTGCACACACAATGGCTACGGGACTTCAGTTAATCTCTTCCCGTATGTGCATCCGCCTTACCCGGTGCAGATTCCTGCGATAAACAACAACAACTCATCACCCTTGGCATTACCAAGAAAACGAAAAGCAGGGACACATGAATGATGCCCAGCGCGCCACGCAAAGGTGACAGACTGACAGGCAAGGGACACACCCAATTGCCTCGTCAAGACGAATCAATTTTGAGCAAAGCTACAAGGGCGTCATTAGTGAGCGTATCTAAGGTTTTCATATAATGTACTCCCTTCGTCCCAAATTGTAAGTCATTTCAAGAATCTTGAAGAGTCAAACTTTTCTAAGTTTAACCGAATTTATATGATAAAATAATAATTATTATGATACCAACTAAGTATCATTAAATTCTTTCTTAATTATATTTTCATAGTATGCTCACTTTACGTTATAATTCTTAGTATTTCTTTCTATAATTTTGGTCAAACATAAAAATGCTTTGACTCTTTAAAATTTTTGGAATGACTTACAATTTGGGATGGAGGGAGTAATTAATTACTGTTTGTAACAGGAGCAGGTTCTTTATACTGTGAGGGAGGTTGTACAAAGCAGCAGCTCCCAAAAATAAAACTAGCTCTTCTAGTGGATTATAGCGGCTAGCCCTGCTTAGCAGTGGGCTACTCGGTGTGGGACATCGTCGATAATGACAGCAAGCGATGACAAGGGTGTTTTTGTCTTGATGGCCTTGTCTTACCGGAGTGGCATTGCAGTGTAGCGACCAGTATGTGGTGGTTTGGTGACAGTTAAGCGTGTGTCTATATTGAGTTGCGGCTCGTGTGATGTCCTATTCAGACTGGCTTGAGGAGTTGTTTTTTTCTTTTTCCTTAAAAGATGTTTGGGACTACTTTACTCCACGTTTTCTTAGCTCTGCTCTACATTTTTTTAGTTAAACGGTTTCAATTCCACGCATTCAATTCAAGAAAAAAGTGCAGAGTTGTGAGAGTACCTAAAGAGATACTTCAGAAAATCCAGTTCTTTATGGAGCGGCTCCATGATGGATTTTGTGGAGCAGTACCAAAATAGTTGGGGTTTCGATAGGTATTGATGTCTCAATCCAACCGATCGGTGTTGTATTTATTTGTTTGCCTAGTCTGAATTTCATCTGTTTTTTAATATAATCGACAACTTTTCTGTCTATTCATTTTTAAAAAATAAAATCCAACATAAACATCGGCTATAACGACCAAAGTTTGCTATTGCATCTCAACAACAGTAATAAATGCACACTCTTAAGCACTCTTAAAATTCAACGTTTGCCTGCTGCAGCTCGCTCTAAAGCATTCTTCTACTTAGAGAGTCTGTTGACACCGTTTTTGGGCACGTGTCCATAATCGGTAAAGTGTAGATCGGTAAGATAGGACGGTGGTGCTTGATCTACAGGGTGAGTTGCCGATGAAGATGGTTGCCGATGGAAGGGTGGTTGAACGTGACCAAGTCCATAGGTGATGATGTGTTTGTGCCGATGGCTATGACA
>Ga0182004_10001523_pt1 | contig 17090 bp, 13 predicted proteins | sample Sormic07211540_1_FD_120479 | JGI IMG/M metagenome (GOLD analysis project Ga0182004, IMG submission 120479) | Endophyte microbial communities from Sorghum bicolor roots, Mead, Nebraska, USA - 072115-40_1 MetaG | ecosystem: Host-associated > Plants > Roots > Unclassified | place: USA: Nebraska...
ACCTCCGTGATATCACCCACGACTCATCGTGGGCACGAGTTTACTTGGGGCGAGAGTTTCCTCTCCCCCCCGACTGTATAAATACCCGTGATCAATGAATAAACAAACACCCCGAGTTCATTCGATTCCTCTCTGTTCTCGTACTCTCGCATTCTACTTGTAACACCTCTCAAGTCGGAGATATGAGCTAAAGCATTCCTCTTCCTGACAACAGAAAATTTAAAAAATTCTCTTCTTGTATATTGCTGATAAAGAAACTGCTGCATTGCCACTGAAGTTTGTGAAGTGCCAATGCACATTTTCGAAAAAAAAGAATTGCATTAACCAAATCCAGGGGGCACTTCAGGATCCTCCTCCTCATCCCCTGGGTTGCTGACAGCAGCTGGCTCACCTCCATTTGGCTTCGCTTCATTGCGATTTTCCAAATTCATCGGTGGCTTTGTTGCTCCAATATTATTACGCTGAGAATTGCCGAAACCAAACCCCGGTGGTTCCTCTGGATCATCATCTTCTGCCTCGACTGCAACTGTCGTTGCTGTTTTTGTTGCCAAAACTTGTTCATCTTTGCCTTCCCTCAGCTTCTTAGAAGAAGGCTCAGGGATTTTTTCAGGGTTCAGTATCCTATTGTAGACAGCTTTCACAGTTCCCTGTATATCAGTTTCGTTTGACTGGATGACCTTCCACACCTCATCTGAGATTTCACCCATTATTTTGCTCCTGATAATGAAGAAGAGCAGTTTTGCAACAACTTGAGTTAGTAATCAACATCTATTATGAGAATTTAAGAAGTGGTACATTTGAAGGCTTTTACAAAAGAAGTGGATCAAATTACCCAATATCTTGAAAAATTGCATCAGATAAGTCTTTTAGTTTCATCCTCTCGGATCCCTCTTCTTGTAGAACCACTGACTGCTTTACCTCGGAGATGATTTTGTTGCGTAGTACCTCCTGCAAGAAAGATAGCATGCCATAAACTTATAGAAGTATGCACCACACCACTAATGCCATATCCACCACTAATGCCATATCCAATGAACAAAGGAAAGGTTACTATGCACTATATGCAATATACATCTACTGAGCAGAATGCTGGCCATGTAAGCAGAGTATACACCACCTAGCATGGTGAAATAGACACTATAACACAAATTTCAAATTGCCCAAGAGACAAGTGATGCAACTGAAGAACTGTAATTAATCTGTGATCAGAGGAAATCAATTAAATGTGCGAGAAACATGGATGAATGGACTAGATAACCCAGATAACAAACCCTTCATGTCTAATCAAAAAAGGAAAAAAGATAGACAGACATCACATGCTTCTTATACAAAGGAAACTTCTTTTGCCACAGCTTACATAAATAAAGTCACTATGAAGAAGAGGCCATTTTCATCATACAACTGGAACAATGTGAAATGAAGTTGAGCAACTGGCAATCAGCATGGCTCATAATGATAAATAAATAAAAAATCTCGACTACGTCAAGAGAGATGTCTCCTACTCTCCCTGGCTGGCTGACTTTGTTCTAAGGTACAGGAGTACAATACCCTGGCTGGCCAGGAAATGCAAATTATTTATACAAAGGCAAATGTCATGCTGAAAACATTTGTATACGACAAAAGGATACAGATTAGTCTCACATTTTTCAACAGATGACTGGATAATAATAATAATAATTATGCAACATCACCAGAGGTAATACCAAATATTCCCCAAATGACAATAGCCCTGACAAATGACTCAAACAATTGGTGCTCTACAACTGGTGTTGCAGTTTCAGATAATATCATAATAATTGTTGGGTTACTTATTTGAGCTTTTATCTCTAGTCACCTATGACGCAGCAGCTCAACAAGGTCAAACTAGAATGGCAAGGCCCAGAGCTCATTGTGAAAAGCTCATGAAATTATTTATCGCTTACTCATCACGAGCACTAATCCATTGTAACCATGTTTGCGTGTCAATGAATATCCATTCTAATGGTGGATGATTCAACTCTCCACTCCATTTATAATCCAAATAAATGCTGCGTCGCAAACTTATTGCACGTGCTGGAAGTGGCAGGCTGAGCGGTTACACAATCCTAATACGACAAAAAGGAAAACATTGGTCCTATAGCGGAGTGGCACAAAGCACATTTATCATCCTTGCGCGCCAAATCTCCACATCCCTGAGGTATCGAAACACAACTAGGGGGGAAAAGAACATGAATATGCATGTGAGGACCCTTCTCACAATTGACACTTCCATTTTCCCATGGAAACTACATCAAGATGTATACCTTCTATCATAGAAATTTTGGTGAATCTCTACACGTGTCGGATAGAGGGAAACTTTTGGAGAACCTTTACACATGTCAGATACAGGAAAACTCTTGAAAGTTGAAAACTTCCTCCCAAATGCAGCATATAGAATAACATAAATACAAAAGGGTACAGACAATCTCTTATGTTCCAAGTTCTCTTCCACCATCCTGCAGATTATAATTTCGAAACATTTTCTAACAAGCATTGAATCAGACCATTTTAGAACCTTAGGATTTCATAACTAAACAAACACCAGAACCTAGAACTCATATTGCAGTTCACCCAAGACACAACACAGATGATTTAAGATTTATGTCTAACTCAAGCCAGTATTTTCAATGCCAACAAAGTTCTGCAGTTGTCCACTAGAGAGCTACAAGCCTGCCAATGAAAGTATCAATTCATGCACGCCTCGACCAGGGTTCGATCTAAGGTGCTCCCGATATAGCATCATATAATAATCTTAAGGACTATAGCAGACCAAACGGACGAAATTCCGGCGAAACCCTACACTCCGCATCATCATTCCATTCCAATCTCTTGCAAACAATCAAGCCCAGCATCGAATTAAGTAACGGCGATGAGCGATCCACCGGAGAATGAAAAGGAGTGGCATGCGCATCAAAGTTCCACTGCTCAGGATTAGGGACTAAAGAGCGACGAAATCGCAACCCTTGGGGTAAAGGATGTGGGGAATTGACGTTTAGGGGGAAGCTTACGTTGTCCTTGACCTTCCGAACGATGGCGCGGCGGAGAGCATCGAAGTCGCCATCGTCCTTGAGCCGCCCCACCACCTCCGCTGCCGTTGGCGGCCGCCGCACGGCGCAGCCGCCAGGATCGCTCATGGGAATGGGAACGGGAAGTGCGGGCTGGAAGCCTCAGTACCTAGTTTTGCTGTATAAATGGTGAGCAACCTGACTTAAATTCAAAGACCTAATTACTACATTTAGATCTCAATATTGATCGACGGGCATGAACAAAATATCAGCCATCGGATGCAACACACCAGATGGCTAGAAAAATTTTCACTTGCACTTACTCCGCAATCAGGTTGAAATTAAAAACGATCACATAAATATCTCACTTCAAAAATTGTATCATGCTTATACAATTACAGCGGTGAATTGGACCTCCTTTTTTTTATATAAGATGAATCGGCTAATGAATTGACAGAGTGTGCGAGCTGGCACACGCTGACTGTTTGACAATGATTAAAAAAAATGAAGCACAAGGGAAATCTTGATCCATGAATGGGCAACGTCGGTTGAAAAAAAAAATAACAGTGATCTAAGTTATCATGATACATGAGGCGAGAGACCAGCGATCCCTCTATAATATTGCTAGTTTGTTACTGATGCATGTCTGAACCTCAGCAAGCACTGTCAGACGATCAAGCATATAAAGCAGGCAGTATTATTAGACTGCAGATGCCGCATTCATATCCATGTTACAGGCTTACAGAGTACAGCTCGGGGGCATACAATGAAACATGACAAAACCCAGGCGGTCAGGTGAACTAAAATGAGACTGGAATGGTATGTCTTCTCAGTTCTGTTCACACCTAAATGCTCGGTGTCCTGGAAACGAGTGGAAGCTTAACGGGTAAAACGCTCTGTAATTGACTTGGGTATGAAACTGGTTGTGCTCGATTGTTTCTCCAGTCTGTGTCAAGTAATGGACAGTCATATTAGCACGAGACGTACAAGAGTGTAGTGTAAACAATATATGGAGCAGTGAAGGCAGCGAGGAGAACCTTTCAATCTCTTCCACGGATTTCATTATTTGTTCTGAACTCGTTTCGATCACCTGTCCGCCCAATATCATCTCATCCAAAATCGTGTGCAGCTGCATCAGATATTGACAGTTAAATTAAAAGAACGTGAAGAAACACAAGAACACCAGAGTGAATTATTGGGGCATTTTGTCTTAAGACTGAGCACTTCTATTTCTATGCATAAACGTCAAAGTACATCTCATTGTGAACACTTGAGAATGCAGTGAACAAGGGAAAACCAGCACCATATGCATCTGCAGGTTCAGTACTAAGGAGCCAAAGTTTGGCGTAGCCCTCCTTAGCTACCAGTATCTGCATACTAACAAAATTATATTGCCAAGGCATGAAAATATGCTCTAGCCTGGTCCTTCATTGCTTTTCAAGTTCTACACCACTGGGAGGTGGCAAGCTAAGGTGGGCGGCAGCAATAATGGGTAGGAAGCAGGAAGGATGGTGCAGATTTCCTAGTTTTGAAGTTACTGTGTAATATATACATGATTCTATATTTTCTATCTTTAATGTAAGGTTGTTTCTGTCTATTGTCCGCTTAGATTTCTGAAGAGTGAGGACCCTCCTCTAAACAAGGATGTAAGCAATGCAGAGACAAAGCAGGCAATGGAATTGAAGTACAATGTATCTCAAGTTTTCAACTCTCTGCTTAGCCAAGGCCTCTCCCCTAGGGGTGCCCAATGCGGCAGTGCAGTGCCCTCCATCATTTAAGGCAGGTGTCATCCAAACTCCACCTGGGGTGATACTATGTCATAAGAAAATCATCCATTTGAAGCCTATCTATATTGCTTTAAAGTCAGAGAATGGGTGTACTTGTCTATTACAACCACAAATTAATTAGATGGATAGATAATGGTATAGCTATTCTGCATAACAGGGATTCAATCTAGCTATTCTGCTTAAAACGTGCAACTGAAGAATCATAAATGAAAATTTCAGCAGGATACCGCATCCTTGATAGGCACACAATCTAGTATAAAAAGATAAAAAGGGTAGAATCATATGGTACCTTGTTGAAGTTAAACACAATGTCAAGCTCGCATACATTCTTGAAGCATTTGTCCAATGTTTCAACAAAAACTGTGCATGAGACAAAGTTTGAGTAATCAATCTCCTAGAATCAGAACTGATAAGAGTGTTGTTCGACAAAAGGTGGACAAATTAAGTCTTCAGTGACAGTGAAGTGCAAGGTGAAAATTTCAGTAGCTAGACAGAATTGGACAGAGAAGAAAGTTGAGAACGTGCTAGTGTAGTTACGTCAAAATTCACAGGTACTTTGTAACAGAAAAATAATGCATTAAATACAGAATAAAAAAGTTAAATACAATGGTGATTGAATGCTGAAAGAAGCACAATAAATAGCTAATGATTGTATAGTAAGACAGGCCAAACAGATGAATGACATGATAACACACTGAATATAATTTGTTTCTTAGAAAAAAAAGAGAATGCTATAATTTGTTTCTTAGAAAAAAAAGAGAATGCTTTCCTCTTTCATCAATAAGCCATAAGGGTACCTTGAATCAGATCGAGCATGGCAAGCTCATTCTCAGAGCTATCAAATACAAAAACAAAGTATAGTGTGGCCAAATGCTTGTAGACCATTTTTGTTCCCTGCAAAGCGCAAAGAAGAAAACCAAACCTTATCAAGTCTCTGTCAATATATGAGCAAATTAACCTAGACAGAGCAAGTTAACCACTGGGCAGTTAGCACAGCTTAGATTACATACAGATGCCTAAGATACCAATCTGCATGTCTGAAGCCAAGGAGACAAATGGCATCTGACCAATTAACTTGTTTCATCCATTGCTAGCATTTGCATACCAGTTATCCCTTTAGCAAAGATTTACTACTTTATCAACCATTACCGGGCCAAATATGGAGTCCACCTTGACAAAATTGCTCACGCTGTCAGGCCTTGCAGAGAGTACTGCAACAATAAACTACACAGCTCAGCGTGCATACAAAATTAATGAAGAAATTAGGAACCGAACCGCGCATACATTGGAAGACACTGCGGACGAGGTCCTGATGCTTCTCGGGTGGCTGCAACCATAAAACGGAGAAGTAAATGAATTAAGGGCAATAATATTTGCTTTGCTGACGTAATTCCTCGAGCAATAGATCAAGCTGTGGTTGATCTGGATGGGAAAATTGATCGACCACTTGATGGGTGGTGAAGAGAGAGAGGGGACTAGATGACGAGTGTAGAAAAGAGAGAATGTAGACAAGAGGGCAAGGCTTTGGAACCTGGAAATTATAAAACTTGAGGAGGCGGGGCTTGGCCTGGGTGCTGATCACCATCACCGCCTGGATCATGGTGGGCTACGAGTAGGAGGCTGCGCTGGCTGGGACTCTGGCAGGGCGACGATCAGATCGCGAGCGCTAGTCAGCGGAGGAAGCCGTTTGGTAGCGCTCCTGGAGCCTGGAGGAGCCCCAGCAGCAGCTTCGCCTCCACGCCAACTAAACGGGACAGCGGGCGTCCGCTTCGCCCTCCCAGAAAACGTCCCTCCGTGCGCGCAAAGCGCCGCGCCGGGGCGCGGGGCCGCTGGACCGTGGGCACCGGAGCGGAGCCGCGGAGTCACCTGACCGGGGGCGTGGGCCGTGGGGAGCGGAGCCGCCGGAGCGAAGCTACTGATTCGCCAGGGCGCGGCCGCGTGGGACTGCTGGAGCGCCGGGGTGGGTCGGAACTCGGAAGCCTGAGGAAGACGAACGGAAGCAGGCGTCACGGCCTCACGGGGGTTAGGCCTTGTTGATTTGCCACAGAAATCCAAAAAGTTTTCAAGATTTCCCGTCAAATCGAATTTTTCGGCACATACATGAAGCAATAAATATAGACAAAAATAAAAACTAATTACACAGTTTATCTGTAAATCGTGAGACGAATCTTTTGACCCTAGTTAGTTTATAATTGGACAATATTTGTCACAAACAAACGAAAGTGCTACAGTAGCGAAATCCAAAAAGATTTCACATCTAAACAAGACCTTACAGTATTTAGTATAAAAAAACTATATTTCACCGGCTCACCGTCACTGAAATTCCTGCGGAACTGAAATATGCTCATCCAGATCTACGAGAGGTACCGTATACGCGTATGATCTATTTTGCTTCTATCGGTTCAATCATATTAGGTCTGGTTTAGATAAAAAATGGATTTTAACATTATAGCATTTTTATTTATATTTAACAATTACTGTAGCCTCTAGTTTTTTATTTTGACACAATTTCAGTAGAGGCCAAGGCCGCTTTTGTTTCATAAAAAACAGCAAAGTGACCTAGCAACCACTAAACTATTATGAGCAACTAACCTAACTAGACAACATGCTAAATAAGAAGCTACTAACTTCGTACATTCACTTCTTCCACATAATAGCAGCCACAACAACCATTACCAAGTCAGCTAACACGTCTACAATCATAGCGGTCGTAACTCTATCCACAATAAAAGGTTTGTTCCCCTTCCCAATCTCTTCCTTGATCTATTCTTTGGTATTATTGATTCTAATAATTGCATCACTAATGTTGACCTTCAACTCACTGAGTTGGTGCAGCATCTGACACAATTGTGCGTTCAAGTCGCCTTTCACCTCTGCTCCATCTTCTATCTAGACTAAATCCACAGCTCCTGGGTTCAACAACAAAAGGATGATTGGCGCGTAGATACTCCTCATAGGCAACCTCAAACCATTAGTACCCACAAGTAATGTCATTCTATTGAACAAAGAATCCCAAAAAAATATTGGCCAACCATATAGAACACAAGATATCAATGAAACGACCTAAAACCAACATATTACGGGAAGTTGTTTGGACACTTGTAAAACACCTCATCTTCGTTACTCTTGCACCTTATCACCTGGTCCTGCATTTACGACAATTGATCCGAGGCAAGCCGGTGATTTGGTTCGAGTCAGCTGATGCACTTGAATCGTGCACTTATAAACAACTATGTGGCGGGAACGGCGCTAGCAAGGCCACACAAGGGGCAATAGGGAGGGGAGGGAGGACGTCGGAGCAATGAAGAGCATGGTGGGGCTCGTGCAAGTTCTAGAACGAGAGAACAAGATGGTAGACAGAGGTGGATCCAAAGGGAGTGTTGTCGTGGCTACAACCCTCCTAGTGAGCCTAATTTCTTCATTAGACTATGGTTACTTAGTCTCAAATCATCATTAATCTCTACCTCTAGTCTTAAATCTTCATTATTTAGTCCGCCGTATCCTACATCCACCACTGATGGTAGACGGGGGAAGAGGAGAGACCAAGAGGCGTGGGCGAGGCAAAATGCATACGCATATATGGTACCTTTCCATATTCTAGAAGGTGGGGCCCAAGTCATCTCAAGACGTAGAAAAGTTTTAGCATGAATTCCTATGATAGTGTCATAGTTTCTTGAATAGTAATAGCACACTTATGTGTAAACACATACATATATACCCTGCCAATCAAGTTGAGTGCATTATGCACTCTCATTCGGTCGATCTAGCAAAGTGAATTTAAACTCCCACTTGTGTAACCAAGTAGAGTAAATTCATGCTCTCGGTCAACAAGTCGAGTGCCATATGCTAGGCCAATTTCACTACAATAGTTTGGTTCGTGGTCTTTTATTTCTTAGAAGATACTAAAATTGATTCTGATCTTGAGAAAAATAAATAGGGTTTCCCTATTGCGATCCTAAACATTTTCCACCTGTTCCTAGTCCTAGCAGATTCTAATCAAGTTTGATTTCGACTTGTTGAACCTTGTAGCCCATAGGTGCTGGAAAATCATTTGAGAGCATAACTTTTGTCACTAATTCCTTGTGGTGGGAGATGTTTGATGTGGACTAGTGGTGCTGCCATTACCTAGTTTGAGATCTTGATCACCAGGACCAGACGGCAGTGGATACTTTTGCTTCTAAACCACCTAAATTCAGCTCCCAGCTTCACTTTTCCTTTTTCTTTTTTTCCTACACATACGTGGATGACTATTGACGGCACTCTTCTAAGTCTAAGACATCTAAAATGTGGGTACAAAATTCCATACTCTGCTACTACTAATAAATTCGCCCCGACAATATAAATGATATCTTTTTTTTTCGGAAAAAGAAATACATAGGATATCTTTATTTTCCCATTAACACACCTGCAATATAGTATAACATTAGTGCGAATTAATCCACATTAAAATGTGGCATGTCAGTTTCGGTAGGTAATTTACTCGCTGCTTTATTATGAGGCGGGGAAACGGGACTGCGGAAGCGCTCTGTCCTCACGGGCATTTATGCAAAAATATATAAGTATATTTTTCCCTACTAGGTTTCTAGAGGGGCTCATGTTGTCATGCATGGAGCGGTGGTTTTGGACTCTGGTGTGCATTGTGTGAGGTGTCAGTTGAGGGATTTACGGGGCCTCACCAGCTCACCTCCACCAAAGAAAGATCCCTAGTACTAGTAGTCTATATATATATAGGATATATAGGAGAAATTCTTTGTCAGGACTGAAGAACTGAACGAGAAGAGGGACCGAAGAGGACACAGGAGAGGGATCCGCTCAACATTGGAGCTCAATCTGGTAAGCTATTCAAGTATTCATGATTCGTCCCCTCTCTCTTGTCTCTTGCGTACTTCGCGTTCTCTTATCGTGTTCTTGCCAAATATGAAGGTCTCTTCCATCATTAGTTGCGGCTACGGTCGCGGTTGTAGTTTAGTCGCGCAATCGAAAATTCGTTTCTCCTGTAGAAGCTGTTCGTCCATGCAAATATGCGATTGAAATTACAGTCTAAGATTCTATGATTCTACCAGTTTCTGAATTCTGACCGTAGTCATCAGGATTGGGACATCGATACTAGAATTGAGGCCTTGAGGGCAAGGCTGAATTCATATTCCTCACCTTTCATGTTCTTGGAGGGTTGAAGAAGAAAGCTTATTATCAATTCAGATAGCCCAGCTAGAGTTTCATCTATCCTGTGTGAACTTCATGATACTTCGCATGTGAATTAGCAGATGCTATCTGTTATCCGTTTATGTTGTAACTGAATTGTTACTGCATGAGATGCGTCAGTAGCTTATACAGTTCTAGCAGCTCTTGCCTCTTGGCTGATCAGTGATCACTCACTGCCTGTAATATGCCCTGCCAATCTAACCACTCACTGTTTTCTTTTTTCTTGTACAGATGTACAGATGGAGTACTCTGTGATGCCCCAATCTCTGAATGTTCAGAGTTGAAACAGATGGTTGATTCTCTTTCTCTCATGTGAGTGAACAACTTCTTAGCCCCAAAAAAATCAATTCTCTGAAACATGGGTGACATTCCCGAGCCAGAAGCTGCCATGGCCGTGCCGGAGCCGTCGTCCAGCCTCGCACTTCGAGTCTTCTACCTGAGGGTGAGCAGGTGCGAGGTCGACGAGTCCATGCTGGGCACTCTCACGCTCACCCACACCCCGCTCACTCCTGACACCATCCTGGACTTGAGCGGCGCCGACCGCCACCCAGGCATCATCAGCAACGGCAACGGCAAGGGCAGCAGCGTATCCTTCTCCCTCCGCCGAGATCGCGTGGACAAGAGATCGGAGGAAGCCACCTTCGTGTGCACGGCGACCGTCAGGGTGTCCGGCAGCGTGCGGTTCGAGGTCCAGAGCAAGGACGAGAGGATCCTCGTCGGGATTCTGGAGGCGTGCGACTGCGACGTGGACGACAGCAAGGGCGCCGGCACCACCAAGAGCTGGGTGATGAAGTGCCAGGTGCCGACGCAGCGCGGCTCGGGGTTCCTGAGGTGCGGCTGCGGCGGGGAGAGGGACACGAACACGAAGCCGCCCGTGGTGGAGGTGTACGTCGCGGGCGTGTTCCGGGACACGCCGGTCGTGTTCACCAAGGCCATGCAGCTGCGGTTCAGGCGGCGGCGCCAGGTGAAGGCGTTCATGGACCCGATTCCAGAGTGCGGCGAGCAGATGGAGGACATGAAAGAAACGCCTCCCAACCATCACCCAGAGGTACAATCTGATTTCTTGGACAATCTGATTTGTTATCACAGTGCGCTGAATTCTTTTCCTCCTCCGTTGAATTCAGAGAAATTTCTTTCAGTGTTTCACTCTGGAGTCTGAACTGAAACGACTGAACCGCTGCTGCGTGTCGCGTGCAGGAATCGGATTATTACAGGTGCTACAAGCCCGACCCGGACGAGGACAGCCTCTACACGAGGTCGGACGGGGTTGACGACGGCGAGGAGTACAGCGAGCTGTCATGGTTCACCGCCGGCGTGAGGGTCGGCGTCGGCATCAGTCTGGGTATCTGCCTCGGCGTCGGCGTCGGCGCCGGCCTCCTGGTCCGTTCGTACCAGTCCACCTCCAGGACCCTGAAGCGGCGGCTCATCTCAAACCTGCTCTGAAACGACCACATTGTGAGCACTTATCCGGAGGCTGCAAGACTTCTCCTACTGATGATGATGATGAAAAACACGATAGTATGTAGATGCTGAAACATTGTGCGGTGTGCCGAATGCACCTAATTTAGTACTCGACTGCTCGTAGTATTGTACTACCCTTGTGCAGTTGGTATGGTGTATTGTTGGCGGCATGTGTGACAGTGCCATGGTGATGCTGCCGTGCTGCCTCTTCCGACGACAACGAGGCGGCGCACACTGGCAGCAAGCGCCTGCGTTTTCAGGAGAATTACATCACGTGTGGCGTGTGTGTTCTGTTCTGACTTCCGACGGAGCTGCCTTGAGACGTTGGCCTCGGCCAACCGTCGGAGCCCACAAGCAGAGAGGAATATAGGCTCTTCCTCCCAAAGGTTTAGAAATCATCTAAAAAAAGTAACTTTCTACAAAATCATGTGCATGCAAGCATTTGGATCACTGAACTAAAAATTAGTCCGTCGTCACTTGACTAATCATGGAATTTTAACCATCAATCAGCCTATCAATTAACAGGGGAGTGCTAAGGTCTGCGAGGCTGTGACGAACTGAAGGAGCGTTGTCCGAGCCGCAGCCACGGACGGAGGTTGAAGAAGATGCCGATCTCTATTCGTTTTTTTTTTTTTGCAACATCTCTAATTATTTTTTGGTGGCTGCCTCATTTGTGAACTGTCCATTGTCTAAACTTGGGCCTGGCCGGTTTGCTCTGTTGGGTACTGGCCCAAGTCGAGGAAGCGCTAACAGGCCATGCGGCGGCCGACACAGCAGAACAGATTCCCATTCTGTATCCTGTACTCTCTCTCTCTCTCTCTCATTATTTAGTCACTATAATATATCTTTTGTCTTTCTAATGCCTTTCCTAATCCTAATTGGCCGGGTTATTCTTTTTACAACCCCCCCCCAATTACTACCATAGTTATCGGTATTTTTTTTAACCCTACACCAACATCTGGTCCTTTGTCATTTGAACGACTTAATATATAGTAGTTTTCAAAATTATATGAATATATGTTCCTTCGTTTTGCACCAGGACAGCCTGAATATTAGGTTTATAAAAAAAATGTACAAATAGTTTACATTTGGCATGTGAAACAATAATTTTCATTAACAAATGAAACATCTGGAACAAATAATCTGTAAGAGCATCTCCAAAAGACTCTTTATATCTTTTCTAATTTTTAGGAATAGAGAATTTAGTGAAAAAATATCCTCCAACAGCCTTTTTTAATGGAATATCTAAATATACCTCCTCTATGCCGGATTTCTCTCCAGCTAAAGATGAAAATAATAACGACTCTCAAGACTTCTTAAGATATAGAGAAGTTGTTGAAGTGTACAGAAATATAGAAAACAATTTTTTACTCAATGACTCACCAAATAATGACCTAAAAATAGATTTTAGGAAAGCTTCTGGAGATGCTCTAATATAATCCTGGAACAATATAATCATGAATTTAGAACAACTTTTGTTAATGAGTATATCACTTTATTTTTTTGGACTTTGTACTCAGATCCCTGATTTGATTGGCATTCCTGGGAGCTGAGCACAATAACAACTCCAGCGAGACCATCTCCCTGTTCAGCTGCTCTTCTGTTGCGGGTAGCAAACTAGCCATCATATATAATAGTAGAAATGGAATGGAGCATCAATCAATCGAATAAAAAAAAAGAAATGAATTTAGCCTGTACCGTCTTGACATTCTCTGGCCCTTCCGAGTCCATTGAAATACTACTCCTAACGTAGCACCAGCAAAGACAGGGACAAAGCAGAAATTAAGGAAGAAATGGCAGGTTCTGTGCCTTGTCATTTAATCAGAAACAGACGTCAAGAATTCAGAAACGTCAGGTATCTAGAGACCTCCAGGATCTAGCAACGACTGCTGTTACTACTACTAGACTAGACGCCGAGGCGAGTACGAAGTCAAGGCTTAAGCCAAGCCACCTAACGGCGAAAGCGTGGTTTCCCTAATACCGTTGCCGGAATGCAATCGTGGTCTCCCCGACGCGCTTTGATGCTCGCAATCAAAACACAGGGCTTGGAGCCAGCCAGGCATCTGCATCTGCGAGGCTGACCTCCCAACAGCAACAACATCGCCTGGCCTGGATCCCAGGCTTTTCTGCAACCGCCGATCGATCTAGTACTACTACTAGTAGTATATGTGATATGTGATTGGCGAGAGATAACGACGACGGTGCCCTCACGTAGCTTTCGGTCCGGTGATTAAGGAAGCAGCAGGATTAGATGCGTGGGCGTTTAAATTCCTCGATAGTTTTCTGCCTTTATTATGATTGCAAGCACTGTATGGAGTCTGTACAATTGGTTGCGTTCTTGGTTTTGCATTTGGTTACGTTCTTGGTTTTGCATTGGGTTGTTTGCTGCAGAAATCTCAATACACCATGCGTAGTATATGGTCTCATTCTAGTGATTTTTGCGTTGCGTCTGAGGTTTCCATCTCTCTCTCTCTCTCTCTCTCTCCCTCGCTCGCTCGCTGGGAGCAGATCGACAAAGACAAGGGCCTCTCTCTGATCACCAAGCAAAGCATGCAGTGGCTCAACTCTGCTCTTGGTGGATGCACAATCAGGAGACAAGTGCAGGGATTCATCAGGTACTGTACTTCCTGGGACAGGGATGGTTGAAGAACTGACAAAGATGCCAAGAATCTCTGTACCGCGTACGCTTTACTTGAAGCTTCAGTAGTAGTAAACATGCATTACCAAAGCAACTGTCCCGTGTCCGAAGCAGTGAAGTGTCTGAGCTCTTGGTGTTGCTCTGCAGTGTTTGGTGCGCACCTGCATGCGCCTACTCCGACTACGCAAGACGAGAACTGTTAATCTAATTGTCCAACAGGCTAGCGCATTAGCTTCGGTATCATCATGATCGCCCCAAACGGACGGCGCGACTAATTGCGAGGCCGCGGAAAGAGAAACCCGAAAGGCCCAGTGAACAGTCACGGCTGAGCAAAAGGCGTTTAGCAACAGTGCAACACCACTGCCGGATCGAGCTACCTCCAAGCCCGGCCATTAATCCCCAGCCCCCAGCCGCCGCATGCATCCGGCGGGGCCGACCGATCGACACCTGTAGGCATCGTGCGCATGACGCCGGCGTAGGTGTCCCTCCGGCCACCGGCGGCCGCCATTGTTGCTACTGTACATCTTTGGTTAGGTTGACATAATAATGAACGTACGACGTCTCGTTTTTCTTTCTCACCCCTTTTGTCAAGCTCACGAACCACGTACACAGCTAAATACCTTTGACGCTATTAGTGGTGGCGCCAAGTTTGGCGCTATGATGAATGACGTCAAGCAATGTTAGCTGGCGTCAAGTCTTTGGTCTAAATTCTAAAATCAAACTTTCAGAGACATAATTGTGAGAATGTTTCAAAAAAATTTCTAAGGCCTTGTTTAGTTCCGAAAAACAATTTTTTGGTTTTTGGTACTGTAGCACTTTTGTTTTTATTTGACAAATATTGTCTAATCATAAACTAACTAGATTTAAAATATCCATCTCGCGATTTACAGGTAAATTTCATTTATATTTAGATTCGATGTGACGGGAAACTTAAAAGTTTTTGGTCTGTGTGAACTAAACAAGCCCTAAGAAAACGATTGCTGCACGCAGTTCGTTGTCACCTGTTCAGGCTGCTCTAGGACTAGCCGATATATGCTCACTGATCGTGAGCACTGTGTCTGTTGCGTATTCCCAGCCTTGTTTAGGCCTTGTTTAGTTCCTAAATGAAAAGTTTTCGGTCACTGTAGCACTTTTCGTTTGTTTGTGGTAAATATTATCTAATTATGGACTAACTAGAATCAAAAGATTCGTCTCGTGATTTACAGACAAACTGTGTAATTAGTTTTTGTTTTCATCTATATTTAATGCTTCATACATGTGTCACAAGATTCGATGTGACGGAGAATCTTGAAAACTTTTTAGTTTTTGGGGTGATCTAACCAAGGCCTTAGTTTGCAAAATTTTTGGTTTTTGGCTACTGTAGTATTTTTGTTTTTATTTGATAAACATTGTCTAATTATGGAGTAACTAGGTTCAAAAGATTTATCTCACAAATTACAGTGTGCAATTAGTTTTTATTTTCATTTATATTTAATGCTCTATGTATGCGATCAAAGATTTTGAAAACTAAACAAGGCCTCAGGTAATCACAAAGAGATGGTTGTTGATACGTGCACGGACGGTCAATAATCTATAGGGGGTGGGGATCGATATATCGTCCATGGAGTCGTACGTACTCCTATATATGTACGCATCCATGTAATAACCAATCAGATGATGGCGGCGTCGGTGACCGTTCATTCGTGGGCGCGGCCCTGATGAATGATGATGTGAGTCTCGTGATCCTTTTTAATTGCGTGTTCACATCCCCGTTTCTCCGCCTTGCATGCATCTATCGGCACACAGATTCCACCACGAGCGTCTATTTTTCGTGCCAAACGACACGTACTCCCATTTCCAAACGGAGTACCGTGTTTTGAACAGTGAGCGATGCCACGTTTCCCATTTCGCTCGATATGATGATGATGATTAAAAGCCGTAGTCATCGCACAAGTACTCTAGTGATCATTCATATTGGCAGTGGATCGAGCCAGCTGGCAGGGCAACCCGGCCGGAGACATGCGCGCACAAACAACGTTGTGACTGTTATGACATGATCGCCCATTTCCTTTTAGGAAAAATGATCTGATTACGAGCAACAGTAATTAATGGTACTAATTCGATTTGATTATATACTAGTACTAGTATATAGTATAGACTAAAAGTCTGAACGGGAGGATGAGGAACTGGGAAGCATGGGCGCACGCCCCTCCCGAACTCTTTTGCACGCTTGGTTTCCAAGCCAATCAACCGGCGCGGCGGGCAGGACACAGCAGACGGGCAGAGGCACGGGCCGGGCGTGTATTTTACAATACCAGAGCTGCTGCGTGGCCTCGTCGCTTTCCCGGCAACCTTAACCTGCCTCACAGAACCTGAACGTTGCAGCCTCTTGTTAATCCAAAAGGACAATCCAAGGTTGCCTTTACTCGTCTGTCGCTGTCTAGCTAGGCCTCGTGGTGTTTCTGTGAGCGTTGCCGGTGCAGGATCTCCGATCGATGTGGGTTTAGGTTAAAACATAGAGGAGTACAGTACTCTTATTCATCTCTGTTAATTAGGGGACCCATGAAAAAGGAGACCGTGATACAGGAGGGAGATTAAATGAGCGAATTTGACCTGGCAATGGAGGAATCGATCGCGTAATTTGTGCGAGGACCAGGAATGTCCTCGGACGATGAAGATGATCCAGCCACAGTCGGTAACATAAACTGAGCCGTTTGTTCCTGCCGTATAGTCATATAAAGGTAGGCGTATCTATATAGACTATATACGGCAGGCTGAAGCGAAACTGCTGGCTGAAACGTATACTGCGCTTCTCTGTACATCATCATTGTGATCTAAGCCCAGTTGCCGGCCGGATAATACTTATATAATCTTAGGGAGTAAGGAGGGCAGAGTATATAGTTCAGCTGTAGATAGAATGACTAGTTACTGACCCCATATTACCACTGGAGTACATCCTACCAGCGGATATATATATATATATATATATATATCAGTACA
>Ga0182004_10001524_pt1 | contig 17088 bp, 14 predicted proteins | sample Sormic07211540_1_FD_120479 | JGI IMG/M metagenome (GOLD analysis project Ga0182004, IMG submission 120479) | Endophyte microbial communities from Sorghum bicolor roots, Mead, Nebraska, USA - 072115-40_1 MetaG | ecosystem: Host-associated > Plants > Roots > Unclassified | place: USA: Nebraska...
ATAATTAACTAATTAACCTTGTCATAAATTGCAAATTAAAGTATTATAAGTTTCTAATTTTTTATACAGAAATTAAAGTAACAAAAAACCTAAAATTCTCTATTTCTAATTTTTCTAAACAAGAAAAATTAAAAAAGCACAAAAGTTCTCTATTTTTATAATTAACTAATTAACTCGGTCACAGATTGCAAATTAAAGTATTATAAGTTTTTAAGTTTTTTCTAAACTAATTAAAATAAAAAACCATAGTATCACTAGTTCTCTAACTAAACCATTAAATGTGGTAGACATAATAGTAATAAAAAGTTAATTTTTAGGGAACTAACTATAGTTGGTATCATTCAAATATTCAAACGATCAAGTGATTGGAGTTTAAAATAGTGTAGAATTCATAAAATAAAAAAACATATAAAACATTAGGAAATGTCATATGTCGCTGCTAGTGTTGAGAAGATGAAGCTAGTGACCTCTTTTCAAGTCGATGACGGCGTAGAAATGATGAAATGAATCAATAGTCGGAGATGAGAGCAAGAACAAGCAAGAACAAATGTGAAGAACACAGGAAAAGACTGAAGATCGGGCTCGGCCAGGGGAAGAAGAAGAGTTCAAATATGGGGAAGGACATTTAATCCCGGTTACAATTACCAACCGGAACTAAACTCCAACATTTAGTCTCGGCCGGTGAGACGGACCGGGACAACAGCTTTTAATCCCGGTTGGTGTTACCAACCGGGAATAAAGGCTGGGCTTTAGTCCTGGTTCGGGAGATCAACCGGGACTAAAGGCCCCTTCTGCCGATCTCTGACACCATAGCCGTTGGGCAGGGGACTTTTAGTCCCGATTAGTCTCACCAACCGGGACGAAAAATGTTTTTGTTCCGGACGCTGATTGGGGCGAGATTATTATTCGTTTGGGCAAGTGACCTCTGTAGCAGTGATGCCTTTATTCTATCATTGGTTTTGCGCTGTGATGTGTATATCTTTACTTATAATAATATATCATCTATGTTATAAAATTATTTTGCCTGTTCAAATGCCCAGTTTATGGAGGGATACTGCTGGATTTTTAATAATTTCTAAGTTAGTAGTAGCATTTAGGTGTTGGAATGAACTATGGCAAAGGAATTCTAGAGCCAGACGACAAAGTTGATAATGGGGGTGAAAGTCCCTAAAACCCGAAAACCTGGGCCTTCGATCTCTTGGCGGGTGTATTTGTTCTAATTGGGATAAGCCAATGATTTTATGTGGTATGTGGGCGCTATGGACAGTGAGAAACAAGGGTCGTCATATGGTGACTACTCCATGAGCCTGCAGCAAGTGTCATTCTCGGTGTGAGACACGGCATATGATTTCTTGCAGCTGATTCATCTGACCAAGTAGCTGATTCATCTGACCAAACAATGAGTGGAAGATTGTGTGGGCACCAAAACGGGTGCCACTATAGTTTGGATAAAGATCAACACCGATGCGGCCTTTTATATATGCAGAATATATTATTTGATATCATAATTTTTTGTAACTTTTTCAGTAATTTTTGTCAAACTTGAGATGCTTTGATTCTATAAGATTTTTAGAATGTCTTATAATTTAGAATGGAGGAAGTACGATGGAGACTATATGCGTGCTGGATACAGGCACTGGCGTGTATAGGGATGCACTAAGGGCTGCTAAGCTACAAGGTCTACAACGGGTGCATTTGGAAACTGATTGCAGTGCATTTGGAGACTGATTGCCTGGAGTTGCTACAGTTGTGGGAGAAGAAGGTTATGCAACACCGGCCGTGTACGTCCAGAAATCTATGATCTTAGGCTTGCCTTTCAATAGTTCTTATTTTCTTGTAATAGTAGAGTTTGTAATAAGGTTGCTCACGTTCTAGCAAAGCAGGTCACAGGTACACATAGAGATGTGGCATATAACTCCGGCGTGTGTATTTGAGCTTGTATTGTGTGAGGCTTCGACCATCAGAGTTAACGAAGGCAAGTTCGTCTCAAAAAAAAAATGAAGCTAGCTAGAAATGACCCAGAACCTGGGAGTACTAGTATTATGTATTCTGTTTTGTATTTGTATGGACAGTGTCTGCTCAATCCTCTGTTTGTTGCTACACCAATGCTCTGTCCCCATATACAATAATACTACGGCTATTCACGTGTCTTCGGTTCTAGTAAGTGGTAGTATGATTGAATGGTCCAAAAAAAATGTCGTCGTGTCGAAGGATCCAAGTTAAAGGATCATGTTCATTGCCGTCGTCACCATGCCCATGCATGCTGGTCTCCACAGGTTGCTAGCTAATGCTAATATTATGGGAAGAAAAACTCTTGTTCTATAATAGTGGGTAACGTGGCCATACGGGATGGCAAGCCAGAGAGTACAGTACGCCACGGCCACACACACTTTTTACTTGTACTCGTGCCCCGGTCGGTCACGCTCACGTCGCCGTCCCGCTGAGCTTTTGGCGCCAGAGCCTGATCTGATTTGGGATCTGTCTGAAAACCCCACCTCGCAATCGTCACAGCTGACATACGAAGGAAGCTTCCACGCATCCCTCAGGATTATGACGTCACAGTAGACGACTTGACGACCCATGTCGTACACTGTCATGAGTAATTGTTGTTTGGATATTCGTACGCCAGTGATGACGATTGTGTCGTGCATCAAGATCTACTTAGCACACAGCTCAGTGTAACAGTGGCAATGTTCATCATCAATTCATCATGACAAAATAATGCGTCTCATGCGGTCCGCTGTCGGATTCGGTCGTCCACTCGCCCTTTATACGTACATCTGATCTGATTATACGTAATTCATCAAGTAGGCGATTTTGCGTCAATCACATCATGAGAGCGATAAGCTGATCGCTTGGATCTTCTGTACACCTACGTGTCCCTCTTTTGTCAGCCGTCTGCAATTGTCGTCATACCAAAAGTTTCATTCAGTAGGAATAGGAAGCTTCAGCTTAATAATTTAACCGTTCGTGTCAGCTACTGAAGCCACAAATTTTTATTTTTTTTATGAATGAAGCCACAAGTTTATTTGTTGCTGCCCAATGCCATATACTACGAGCTGAGACAGTGTCAGTGTCTGATCTAGTTGGATTTCTAGACGAGTGGGTGCGAAAAACATGCATGTACGGTCCAGGGAACATCTAGTTGGAAGATTCCTTTACATGCCATATAGGACCATCAGTCACTACCATGTTAACGTCAGATCAACATACTATTACTGTACACAGAGCATGCATTTCCCTATCCTAATTAAGCTGTGACTGTGATCTGACCTGCCAGCCCATCCATTCCCTAACTTTTCTTCGATCTCCTATTTTCGTCAGCACGTGCGCGGGCTACTTCGCATGTCTCGGAAACTGTATGTAAAACTGAAAAGACTTGCATCCTCCATCATGTCCAATTTTTTCAAAAAAAAAAAAAGATGAATCAGGCAGGCATCATTGGCCATTTCGTGCGCTGAATTCTCGGTCATCGCGTGGAAGTGCCTTGTTTAGATGCGAAAAGATTTTGGATTTCGCTACCGTAGCACTTTCGTTTGTTTGTGGCAAATATTATCCAATTATGGACTAACTAAGTTCAAAAAAATTGTCTCGCGATTTACAGGTAAACTGTGCAATTAGTTTTTATTTTTGTCTATATTTAATGCTTCATGCATGTGTCAAAAGATTCGATGTGACGGGAAATTTTAAAAACTTTTTGGTTTTCGGGGTGAACTAAACAAAGCCCTAGTGCCTGAACTTTCTGTGAAACTTTTTGCCAAATACCACTAAAAAGGTTCTGCTGACTTTATAATTTCGTTTGATTGCGAAGACTGGAGCTTCATTTCGCGGTGATTACCATGAAGTTCACAAGAAGCTCATGAACCTGCAGTAGAACTGCAGAAGCCATCCGATTATTACTCTAAAGCAATTAGTAGTGACACTCATTAGTCGTCATTGCCCGTGCTAGAAGATACTGCAATGTGGTATGTAGCTTTGAATGAGATCAGTCAGGGCATCTGGTGCATTGGCTCAAAAGTCATGGTTGAAAGTATTATTCGTTGATTTATTGTGAGAGAAAAATATTGTTGTCGTTTTTCCCTCGCTGAGATTAAACACATAGCCTGTCGCCACTTCAACACTAGTACACAGAACCACTACATAGGCGGTTCCCAACCTCTTTCCACAGGCGGATTGGTAAACTGTCTGCGCTGTGTGTCTGTGGAAATAAATTTTTTCCACAAGCAGATAATCTGGAACCGCCTGTAAAAATCCATTTGTATAGGCGGTTCAGTTATGCCACCCGCCTGTAGAAATCTTTTTATAGAAAATATGAAATCGGCTTTTAAAATAGGAAAAAAAAAAGATTTTAATCCTAGGGAACCGCCTATAGAAATCTAGGTGGGATTCGAAGACCTCGCCCTCGCGTGTAGCCTCCTCTACCACTCCACCTGTCACTTAGTTGTGTCAATATTAGAGTTTAGTTCCCCACATATTATCCTAAACTGAGCATATATTGATTATTTGAGGCCCTAAACGGATTTCAATGGAAAAGTTATGAACTACAAAGTTTCACAACTTTTCAAGATCTACAACTTTTGTATTGGTAGTTTCTCCATCCGAGGTCATTTACAAAATTTGAATTCCAAATTTGAGAAATTTAAATGTAGTTTTCGATGACAAGATGATTTCAAATGAAAAACTTATCAACTACAAAGTTTCATAACTTTTCGAGATCTACAACTTTCATTTTGACGGTTTTTTCAAACGAGGTCATTTGAAAGAAAACCACCTGTAGAAATATTATTTTCACTGGCGGCGGTTTCTTAGGAGAGCCGCTTGTAGAAATCAGGTTTTGTTAGGAAAACGCCTATGAAAATTGATTTTTACAGGCGGTTTTTTAATCAGGCAAGCCGATTTCTTTCCACAGACGTTGTTTAATTGAAACCGCCTGTAAAAATTATATTCCACCGTCAGCGTAGTGCTTCTTTGTACTAGTGCAACGTTTCCAAACAGAGCGATCTATATATGTATTCTTTCAATTCGACTCGATCTTCATATCACAAATGTTGACTGATGAGCAAGGATGAGGACGATGGCTTTTGAATTAGAGTTTGCTACAACTACGCACCAACAGGCCACCTCAACGGAATCAACCATGCATGGCTATCTGCAAATAATTAAACACAATTTCTATGTCAAGAATCTGGGTTTACATTATTACCATATCATCATCATCACCCTATAAGAGTTGGAGTTTTTTTAAAAGGTTTTCACACTCTTTAATTTATCCCTCCTAGGTCTCTATGATTTTTTACATTGTCCTCATTTACGTTTGTTCATTTCGTTTTCTTCTAGCCACCGGCATGCATGACGTGTATGTTTTTTTATGAGTAAAGTTCATCAGCGGTCCCTAAACTTGTTCGAATGTGTCATCTCGGTCCTTAAACTCGTAAAACGACCGTTTAGGAACCTAAACTTGTTCAGTTGTGTCATCCTGGTCCCTAAACTTAAAAATCTCCCATATAGGTCATCAAACTTGTTCATTTGTGTCATTTCGGTCCCTAAACTTGTTTTTAAGTCTCATCTAGGTCAAACATGACGAATTTAAAAACTCTATATTGAAAAATAACTCATAACTTTTTCATATGAACTCAAATGAAGATAAACTTTATATCAACATTGTAGGTAGCAACGCGATCTATAACTTTGAAGTTGAAAAGTTTTTAAATTAAAATCGTTTAGGGTCCCAAAATATTTTTTATAAGTTTATAGATTTTAAAAATTTAAATTTTAAAATTTAATTTTATAACCCTAAACGACTTCAAATAAAAAGCATTTAGGGATCGGGATGACACAGCTAAACAAATTTGAGGACCTAAACGGATGATTTCTAAGTTTAGGGACCGGGATGACATAACTGAACAAGTTTAGGGACCGAGATGACACACATGAACAAGTTTGAGGACCTAAACAATCGCCTTGTGAGTTTAGAGACTGAGATGATACGACAGTACAAGTTTAGGGACCGGTGGTGGACTTTCCCCTTTTTTATTAGCTAGTGACCTTGTGTGGCACATGGAATAAATCTCACTTCACCCCTCCCTCATCCTTTTTCCACACTCACCCTCTCCCATTCTAAACTTCGCTGCTCCCGGTGAGGATGAAAACGGTCGAAAACAGACGGTTCGGTATTACAATATAAAAAACGAAAACGATCGGTTTGGGATATTTCTATATTTTAGCATTCAGAGAGTACAAAATAGTTAAAAGTGGTTGTGAAACCAATTAAAACTATCAAATTTTTATGTTTAGTGAAATTTGATAATGGTATCATAATATAGCAAATAGAATTATAATATAGAAACGAAAGCGGTCAGTTAGGAATATTTCTATACCATTTTCATCACGTGCCTCCCTCAAATCAACGGCAATGGCTCAAAAATCCAACTTCTCCCTACAGCTAGAGGAACAATAGTATGTTGACTTGTTCCTCTTAGGCAACACCCCGCTGTTAATCTGCATGGGAGCATGGTGACGACCAGCGTCAGACTCACCAGCAACATGAGAATAATGTAGTCCATCTTTATTTCCACCCTGAACACAAGTACCACAAGTTCCTTTCCATACCTGGTTAGAGCCATGAGTGCCCCGCAGGCACCGACTGCCGCCACCGCCGCTGCCGCCTCCCGCTGGAAAGGATACAAGACCAGCCTCGCGCTCTCCGCTTTCTGTTAGTGAGTTTCTCCGTCAGCTGCTGCCATGACCTCGTTTGCTTCCAAGGCAGCGAGCGTGGCTCTCTGGACTGTTTCTTGCTCTTAGTAACCTTTGGTCAATGTCATTTCCGACTTGAGGCTTCTTTTGTCGCAAGTGCTCTGAGCTCGCTTATTGGCTATCCAACTGATGCTCTCAATGTTGAGTCTTTGGAAGACAGATTCTTTCTCTTTTTGGTCTCTTGTAAGGCAATTGGTTTTGAAGTTTATAATATCAGAAAGTTCTCTTGTGATGAGTTTGAGCTCTCGTTTCATCTTTTGAATGATTTGGGTCTTGATGCTACTCGCTTACTGGCCTTTGGCAAGCCAAAGCCATCCCCATTGGTGGAGGTTACCAAGGCACCCTCCTATGGTGATATGGTCAAATCTTAGAAAGGATTTCTTACTGAAGCAAATTCTATTCCACTGGGTTCTCGGACGAGTCCTCTCTCAGGCGCTAATTCTACTACAATTGGTAATCGTATGGGGGGTTTATCTGGAGCTAATGTTGTTCCACTTAGATTTTATGCTCGTGTTATCTTTCTGGCAAATTATGGTGTTCTTTCTTCCCGTCGATAAGCAGGCTCTAATGTTGATTCTTTTGGTGAGAGACCTTGGTCTAGTAGAAAGTCAGTATTTCAACGAATTACCCTACCAAGGGGCCTCCACCCTAAATAGTCAAAATGGGTTCATGCGAAGCTGGATCATCCTTCTGGTACTCTCAGTGGTCGTCTGAGCGGTGTTCTCACTTCTAATGGTAGTTCGGATCAAGGCGTTGTTCATCAAGTTTAGAAGCCTTTTGTTCATCAAGACTCATTGTCTACTGATGATTTGAATTTCGATCTAAGCTTGGGCTCAAGCCGACAAACTTTTAGACAACAGCAGTAGCTTAATGGTGAGCGGCCTAATGGTAGAGTCTTGACAGGCATGTGGTGCTGGCGCTGTCTCTCAACATAATATTTGAGGCACGCATGCACCTCCCAGATTAAATGCAATGTCTATTTTAAGTGGGACTACATTGCAGTCTCATGCCCTTAGCACTGGGGAAGGCTTCAAATGCATCGACTGGCCGCAAGATAGATAACTTTGGTGCCAGGTAGCCCACGAACATTGACTCGTCTAGATGGTTTGGTGGGTTAGCATTGGCGCCAGCTAGCCCATCCACGCTCCCTTGGTTTACTTGCTTTGGGGAGTCTCAAGGAGTCACTTTGACTTCTGACACCATTTACTGGCCTCCATCAACTCTGCTGTTAAACAGCACTGTGCAACCCACCGCTCGAGAACCCCAACACCACCACCACTCTCTCTCCTGTGAGCTCCTCCTTGGTGATTCTGATGATCAAGTGCAAATGGTGTACTATAGGGTCAACCGGCAGTTTTCATGCCTCATGGGTTGGCTTAGATTGACGTTCCTAGGAGGTGTGTGATGAGCCGCTCGGTGGTGCTATGCCCTCGAGCTAAGAATCAAGATCTTGCAATCGCTACAATCAAACCACTTCTAGGTCATCAGGTATCTTTCAATGCAATCTTTCTTAAACCAAGAAGCTAGAGTAGCCTTCACAGATATTCATCTAACACACCTAGGCTAAGCTTTTGTTAGGTCTAAAAATGCTTATGATAGGGATCAGCTTATTTAGAGGAGTCCGATGCAGTTTTGGGATGTCACCATCTCTTTTGTGGAACACAATAAGGGTACGAATTGGCACTCTATTAACTTTAACATAGAGTGTTGGCTCCTGCTTCTAGGCTTCCCCCTGATTATCGTGAAGATGAATTTGTTGCCAATGCAATTAGCCCTTTTGGCCAGGTTATGTACTGGATTGATAATACGACCCATATGACCAAGCTGCTTGTCAGGGCTCTGTTTGATTTTGAGTCGTTTCCTCAATTTATTGTCATGACAGAAGGGGAAGGTTTTCAGGGAGACTCTTGGACCGTGCAGTGTGAAATCCTATAGGGTAATATTTTATGTTCTCTGCTAGCAAACAAAGACCATGTACCTGGACCTGATGATTTTCCCCCTAGATGGTCCATATGATTTCTTTAGTTTTGGACAGCAAGACCTTGGGCTTGTGAATCCACCACCCCCCCCCCTCGCATCTGCATCGGAATGGGCCAAATCCTCAGAATGAACAATTGGGTGGAGGACAAAATCAGCCCATAGGAGCTGCTGAAGCATGGGATCCCTGGCTAGAGCACAATCCTATATTGCAGAACATCAACATCAATGAAGTACCTCAAGAGGGACAAGGGTTGGACCTCAATGTTAGTCATCCTAGACCAGCAAGAGATGATTGTTGATCCTCTCTTTCCTCCAATCTAGGAGGGGGTCCTGGAACCTAAAGATCTTTTTCACGTCAATGAGGATGATGAAGAGGCAGAAGTGGAAGATGAAGTTGAGGTTGATAATGTTGGTAATTAGGAAGTGATGCAAGAAGTAGTGCAGGGAGCTGATATTGTCATGCTAGCCCACCTTGGGCCAATGATGCCCGTGGAAATTCAAGAGGATGATTTGATGGATGATGAAGAGTTGCAGGAACAAGCTACCCTTGAAAATGATCAAGGACCAAATGTCTTTGTTGGAAGGGTGTAGATTTTGGAAAGGCCACCTTATGATCTTTTTAGTCAATCCATTTTGGGAAAGGCTCTAGCTTTTTTTGACCCATCTGGGCAAGACTTGATGGGAAAAAGACTACTTATTTCACTGATCCTTCGGGACTCTAGGGGTAAATACTTTGCTCCAACAAATGGGAAGACTCCAATCTGCACTGTTCTGAATGAGCAATTTTTTTCAATGCAACACTCTTATCTCCAAGGTTGTTTGGACAAGTTAAGGTTTTTTAGGGGCAAGAGCTTTCACTAAAGCCCTGGGGAAGGAATCTTATATAGGCTTTGTTTTACCCAGGTCCTGTCCAGTCATGAAGCCTATAACATGCATGGTATTGGAAGGACAAATGGATCTAGATGTCTCAGCAGAAGTAAGCCTGGAATATGTTGATAAGGGAGAAACTTCATACCTGGAGGTAGAAGAACATAGAATACTAGGGGGGATGAATGATGCAAGTCTAAAATAGATGGACAATATTGGGTTGGATGACATGATATCAGACAATGATGCTTTTCCATGGACTGAAAGTTCCAAGTCTATTGACTTAATGATGAGAAGCAAAGCTAGACCTCATAGTAAGAAGAAGGTCCATGAGAAAGCTATAGTTGTGGAGTCTCAGGTAAGGAGGAGCCCAAGAATCAAGATGAGTGAGGTTTCAAAAGCCCCTAGTGCTGCAACAAAAGTTGTTTGGGCTGTAATGCAACTCCACCAATGCTCTCTAATAAGACTATTAGAAAGATGGGCTCTACTCTATGTGATCTGGACCTTGAATCCCTAAATGATGTTGCTCTCTCCAAGAAGAAGAAGAAGCCCACCCCTTTGGGGAATAGGCCTTTGAACGAAGCTCCTCTATCTGAAGATGTTGACAAAGATGAATCTAGCAAGCTCTGAAGACAGATGTAATGTCCCAATAGCCTAGGAAGCTGGTGGCCCAGGATGGTGGATGTTTTTTGACCTAGATGGGTGCCCTTAGGCAGCAAGTGTGTTTTTTCTTTTTCTTTTTATAAACTTCATGAAGCTTTTGGCTAGTAGAATGCCAATTTGTGTACTTATGTTAAGCATAGGTACACTTGTCTTTTGCACTTTTATCTATGTTATTTATGGATCCTAGAAACAATAGTAAAGCTTGGAATGTGCTATGCTGGAATATCAGAGGACTTAATGCTGAAAATAAGTGGGAGTCTCTCAAAAACAAAGTGATTGAAAGCTAGTGTGATGTGATTTGCATCTAGGAGACCAAAAAAGAGAATTTTGATATTCTCTTTATTAAGCTTTTCTACCCTCCATCTTTTAACAACTTTTGCTTTATTCCCTTTGTTGGTGCATTTGGGGGATTCTAATTGTTTGGAAAGGGGCGGTTTTTGGGGGGAGTAGAAGTTTTTAGAAATAACTTTGCTTTGTCATTGGAATTCACCTCCTGTCATGATAATTCTCTTTGGGTTTTGACTAATATTTATGGCCCCTGCGATGCTGAGGGAAAACAAAATTTCATGGATTGGTTTGGTAATGTCAGAATGTCTGATGATATGTGTTGGCTTGTAGTAGGTGACTTCAATCTATTAAGGAAACCTAAGGATAGAAATTGGCCTGGGCTGGCTAAAATCCTCTTACAAGGGAGAAAGTTCACTTGGACCAACAAACAACACCCACCCTTGCTAGAGAGACTAGATTGGTTTTTTACTTCTAGTGCCTAGGCCATTGATTATCCCTACACCACCGCTAGAACCCTTGTTATGGAGACATCAGATCATTGGCCTTGTGTAATTGCCGTTAAGACCAATATTCCAAAAGGTAGGATCTTTAGATTTGAGAATTATTGGATGGAACATGAAAGTTTCTTGCCTGTAGTTGTAGCCTATTGGAATGGACAGTTTCACCAAACCGATCCTACACTTCTTTTGTTAACCAGGTTTAAAGCTCAGAGAGCTGCTCTTAGAATTTGGCAATCCAAACTCTCAAACATGGAACAAACAATCTCCAACATCAAGTTGGTAATCAGTTTTCTTGACAGCATTGAAGAGTGGAGAGACCTATCTATAGAAAGAATCAAATTTTAGAGACATGATCAATAGCAAATTGTCAGAATTGCTCCATCAGCAGAGGCTTTATTAGAGGCAGAGAGGGACCATCAAGTGGGTGAAACTTGGTGATGAAAACACAAAATTCTTCCACGCTAACGCTTCTATCAGGCATAGAAGAAACCTAATAAATAGTCTTCTTGATGTATTAGATAATATTGTTTATGGTCATGAGCAAAAGGCTAGTCTTTTATGGAATGATTTCAGGGAGAGATTAGGAAGTTGTAACAACATTGAAATGCTTTTCGACCTTCCACAGTTGATCAGGCACAATGTGGATCTTTCCTATCTAGAGAGGCCAACCTCTGAAACTAAAATTGATGAGGTTATTAGGGCTGTTCCTACTGATAAGTCTCCAAGGCCAGATGGTTTTAATAATGAGTTTCTTAAGAAATGTTGGCACATCATAAATCAAGATTTTTATAATTTGGGTGCTTCCTTCTCCACTAATAATACATGTCTTCAAAGCATCAATGGGTCCTTCATCACCCATATCCCCAAGATTGATAATCCCTCCAGAGTTGCAGATTTCAGGCCAATATCACTTCTGAACACCTCTAATCAAGGCACTCACCAAGATTCTAGCAAACAAATTGCAACCCTTCATCACAAGACTTGTGCACTAGAATCAATATGGGTTCATTAGATCTAGAATAATACAAGATTGCTTAGCTTGGAGTTTTGAGTATTTGCATATCTATCATAAGAGCAAAAAAGATATGATTATTCTAAAACAGGATTTCGAGAAGGCTTTTGATAAAATTGAACATAAGGCCATGATTGATTATGAAAGCAAAGGGTTTTGGGGAAAGATGGTTCTCTTGGATGAAATCCATCTTTAACTTTGGTACATCGTTGGTCCTTTTAAATGCAGTACTCAGAAAAACCTTTCATTGCAAAAGGGGGTCCGGCAGGGCGACCCCCTTTGCCCATTTGCTGTTTGTCTTAGCTGCAGATCTTCTTCAGACAGTCATCAACAAAGCCAAAGACCTTGGTCTCAATAAGTTGCCAATTCCATTACTAAGCACTAGTAACTTCCCCATCTTACAATATGTGGATGACACTCTCATCATCATGCAGGGATGTGCTAAATAGCTTTTTGTTCTGAAAGCCTTGTTTAGTTCCTTCTCTGAATCTACAGGAATGAAAGTTAATTTCCAGAAATTGATGATGATTCCAATCAGCATTTCCCAAGACAGACTTGGCCACCTAGCAAGAATATTTGGATGCTCGACTGGTTCCCTGCCTTTCACTTACCTTGGGTTGCCTTTGGGTCTGACAAAGCCAAGAATGGAGGATTTCTTGCCAATAGTCAGTAGATGTGAAAGAAGGTTCGTGAGTGAATCAATTTTTTTGTCACGGGCTGGGAGATTGCAGCTAACAAACTTAGTCCTTTCTGCTCTCCCAACATTCTCCATGAGCACCACTTCCCTGCATGTCACAATTAGAGAACAGATAGATAAATATATAAAGAATTGCTTGTGGAGAGGCTCTAATGAGAAAAATAGAGTCAATGCAAAGGCAGTTTAGACGCTAGTCACAAAGCCAAAATCTAAAGGAGGGTTAGGAGTTCTTGATCTACAAACATAGAATGAGGCCTTGCTTATTAAGAATTTGCACAAATTCTTCAATAAGTTAGATATCCCTTGGGTACATCTGATCTGGAAAAAAATATTACAGCAAGGGCAAACTGCCCAATCATACAAGGAAGGGTTCTTTTTGGTGGAAAGATGTTCTTAAACTTTTGGACAAATTCAAGGGTATAGCCATGGTCTCCATTCAATTTGGTGTGTCATGCCTTTTTTGGGATGACCTGTAGCTGGGATAGGTTCCCAAAATTGCATTTCCTAAGCTATACTCCTTTGCGAAGAACCCAACAGTTGCAACTACCAAAGTTAGTGAGCCCTTAATTAAAAGCTTTCACTTGCCTCTGTTAATATATAGAAGCCTATCATCAATTCATTCAATTGGAGGATACAATAAATAACTTTCATCCCACTACAGCCAATGACACCTAGTCCTACATCTGGGGCAATCAAGTCTTCTCATGTGCAAATGCCTATAGGCAACTCTCAGGTTCAACGCTAGTACACCCAGTTTTCACTTGGATCTAGAAATCAGCCTGCCAACACAAGCATAAAGTATTTTTTTGCTTTTGGCATAGGACGGGCTTAGTACCAGAAACATTCTAAGAAGAAAAGACATGTTTTTGCAGTCTTACAGTTGTGTTCTATGTGAAAGCTTGGTTGAAATAATCGACCATTTATTTTTGCATTGTGACATGGCAAAAGAATGTTGGAATATGATTGGATTGGTAGTCCCCCAATCTCAAGGGCCCTTCCAAGTTTTGGAAGATTTCAGAAGATAGCTCAATGTTCCTTTCTTCATGGAAATTACTGTTCTTATGTGCTGGAGCATTTGGTCAGTCAGGAACAATCTGATCTTTAGAGGACAGGAGGCAAGTGTGCAACAATGCAAGCATATCTTCAAAAATGTCTTTGGCTTAGTTGTGCTTCACGCAAAGAAAATATACCTACCCCAGATTAGTTTATGGCTAGAGCAGCTTGTGTAATTTTTTTATTTTCTTTGTCTCTTTTTTTTGTCTCCTGAATTTTTTCTCTTCCTTGTATCCCCTCCTATTTGGACCCTTTCCTTTTGATTCTTCTAATAAATTTTAGTAGGGGCGCAAGCCCTCCTGTTCGTCAAAAAACATGAGAATAATGCAAAGGCCTTTGGATTTAGAGTATAAGATCATGACGTAAATCCCAAAGGCGTGGCTATGTTGTTGATAAGCACTTGTGTTCCTCGAGAGCATTTAGAGTGACGATGCTACTACTTCCTAGGGCTAGGAAGACAAACTTTGACGCATTTGTTAGTGGGCCATCGAGATGAGTCTGGTCTAGACTCACGATAGCCTCGTAGGAGGGGCCGAGAGTTCAATCTTATTCCACAATTTCACTGGCAGAGCCCGAACGGAGGTGTTATAACAATCATACATAACAAAATAAATATAGATGATAAGAGTATACATATCAAACAAAGAAATGTTTGTGTTATAATACAAAATAAAGTTGAAAACTAAAAAATATTGAGTATTATAGACAAAAAGGAAACAAAATTAATTAGCTCTATAAAAAGACCGTCATGCCTAAGATGAGTTGTGAATTATAATTTGTAAAATTCTACTATGAAATATGGCCTCTAATTTTTGCTTATCAAAACCTATGCAGTGAAGTAATATATATTTAGATATGAAAATAAGGTTTCCTAAGTACTTCCTCTGTCCCCAAAACAATGCAATTATGTAATAGTGTTATGTTTTATTATACCAAGTTTGACCAATTATAGATAAAAGAATATAAATTTTTGTAATATCAAATAAATATCATTAGATTAATTATGAAACACATTTTTATATAAATTAATTTGGAACCATAAATATAAAATACTATTTACTAGAAATCTGGTCCAACATGAAGCACTTTGATTGATACGCATACCATAGTTGCATCCTTTTGGGACAGAGGTAGTATGTTGCTAGCTCTACCACAAAAAGGTTATGCAACGTACATTTTAATCCTATCAACTAGTCTAGCAAGATAAACTATAAAAATAAGCACAAAACTACTACAAAAGAGTTATGCAACATAAGTTCTTGTCCTATCAACTAGACTAGCAAACTAAAACTACAAAAGTAAACAAACAACCAAGGTACATAATTTAAATGTGAAAGCTTAAATGAGATAGAGATGCAAACTCATGTCAACAACTCTGATACTTTTATCCAGGTATCAAGAAGCTCACACGTTCTCCCTAGCCCTCGCTAGAGCCCCTCGTAAGGATGCCCTTAGAAGGGCCAAGCTCTCGGTCACATAACTCTGTGGATAGCTTCCAAGCCTTCTCCATGCGCAAGTGCGTCTCCAAGATAGTCTCTTGTGGACTGCTCCCACCGTCCTCGCTATCAAGCTTTCAGATGGTACACAGTGGTGCCCACACAATTAACGTGGATAGTGTGACCCCGTAAGATTAAAAAACCCTCCACGTACAATAGTGGTGCGCACAAACACCCAATGATAATATTAGATCAAATGACATAGCACAAACTATCAACTCATAAGACCATCTCATTGAGATGACCATTATACTACCACTTTTGCATAGTTCATAAGGATTTCATTATTGTGCACTATTAATTGAAGGCATCAATATATACAACATATTTTTCTCAATAATATAGTACAATGTTGACATTTATACAAACCATAAATCCATTTTACCTAAACTTTGTCAAAGTCTCTAGGTTGATATTTTTATGCAGCTAATACCCTGGGCACAATATGTAATAAATGCATACATGAAACAGACTCCCTTCTCTTACAAGACACCTTACCCTATCTCCTCAAATATGTACTTGCCCATGTTCCTACAGTTCAGAAACCTGTGTTTACTACTACTCGGCCTATGCTCCTACGGTTCAGAAACCTGTGTTTACTATTACTCGATTGTCGCCGTATACTTGCTCCCCCACAACTACTCGATGAGACTTGTACAAGCAGCTGTTTTTTTGAAACTAAGCTGTTTTAGAAAAAGATATTTAGGAAACAATTTCATCTAAAAGACAAAAGGCTAAAAAGATCCTCATCCCTTATCTTTTTTCCTACTATGTTTATTCCATCGTTATTCTAGGACTACTCATTGCCCTACCTCACATCCCTATGGCAGCGCCCTGCCCCACGCTAGCGCCCACGCATGCCCAGCCCCACATCTGTGGTCGGTCCCTGCCCCGAACCGACGGCCATACCCCAACTCTGTGGCCACGCCGCGACCGCGACCTGACCCTGTAACTCGAGCGAGCCACGCTCTAGCGGCCAAATCCCCGGTGACCGTGCCCTAGAGGACTACGCCCCAATGAGTCGCACGCCCCGGTGGCCGTGCCTTCTGATAGGCTACGCCCCTTTGGTCGTGCCCCATCGTCGCACATCCCTGCATGCTCCCTCACTGAGAGAGAAGGCACATGCAGTCTTTAACCTTAGTGGGGTCTACTTATCTCATATGAAGCTCTATGCTAAGCTACTTTTTTTAGCTCTCTCATCTTATCTCTTTGTAAGAAAAGAAAAAAACAGTTTCATCTATGAAGCTATTTTGAAAAAGTGTGTTGTCACAACAGCTAATGAAGCTATGTCAAACTATCTACCACAAAATAACTGCAATCATTTCTAAGCACGTGCATTTTGACCCGTATGCCCAAAATGTGCATTGGCGTGTGACCATGCTTCATTTAGCTACACAGTATTATAGAGCGCAAAGAAAAAGTACATATCAATAGGTTGTACCATATCGGTTCTTTTATTTTATTTGTCATAATAAAATTATATATATATATATAGGATGCATTTTCCATACTCCCGGGAGTAATTACTCCCATCTTCAATAAACCACATTACGTATGTATTTATACTTGTTTATCGGTTTGAGTATGTTCATATACTTGTATTAAGATACTCTAGATCTTACCATGCGAAAAATTTTAAAGAAATTCATATTTTTTAATATATTACTAAAATATCACTACTATAATATATATAATAAGTATAACCACGTACTCTATGTATGCATGCATACTTAACATATATACTACCTTAGATGGTTTAGTATGATCATATACTTCATC
>Ga0182004_10001525_pt1 | contig 17079 bp, 9 predicted proteins | sample Sormic07211540_1_FD_120479 | JGI IMG/M metagenome (GOLD analysis project Ga0182004, IMG submission 120479) | Endophyte microbial communities from Sorghum bicolor roots, Mead, Nebraska, USA - 072115-40_1 MetaG | ecosystem: Host-associated > Plants > Roots > Unclassified | place: USA: Nebraska...
GAGAGAGAGAGAGAGAGAGAGAGAGAGAGAGAGAGAGAGAGAGAGAGAGAGTCAACTGTGAATTTAGCTCTACTTGTGAGTTAGGATAGCAGAGCATCGAGTTCAGGTTGTTGTGCCTTGGTGTCTGCTTGGGAGCAGTGTCTCCATGGTACGTACGTAGGGAATGAAGGGACATCGGTCTCCTTCCCAACGACATTGACTGAAGCCACCTCAATCTCTCTGTTTTTTCTTTAAGAAAATGGTCTAGCGCTAACTAGGGGTCAGAAGGAACAAGAGCGGGTGGGGGGGGGATATGTGCAACATCGAATATAAACATTTTGATAACAGTCAGAAACTAGCCAAAAAGGTCAAACGTGAATTTGAAAGTCGATAACACAAAAGAAAATGAATCATAATTAATACTAGTTCAAGTAAGATATTTCATTATCACTTGAGATGCCAGTTGGGTAAAACTGATGATGTGGCATTATAGCTGGAGAGGGATAGATGAGTTTAATGTAGATGGAAATTGGGTGTACATCTTTCCGCAAACTTGATTTTTTTTCCACACTAGCATTGAAGGCAAAATATTCTTTTCATTCAACAATCGCCCAGTTCCATATCATGTATTAAGTGGTGTGATTAGCCTATAAAACAAAAAATGAAGCTATGTGTATAGATGGAGGTTGTGTCTCATAAACATGAATCAATCTAAATGGTGTGACACTCTTGGAAACATCTTGCCTACCCCATCTCTATTCTGCCACTAACCTTCGTAGCACTCCACCACCGCCCTCCCTAATCCTAATTGGAGAAAGAACTGACATCACTCCGCTCCCTTGCCACTAGATCTTCCCAACTGGTTATCCCTCGTTAGCCGCTCGGCTACACCTCTGTCACCTCACTCAGTGCTGCTCCATTATCACCAGTATGATTGCCTCTCCCAGACCTCCTCCTCTTTTAAGGTCATAGGCCATTGGAGGCATCCTTGACCTCTTCCTTTGTTAAGATTATAGGCATTGGAAGCATCCTTAAAAGCTGAGACCTTAACCTTCCTAACCCTAGCTGGAGCTTGCCGGAGACACGAGATGGTAGAGGTGGTGGCTAGTGAAGGAGGCGTGGGCCGTTGGAGGAGATAACCGGAGTTCATGGATTTTACTTCTTTTGTCCATCCTTCTTACTCCAATTTGATCCTAAATTTTCCTTTCATTTTTGGATTTGAATGATTCTTACGAGGTCTTGTTTTCTATATTTGGGTTCTCCATTTAAGCATAAATGGACCTTTTACCTTCTGGTGATATATGATGACTACGTTATCTAAGACCCACCGTACCTTCATGAGTTGTGACACTTGTGTTGATGTACTACATGTGTTTTTCACCTTGGAGCTATGAGACGAAGGTTCGTGTATGACAACATCAAATGATTTCTTGTCTGTTACTCTTTAGAGCGACGCATGACCGCTACATCCACATTTATGCACTATAATATATTGTAGGAAAATACCATAAAAAGTAATGTTGACTTGATAAAATGTGTACCTGATGCTAAAATTAATGTAGCTTTAGTGAACATTTTAAAATTATATACTTTGGGTGTCACCTTGGTCTCAAACAAGACTTATAATCGGAAACCTTGTTATTATGCATCATCAACTTTGATTTCCAGCACCGGGTGATGGACTTGGGGTCCCGGGCGTTAGCACAAAAGAAAAAACGTTCTTTTTCAGTTGAAATATGTCCAATCACTTGAGCTTATTTGCCGAATCTGTCAGCTATTCAACAATGTTTTTCTTTTATAACAAATCAACAAATAATACTTTTAGTCATGACTTATCAGGCACAAGAATAGGCCATAGAGGATGGAGTCAATGTTCGGTTATGTCCTGTCCGTATCACCAAGTTTGAATTCATGGCCAGGGAGCTGCCTACCTGCATGCCCAATGGCACGGAGACTTGGATTGAGGCTTGAGACGGTAGAGCAAGCAACCAAAAAGGTGGCGCGCTCCTAGACTCACTAGCTGCATGCGCTGGCACTACTGGAGCAAGTTTGTCTCCACCGCCACAGTCACGCACTGACGACGCTGACTTATTTTATTCAATCTGTCCTTTTCTAACGAGAAAACTTTCGGACACAAGACATGAACCGATGAAAGATTAAAGGCGAACCGATCAATCTGTTGCTAGACAGATTAAAGGCAGCCCGCGAAGGCACGTACGTCCGGCCAAAATATAATGATGTGGTTGGCCAAAAAATATAATGATGTGTGGTGGGAATGTGTTAATATATAACCAAAGAAACTTAAATTTAACTAAATTTATAGAAAATAATATTAGCATCTATGTCTCCAAATAAAATTTGTTACGAATATATATTCTTTAACTAATTTAATAATACTTATTTTATATATAATAGCTTTCTTATATAAATTTAGTCAAAGTTCAAACTGTTTGACTTTTTGAAAAATGATAATTGTATTTTTTGGATGGAGGAAGTACTAGAGAGGTTTGATTTCTTATTTAAATATCAGTAAAAAATGTTTACATGTGCCACCCTGTTATCGGGGAAAGAGGTTAGGATTCCAAAAGGAGTTGTATATGAAGTGCTGTCATCTTCTGAACTACTTCCTCTGGCCCGCATTAACTTTTGTTATGGCATAGCATTTGAGGATCTACCATGTATTTGGACCCTCCTCCCCCTTTGTGTCTATGTTCACAGAAACAAAGTTGTACCTTCTCAGAAGCTAAAACGACATAGATAAAGGGATTGAGGGAGCAAGAGCATCTCCAACAGTCCCCCAATACTTCATCCCCAATAGTATGGTATTGGTGGCCACCAATACTATTTTTTTCACATTACTAGGGGAGATGCTCCAACAGATCATCAAAAATCTCTCCTCAATATATAGAACCCATATGTTATATTATTTACTTATTTACTTATTTATTTATATTCATTTACTTTTCTCCTTTCGCATCTTCCTCCTCCATCCGCATAGGGTTCTCGGCCGGTCGTACCTTTCCTGCTCGGTAGAGGTGCTCAGCCCCAGCCACCGCCACCTCCTTGGATCCAACAACACCCACCACAGCGTACCCAGCCATGCCCAGTGCAGCAGCCCTAGAGATGGCAATGGGTACCCGAAACCCGAAACCCGATGGGTTTTTACTCTATTAGGGTAAGGATTTGGGTCAATTTCTCTACCCATGGGTTCGTTAATGGACAAAATGCTAGACCCAGCGGGTTTATGGGTATGGATCTGGGAGTGTAGTACCCAAACCCGTGAACCCATGGGTTTTTCAAACCCATAAACTTGTATTTAGATAATCATAAATATTTTATGAAAGATTAATTAAGAAAAAAGAACTAAGAAAAGGATAGCTAATATATGCCTAACCACTAGCACGTTGGTACTGCATGGGTGTTGATATAGTTGTGGCCTAGTTAAGCCAGCAGCCTTTGGTGAAGATGGATAGAGGCGGCAACAACACACTGCACACAACAATGTTTCATTTTGATCGTCCGCCTCCAATCCATGGCATGGTCGAGAGGAAAAACAAAATCACCTATTTACAGAAGCTATAGCTATTTATTTTTGTATGTATATGTATATTATAATTATATATATACTACTTGAGTCTATTGTTACTGTTGGGCATGGGCGACCCGTGGGTACCCGAAATCCACGTGGGCACGGGTTTGGGTCAAATGTTGCACCCGTCATAGGTCATGGGTTTTTTTAATGGGTTTATATAATCGTCATGGGCATGGGTTTGGGATAGTAAAACCCAACGGGTTTGTACCCGTTGCCATCTTTAAGCAGCCCTAGCATGGGCACACCTATAGCTACACCCCCAGCCACACCCACTGTAGGGGCCCTGTCTTGGTCGCGCCCATCGCCCATGCTTAGCCACGGCCGCACCCACCACTACGCACCTAGTGATGGCTGCTGCATCCATCCTCGTGGCTTTGAGGCTGCCATAGATGGTTGATTGTGGCATCTGTCACCATGACCCCTGCAACATTGAGCTCTAAACCCCTAGGATGACGCTGGTTGCGACTTGCGAGCTGGACGACAACTATGGTGGTTTAGTGTGGGTGAGCAGAGAAGAAGAAGATGTGTCTGTTATGGTATGGATATTTTCTGACCGTATTTGAGACCGAATTCGTTTATACGGGTTCAGATCTGTCTGTATCCAAGTCCGAATATTCAATATCCGATACCATATCCATATTTGAATACTTAAATCATATATTTATGATGTCGGCATCTAATTCTATCTTATCCGACATAGTTGACATTATCCGTATTCGAATCTGAATCTGACTAGAAATATGAAAACAAATATGATATCAGTGATATACGTCCGTATCCGATCCATTTTCATCCCTAGTTATGGTGGGCCGCAACATATTGGGGGAGATGCAGCTCCTCCTCTATTTGAGGGGAGAGAGGTGTTTTTGGTGGTGACCAAAAAATAACCGTTATTGGGGGACTATTGGATAAGAAAAGTGGCATATTTCTCCAATATGACAGGTTCATGGGATGAGGGTGGGATAGGAGACTGTTGGAGATGCTTTAAGTGTGGCTCAAACAATTGGATTTCTTGTGGTAAAACTTATCTACCTGAGTTTAAGTACTCAACTTGACGTGAGTGATTGCATTTTCTTAGATTTATTTAGGGATTTAATGGTGTTTGTTCTTTTAGTGTTAAGTGATGTGTCTCTTACTAGCGAGGCACCTATAATGACTATGTCAACCTCAAGATCCGTCGATTGAGTCTTTCGGGTCCTCATATGGATAGGGTGTGTGCACATGTATTGTTAGGGGTGAGTATCTACGTCCATATATAGCAACTTGAGAACAACCTAGAAATGGTTTAGCATGGAAGGAACAAGACTCTTTATCAGCGCTCACACACTAGTAGAAGTACAAATGCTTGAATCTTTCTCCCTATTATTCTCCTTCCTCAAGTCACATTGCTCCCCTACTACCGCCATCCCTGGCTAGCAGCGCCCACCACCAATCATGCGTGTGTTTGATTGACAAACTACTCCTGTCGCTCCAACCTGTCCTTCCCTAGTCCAAAGTGAAAGCTCTAGTTTGGTTTTGGTGAATTGGTGAAATCCTATGTGCTAACCTATTATCTAAGTGTTTATGAGATAGGAAAGCATACTCCAAGTGGTGATCAACATGGGTGATGATCACGATGGTAATGGTGGAACCAATGTGATCAAGTGCTTGGATTTGGAAAAGAAGAAAGATAAAAACAAAAAGCTCAAGGCAAAGGTATAATTGGTTAGGAGTTTTTTGGTTTGCACTCAAGATACCATAGAGAGTGTGAGTATTTTAGGATTGATAGCTGCACTATTAAGAGGGGTGAGACTCATATTGATATGCGATTTAGTGCCACTAGATGCTCTAACTCATTGCATGTGCATTAGGATAGTGAGAGTGCTAACTCCTTTGTGAAAATGCTAACACACTTGCATATGATGATTTACACATAATGGTGTTGGCACATTTGCAATAAAGGTGGAGTTTGAGGGGTAGAGAGGGGTTTAGGATCCTCTCTCCCAAGCTCGATGGGATTCAGCATTTTGTGGAAATGAAATGCCTATTTTCCACTGTGCCGAAGGTGGATTTGAAAAGGTAGCAAAGTCACGTGCATCTGATGCTACTCAATGTCATGTTGGATGCTGGGGCTACGTCTGATGCATACTGAGTGCTTCAACGTAGCACAAAGTGTTGCTCCAGCGCATCTGACGCCCGAGCATCGGACACACCTAGAACACTGTTGAGCGTTCATTGCACAGTGACATCAGCAGGGTCGTGAGCGAGGAAAATGAGCAGTGTATGCATTAGACGCTAGCCGCGTCCAATGGACACCCAACTAACACGTTCGATGGCATGAGACCAAGTTTGGTAGCTCTCTATGTTGCATTGGATGCTGGAGCGCTGGTGTCTGATGGTTTTCGTTGGTGCATTTCTCTGTCTGTGCAGTGTTGTTTCAAGTGACCGCTAGAGATTGACGTGCAAGATTCAAAAGAGGGATATATGGCCGACATCTATGCGTTGGATGCTGGGTGCCAGCGTCTGATGGCTAACCGTCGAAGTGTTCGACGCCCCTAATTCCTATGTAGTGAGAGAGAGCCAATGACTCTATTTGTTTAAGGGCATCTATAAATAGATGTTGGCTGGCTTGGGCACTGTGTATTGGCCATTTTCATTGATATAGCAACCTTGTGAGCCTAGCTAACACACTCCCACTCATTGCATCATTGATTCAACTTCTTTGTGAGATTGAGAGAGTATCCAAGTGCATTGTTTGAGTGTTTGCATCTATAGGCACTTGGTGATTGTGTTTCGCCATGGTCTTCGCTTGTTACTCTTGGAGTTTACCGACCCCTAGACAACTTGGTGCAGCGAGGATCGTTGAGCGGAGGTTGGTGATTGTCTCCGGCTCCTATCACGGTGATTGTGAGAGGTTATTGACCTTTCCTCGATGGTGAGACAAAAGGTACTCTAGTAAATTGCTCGTGGCTTGTGTGATCCTCATCTTGTGTTAGTTGTGCGGCACCCTAGTGAGAATTCGGGGGTGTGATGCCAATTAGGTCGTGAACCTCCAAGTGAGTGTATTCTCACAACAAGGACTAGCTTGTCGGTAAGCAAGTGAATGTAAAAAATCATTGTGTCAATCATTGATTCTGAGGTGATTGGTCTTCTCTGATATTCACTCATATTGTGATTGATTGGATCATTCCTCTATGCTGTGGTATATCACTGTACCACTCTCTTGCATTACTTTGTGTACCTAGCTTGTGGTAGTTGCAACTAGCTGCGTAGTTTAGCTTTCTAGTTGCTCTTTGTTCTAGGCTAGCTAAACTAGTGTAGAGAGTAGAGACTTAGCTCTTGAGTGCTTAGTGACCTTAATTGACTAGAATTATTGGTAGGTGGCTTGCTCTTTTAGTAGGCTAGCACAACACTCGCTTCACCTTTTGTTCATCTAACAAGTTTGTTAAGTGTTGTTGTATAGTTTTATAGGTTATTCATCCTCTCTAGCCATTATACGAGGGTTCAGGAAAGAGAAATAAGAATCCCTCATCTATTGTTGCTTGAATAGGGACTCATTGGAAAGGTTTTTGATGTGTTTGAGCTCTCAAAGTAGAATAAGGGTAATAGGAGTTTGGTTGGAGTTGGCCTATTCTCACAGTTGCCGCCGTCAACCCCAGAGAAGATGATGACTCATGGCTCATCCAATCACACAAGGACACGTGTCCGCACGTTACAACTCACAACAATGCATGCAGACTATATAAGGGCACTCCTAATACAGAAACTAATATAGTTTCTATGGACATTAGTTATGCTGCCACTTAAGCATTTTGCTGATATACCAAGATAGTTATTAAAGAGAGAGAGCAACAATCATAGAAATATGGTCTAAGTTAGAAACCATGTCTACACAAAAACCAAGACATAAAGGGATGTGATTGGTAGCAAATTAATGAAGAGAGAATGTATTTGATTGGATAAAACATTTTTACGTAAAAACTATCCATCGGAACTATCCATTGGACCATGACTTATATATATATATATATATATATATAGGATTGCCATTCAGATCGTGCAGAAAGCCATCATGACATTTCATAAAAAGCTTTGTTGGAACAAATTAACGCGAATTGATAGTAGCACACATCTAATCTAATTGACGTGGCCGGGTACAGATGGAAGGACCCAGGGGTTAGAGATCATAACAAATCCAAAGGCTGCGCGTTGGTTTCAGGCAGCCTTTTACAGTTGACAACTTGACATGCATCATGCATGCACCGACAAAAGCCTAGAGGAGTAGAAGTACTAAGCAATTGCCGTTTGCCGACCCCTGTCCGTCTGATGCATCGGTTAAAGTGGTTAGCTAGACCCCATGTTTTGCATTGGACTTTAAAACTCACTAATATAATCTCCCACTGCAAATCTGCAATCACGATGCTGCTATCTGCCGCACTGCATGGACGCAGCATGCAGATGGGTCGCGTTTGACTGGCCGCGGCCTGCCACGGGGTTCATGAGCACGTGCAGAGATCGATAGCAGACGCACGCGATGCCATTTGTGCACTGAAATACACACAGTGTCAGAGCGACGACGGCCGAGAACCAATGCATCCATGCCGTCTAGCTGCATGATAACGTAGTAAACCCATGGCGATCCATAAGATAAGATGGTTAGTTAACTTAAGCGCCTATTTAACAGCAGGAATGAAGCAACAGAGAGGGACCACGTACCACCACTTCTATATCTCATCTCATATCTGTACACACTAAACACATACAGTACTATATATTCTTATTTCTGGCAAGGGGATGGGAGAGCTTATCAGCTTTTGCCACTGGAACTCATGCAGCATGCAGCATGCATGATAAGTATCTGAATATGCCATCTTCTTTTGTTTGTACGTATGCGCATCTCTCACTGGAATTCAGCAGCATGTGCGTACGGGTGACAAGATCAGCACGCCTACTCTTACTCTACTACCTAAACAACGGTTTAAAATGGGCGTCAGCTACCTAAATGGACTGAAAAAAGAACGCATTTGGATAGATTCAGTTCAGTTCAGACAACAATATATTCAAGCATATGGTGGGTTTAAGTGCAGACAACAAAGTACTGTATCTACACGCTGACACACACAGGAGACAGGAGTTGTATAGGCTTGTAGCAAATGGAAGCAACCAATGAGATTGATTCGTCGGCTCGCCGCGTCATCCTTGCACATTATTTTTCCTGAAACTCAGGTGTGTCTACTGCAGTATTTCAGAGGTGCAATTGTACTCACCAGAGAATTTTACATCGCCATGTTAATTATATTTATGTGAGCTTGATTGGGTGGCTTTGCCATTCGTCTCTAAGTGAAGTTTCAGAGAAAGGGTCGCAGATATTTTCAGTCTTGGACGTGATCGACACCACCACAGTGTTGATTTTAGAGTCTGACAGAAGCGGGCAAACAACGAAAAATGACTGTTCGGCACAACATTGGGCCCGTCACGGTAAAGGCCCAGAAGCCCGACTGGCTTGGCATGGGCCTTGAGCGAGGAAGAAGATGTAAACCTGCTTTCAGGTGTTTACTGTTTTCATTCATATTTTCTCTAGAAACTAGTACAAATCTTTTCGGTTTTATCGGGCCCTCAGCCTCAGGCTTCTCCATTCCAACACATGCATAACGCATGTAAGCGAAAAAAAGGCAAGCCAGGGATAACCCGGCCAATCATCCATTTTATGCTCAAGATGCATCATCACTTAGCTAGTTATTCCCTCTGTCTTGTAATAGTGTATCCTAGCATTCAAAATTTCTCCTCAAATATAATATATTCTAGAGGATAAAAACCAATTTTACATTAAATACTTTCCATTTATCAACCAATCATCATTAATCACGTTGATGATAACGTTTGATTATGAAATAATATGAGAGTATATATGTCTTTTATGTTCTCTTAATTTGTCTTAAAATTTTTAGAATGTACTATATTACAAGATAGAGGGAGTAGATGTCAAGAAGAGAAGATGGTTTACCATCTAGATAAGGTGATCTGTTAGTTTTTTGTTTAGGGATGTGATCAGTTAGTTGAGATAGAACGGTTAGCAACCGTTCTTCTTAGCTAAATTATGTTAGGAGCACGAATGTCGCTGGGCCAACTGATCTTCCTTTTTTTCCTTATAGACAATCAGTTGCGCCTACATATGGTCAATAGCCGGCACATATAAAAACGTTCCACTAACACCCAATGACGGAGATAGCATTAGCATCCTCAAGATATTCCACGCTTTCTCATGAACAATGTCAATAGCTACAATTGGAGTTTTGATAACAACAAATAATTAGCAACAGCTATGACGAATTAACCGACCCTTCACGCTTCACTCACTATGTTGCACGATCCAGAACTGCACTGCATTTTATAACTCCAAGTGCCAGCTAAACCCAACACATTCTATCTTACTTTATTTCATTCGTACACAGAAATTTGCTACCAGAGCAAACCAAAAATTTTACAACAAAAGAAAAAAGAAAAAAGAATGAAACGACAATCTTGGTTGCCCTTTCTTGTCTTGACAAGTTTCAGAGCCTCGCCCGGTGTATAATAACTACACATCTTTTGCCATATCCTTGTGGGCATTCAAACTAATTCTTCCGTAACTGCAGGCTGGTTGCCCAAAAACAACTGAAGAACAGGCTTCCAACTTTCATTTTTGTCGAAAAGGTTGGATTACCCAGAATGGCTTATTGATCAGACCGGGAACATGTCAGTAATAAAGACTTCAAAAGTGTTTGTCTCAAGTCTAGGAATCAGAATAATATTGTAAGTAGAATATGCCAAACTTTCTGCAACTCCAGCATGTTAGAAGTTTATCGACGCTGAGAGAGGTTCAGATCAATTCCAATATTCATCCCGTTGTATGCGATCGGAGCATACATCCACATTTCATCAGAGCTGAGGAGCTGCAAGAGAGTAACAAAAATACCAGTTCAGTGACACATTGCCAGGGACCATTCCAAAATGGAACATAACTAAACAGCAAATGGACTCACCTTGATTTGAAGCTGCAAGAACTTCACATACTCCACCGCCTCTTCAAGCATAGTGCTGATATCTACCTGCAACGCGACACAAATATTGTCTTTTGAGTTGTGTGATGATTCCTTTTGAAGCCTATAGTTATTACAAATGATGCTTTATTCAGAATCTTACTTTGGTTCCATTTGGTACAAGGTTCTGCAATATCCTCAGCCTCTCATTGATCCTCTCTCTTCTTTTCTACATCCAGTTAACAACAGCATAAGTAATTGACAATTTTCTGTTAAAAACTTATCGTTCTTCAACAGTGAATTAAAATAATACCCTTGCGTAGAGGCTCTGGGACTCTGTTGCGGACCGGCGGTCAGCTTTAGCCTTGCCACCCAGGTTATCAGAAACAGGCCGTCCTTGAGAAGCATTTGAGTCATTTTCAAAGGTGCAGGAACTCAAGCTTTGTCCATCTTCCCGTTGCATGATCTTCTTGGCCCTCTTAGAATCAGACTTCTTTGCATATTTTCGACTCTGGATTTTGTAAATATCATCAAATCAGCATCCACATTGCATTTGGGACTCGTTTCAAAAAACAACGCTTATGCATTTTCGTTGTAAAATAATTGCAAAAAATACTTACTCTTGTGTGGCCATCCAGTTTGCCTTGTTCCAGGTGCTTTCTCTTGTCAGAAGTACCAATGGAATCGAGCAGGTTCATGCTTGAATCCCCAAGATCATCACAGCTTGAATCACAGCTCCCGTAAGAAGGGTTAAGAATGGAATCCATGAACAGAGCTGCACCTTGATTCTGAACCATGTTTAAGTGCAGTGGTGCAGTGCAGGAGTCACTTAAATAGTAGCCCCCATGTTCAGATGGCATAATAAGGCTGAGACTACCAGAACCATTGCTACTCGTGGAGCTATATGTACTTGCACTAGCATTGCAATGGAAATAAAATGAATTGGAAGCTTGAATAGGCCAAGGAAACTCTTGGTGATCTTCCTCACCATTAGAGGGGAAGGTACCAAGCAGCTGTTCCATTATCTCCGACTCCTCAGCCTGAAATGGTACATCAACCAAACTCCAGCTTGGCTCTGCAATCACTCCTCCAGACTCCATTTTTATCAGTATGGGATGTGTGAAAGATAGTAGAAGTGATATGAGGCCCTATGCTGCTTGATGTGCTTGGTGAAGAAAAAATGCGGGGCTGTTGGAGGTGATTTATACTGATGACGAGGTTGAGGAAACCCGTAAGACTTGCAGAACTTTCAAATTTAATCATCACTAAAGAATGGAACACCATGGCTGGGGATGACCTGTGGTGACAGCAACCGCTCCAGGTGTTGTCTGCAGATGCGCACATTATAAGGTTAGAAAATGTCAACTGCTAGTTGGTAGGCAAGACAGTGACATATCAAAGATCACGATTTGTATGTCAAGCGAATCAGAGGTTGGAGTGGCCAGTGCCTGAAGGCTGTTTACAATGATTGAAGAGATTTCTCCACCATTCAAGCATTATGGAGACAGAAAAATGAGTCTGATGTTGAAAACCAAGAATAGCATGGGTTTATCCTAACAATAATACAGGATGGGGCATTACAAGACCATTTGGAACATTACTGGAAAGAAAATACGATAAGATAATACTGATACTGAAACAGAGAGGCTTGCACGAACATGGTGGATAGAACTCAAGTCTTAACGTCCTTTAGGGAAGCTCAAAAAGGACTGCCAGTCCCTCCACAATTTTTTTTGGGAGGGGGGGCACTCGCATCACCAGGATATTTGCCGTTTTACATTTTTATAAGCTTCCCGCAATTCCAGTTGTTAAAGGGTATTAGAGTCAGTTTACTATGTTCCCAGTTGTATGTATCTCCTGTACTACTGCCCTTAAGGACTGGAATACAACCAACAAGCAATCATCATCACCTCCTCTCACATTAACACCAATACTTTTGCCTGTTGGCCCATTGCAAGAATTTCTGTTTGATAGATTCTTAGAACTTCTAAGATATCAAATAGCACCTTTGGGGCATAAAAACTGCACCGAATTGGATCTTTTCCTTGGGTGCTAAAAACAGACACTACGCAAAATAAGCAAATCTATTCTAAGATGCCATAGTTATGATTCAATAATATCAGCAGTTTCAAAAGATCTTTCCCTTTTCTTATTGGATCTTTTCCTTGGGTGCTAAAAACAATGCAATAAAGATCTAGACACTATGCAAAATAAGGAAATCTATTCGAAGATGCCATAGTTATGATTCACTAATACAGCAGTTTCAAAAGATCTTTCCCGTTTCATTTCAGATTATGACACATCTAAAAATTCACGGAGCATGTGAACTTCTAGAGTTCTAGTAACCCTGCACAATGATGTATTGCAATGCCTGAAAAACCAAAGTCATTGGGTGATCTGATTCTGAGCTTCCCATCAATAGTAAAATAAGCGTTGCACATGACTCAGATCTAGCAGCAGTTTAAAAAATGATTGTAGTTCTGGAGTGTCCTTTCGTGACCCAAAAATGACTTATTCTTCCTGCCTCTTTGTTCCAAGCAGAGGATCAAGATGCAAATTAAACAATACAGCTAAATGCTGGCAAGGGAAAAAAAAAAGAAAACAAGAACATATGGTTTGTTTAAAGCCCTGTTATTATAGCTCCAGTTGTACGAAAGATTATGGCACCTTCATTTTTTATTTTATTGTGGGGGGGGGAGAGAGAGAGAGAGAGAGAGAGAGAGAGAGAGAGAGAGAGACCAGAGGCACCTTCAATTGTTACAATATAGAAATCTTGATACATTGAAACAAAAGAAATGAAGAACAAATAATAGCCAAAAAGGAAGATAAATAACTCATATGTGGAGAAGCCAAATTGCATCAAGAATTCAAGATTAATCTATGAAGCCCTTAAAGTATACATGAAGGGACAGAGTCTCAGCTAATTATGCATGCACCTTGGAGAAATGGCTTCGCTGTTGCATTCTTAAGAAAAATGGTAGTAGGATTACTTATCCATGTAGATGACTAATCTAAAGCTACTCCATCTGTTCCAAATTATACTTCATTTTGGTTTTGTCCCAAGTAAAACTTCTCTAACTTTGACCAGGTTTATAGGAAAATGCACTAGCATCCATAACATCAAATTAGTTTCATTAAATTCTCCATTAAATATATTTTGATAGTGCATTTCTTTCAACATATAGATGTTAATGTATTTTTTCTAAAAAAATGGTCAAAAGTTAGAGATGTCTAACTTAGAAGTTAGGACAAAGCCAAAGTAAACTTAGGGCACTCACAATGCAAGACTCTATTACAGAGTCCAAGACAATTAATTACATATTATTTATGATATTTTGCTAATGCGGCAGCATATTTATTGAAAAAAGAGGTAGAAAAATAAGACTCCAAGTCTTATTTAGACTCTAAGTCCACATTGTTCGAGGTAATAAATAACTTTAGACTCTATGATAGAGTCTGCATTGTGAGCCCTTAGGAGTCCTTAAGTTTGCCGGTGGAGTTCAATAACTGTCTTCTGGAAACAAAAATAATTTTGAAAAGATATTATTACATATTTCTAAGTTGTTACCTACCTTATTAGGTGTATGCTACATGGTACAAGAAACAGTCTTTTTGTCCATCCATCAACAGTATTAAAAGTCGGTTCTTTAGGAGAACCTAATTCAGTGTGATTGCAATAAAAACAAATTCAATAGACGCATGTGTCCATCTTCTGTTCTTTTATATGAACGTGACAGACATGTACAAAACAACGTTGTCCTTTTGTTTTCCATCTTATCCTTTCTGTGAACTTGAACTTTCAATATAAAGCAGGGACACTATGTAAACAAAGGGATGTTTTTGAAGTCTAAAACATCAAATATCAAATAGAAATAAAGGAGGGAGTCCCTTTGCTCTCTATCGTGATCCCTTTATACTAGCACAGCTTTTTTTAAAAATACTGTCATTTTCAATGAAAAGAAAAGAGAAGAAAACGTAATGACATGTCTGATTTTGTATACTGTTCCTTGATTTGATTCTCCACAAATTTCGAAATAATGGCATACTCAAATATCAACTACTAATGATATGTCTAAATGTCTAATGTTAGAATAAATTAACTGTTGCATTACCAGTTTTTAGTTAATTAGCGTTTCAGGCAGCAGCACACGAAATTTCTAACATGTAATTTTCACTACCAATAATGTGACATAGATGAAAAAATGACAAAGATCTGTAAATAAAAGCTCTCCATACATTTATACTGCATCCTAAACAAGAAACTTCGCTTCTTAGTTGTCTGCATTACAGATGTTTACACAGCAGCAATGCTGCAGACAAGATCCAGTTAAAAAAACGCTGCAGACAAGATCCAATTAAAAAAACGCTGCAGAGAAGTTAGCTACAGCAGCAATCAAAAAAAGAGCTTCGTATCTATGGCCAACTAGAATCAATGAGAATCAACAGCAGGATATGTTATTATCATGGATTCATGGTCTACAAACATTCAAATAGCCCCTCCTGCTGCAGGTAACATTAATCTACCTATATCTCTTGGATGGTCCAAGTAATTCAACAACACATTGAAAGTAGCTTTAAATAACATTCCTCTCCTACAAAATCACAGGCGAGAAAAAGAAACCCATGAAGTTAACAACATACCCATAATAGGCTTATCGACTGTCTGTTGCAATTGGATAAGACATTGTATATGCTGCTGCATAATTGATCCATGTAGATACATTGCATCTGAGGTTAGATCACTTCAATCCATCAGAACCACACCTCTGCAGACACCCCTATGGAACAATAAGATCTCAAGGTTATAGTTATACAAGTCTAAGATGGATTTCATCCAACTTTAACTTCAATCGATAACATTTTTCTTTCAAATTTGTTCCATAATAAATAGTCTGCCATCTACCATTTTATTAACTCAAGGACAAAAGGGGAGCTATGTACACAGTATAAATGCTGCTATGGTCAAATTACACTCTTAACAGAATAAATGTTGTTTGCTTTTACAATGCTGTCATTACTAATAAGACTTCAGATACCATTTGTTGTTGTTTTTTTGGACCGTACAGGAACTGAGCATTGCCATCACTGAGCCCATGTCCATGTACCACCAAAAGGCACATATTATACAATACATAGTAGCTTAAACAAAACAATAACAACCTTTATAGAAACTATATTGAGATAGAAGTAAGGCTAGCATAAACAACTTAAGGTCAACTGCATTTTTCAAGTCAAACAACGTATCTTTGATCAGCAGTCAGAAGAAACCAAACACAGCTGATTTTAACTGAAAAGAACTGTTAGATGCATTCTTCAACTAGATTCAATGCCAATTAAAGAAAATGAAGAGACACTTGCAAAAACAATAGCTAAGGGCCACAAATGATGGTCAAGTTCAGAATACAACTATATAATATTACATTGCTGCAAGTCTACTTGTGCTTATAATGCCAATTTGTTTACAGTTCAATTTTGGTATCAAGGGTTGGCTAATCATAGAGAAATACATAACATTGGCCTCTACTGTAGTCTCTTAACTATATATGTAGCACTTGACATTTGGCCACGGTAAATTTGCTTATGGCTTATCGGTGTCTTTGAACCTGATCCAAAACTCAACAGCAGTAAGAATTGTACTTTTCACAAGTTTCAAGACAATCAAGAAGAGAACAATGAGAATTTAAAATAAAAGTTGTTGAATGAAAACTACATCCTGACGTAGTTCCCAATATACATTTTGTAGTTCATGATGGTACCACTTGATGGTTCTAAGAGCAAGGGGGGCTTGAGGTTAAATACAGGACATCTTTTTTCTTTGCCATATATAAACTGCAAGATTCGATTTGATGGCAGCCTAGCATGCTCACCATGCACTATCAGGACCTAGATTCTTTTCGGTCACTATCAGGACTACCCTAAAGTGACAAATGTCATAAGAGTCAAGCTTCAACTCTACAGTTAGCCTGAATCACAAAAAACAAAACTACCATCGCAACTTAATTGAGATAATTTTAAGAAAACATGGGGCATAATTTGACTTGCACTAAAACCATAGTACGATGATAAAATGCTATAACTAACCATCTGCATCACCATGGCATCTATGATCGTCGAGAAGAGAGTTGCACTGACCAACCAGTGACTTTCCATTACATAGGCCCTGTTTGGATCTGCTTCTCAGGTAGTTTTTCATCATAAATAAGCCAAGGTTGCCCCAAACGCCAAGCTTCTCAGTAGCTATTTTTAGCAAGGTTTCTTCCTCATCCCCGCAATTCCTTAATCCTTACCCATGCAGTCACGCCTTCCTCCTCGTCGCCCACGCCCCCAAGAGAGCCACCCATTGCCTCTCCTCCACTTTTGACTTCCTCTCTGGCCGCCACCCTCTCCACCCTGACCTCCCCTCTGCCACTGCCCTCTCTCCACATCCGCCATCACCTTCGCCTCCTTGCCGTTCGTGGCCTCCCCACTGGTGGATGAGCTCCCCCCCCCCCAAAACACAAAAACCCAAAC
>Ga0182004_10001526_pt1 | contig 17077 bp, 8 predicted proteins | sample Sormic07211540_1_FD_120479 | JGI IMG/M metagenome (GOLD analysis project Ga0182004, IMG submission 120479) | Endophyte microbial communities from Sorghum bicolor roots, Mead, Nebraska, USA - 072115-40_1 MetaG | ecosystem: Host-associated > Plants > Roots > Unclassified | place: USA: Nebraska...
AAAATTATTATATATATATATATATATATATATATATATATATATATATATATATATATATATATATATATATACACTCATGGCCCCAGATAAAAATAGTATGGATATTTTCCTACCATATTCGAGACTGAATTTGTTTAGACAGATTTAAATCTATCTGTATCCGAGTCCAATGCCAGCACATGTGTGACCGCTCTAGGTCCACACCAGCCATGCGCACCATACTTACACAACTGCGACACAACACGCGTGCCCATATGAAACCACGAGAATCAGCTCTGATACTATTCTGTAACGTTCCACCTCCATGAGGTCGGCCCACGTGTGTCTAGTGCCAGCGCATGTGTGACCGCTGTGGGTCTACACCAACCATACACACCATACTTACACAACTGCGACACGCATGCCCATGAAACCACGAACACTAGTTTTTTCTACGTACTTTATTCTCACTCATACGTACTCGGGAAGAACTTCTCGAACGGTCACCTATCCCTAAATTTCTCTAGGCCAAGCACGTTTAACTTTAAAGTTCTCTGGAGATAGACTTCTAGAAAAGAAGTTACAACTTATTGGTATGAGTACCTATTAATCCTACTAAACCCTGGGCCAGGATATTATAGTTCGTGTACGTGATCTTCAAGTGTGTACGTGGCTAGCATATACGTGCATGTTTGAGCGGCATGAGTAACATGAGTGGATAACATGTTAGTGCAGGTAGCGTTTAAATTGTTGAGGATAGAGTACATGAGCTTGACTCAGGAACTGCTTGGACCAACGCATGGTGACCGCGCTCACCACCAGCACAGATCGTGCATAGACTAGGACAGTTGCTGAAGATAGCAACCTCCATTTGTTGTACTACATATATATTCACTCGAGATCAATACACGTTGTTGGCTTCTATTACTTTTCTACATAAATTATTTGACTCTCCAAGATGATTCCACAGACCAAACACTCCAAATACTATAGTAGAGTACCTGCTGCGGCCATCGCGACAGCGCCGGGTCCGCAAGGTTCAGCCGAAATGCAATGCGCAGCCCCGGGTTCCCCGCCACGCTCTCCAGCAAGCCATCCTTGCTGAGCTACCGTATTTTTTTTTGGGAGAAGTCCAGCGATTTTGGGCAACAGCGTGCACAGCGCGCGGCTGCAGTATCTCGCTGGATAGCATGTTGTCCGATAGGTTCATCAGCACGTTCAGCCGTGACAGCAGGCGCACCGGGCGTGGTACTTGGGTACCCCAAGAGTTTCAGTTTATGGAGGCAGCGATGAGGAGCTTGAGCAGGTTCCAAACACACCAATACACAATAATCCACTATCACAAATCCTGTCTTGGAATCAAGGAGCTTGAGAAGCTAGCAGGTTCCAAACCGATCACGATCAGCACTTAATTAGCTAGGAATATGATCTTGTTTACAAAACGCGTAGACCAGTACTGCACGTAGCGACGTACGGGGACCGTGTTCATCATCACGACCTGCTCTGGAAGGGCACGTAGGTTTTCAGGGAGTCGCGCACGCCCTGCACCGAGGCGGCCCCGGCTGCGATGGTGATGATGAAGCAGAAGACGCTGAGGGCTTGCAGCGCCAGCCAGGTGCCGCTGAACCGCGGGATCTGCTGCTTCCGGATGTACATCTCGACGGGGAAGAAGACGGTGAGCGGCCAGAAGGCGATGCTGCCGAGGATGCCCAGGATGCTGTTGAAGAAGGGCAGCAGGACGGCGAAGAGGGTGATGAGCGCGACGAACCCCGTGCGCCACACCAGGCGGAACACGTTGACGCCGCCGTGCTGCTGCCTGGCGCAGGGCCACCGCGACGCCACGTCCGCCTCCACGGCGGCGAACAGCGGCTGCAGGAACACCTGGAAGCCGCCCACCAGGTGGAGCACGATGCAGACGTTGGCGAAGTCCACCAGCCAGTAGGGCTCGTAGAAGCCCGACAGGATGTTCCCGGGCGCCGCGTTGCCGAACGCCGCGTAGCCCAGGCAGCCGCACATCAGGTAGAAGGCCGTCGTCGTCACCACCCCGACGATCGACGCCTGCCGCATCGTCTTGTTCTCGGCCGGCGGAGATCGCAGCGTGTCCTGGATCTCAATCAGAATTATGGTGTAAGAGTAGGCGAACGCGATGTTGCCCAGAGCCTGGAACGTCATCCATATCTTCTGCGTGAAGCTATCAACGTCCACTCCAACCTGCGAGCCATACAGCGTCGTCTTCCCCGTGGGACCTGCCATAGCCATTGGCCATTGCCAGCCAGAGAATGAGTAGTGTTATTGGTGTTGTTGATGAGACAATTACAGGCGTATACCGTACGTACCTGAAATGGCCTGGCCGAGGGCGAGGCCGACGGCGATGGTGGCGTAGGAGAAGGACATGACGGCTGCGATAACAGAGAGCCACCAGAGCTCATGGAAGTTGGGGAGCTGGCTGAAGATGATCTGCACCACGCCGAAGCCGATGATGTAGGAGCCTGTGTTCTGGGTGCAGTCGGCGTCGTGCCCGCGCCAGTGGAAGCAGTTGGACTTGAGGATAGCCCTGCACAGTGGCACCAAAAAGCCAATCAAATCCATCCATCAAGTAGCGCTAGAGACATCATTTGGTTTAGTTTAGTTACTACAGTAAATCAAATCAGCACAAAAGTAATTAATTAATTAGTTGGAGGGACCTACGCAGCACTGGCAGCAGCTGTGATGGTGTAGCCAATGCCGGTGCCGAACATGTTGGCATACTGGCAGAAGCCGCAGAACCAGACATACCATCCGCCTGCACACACGCGCAAGATAGAAACATATAGAGATCTTGCAATGTCAGTTACTCAGTTACATTGACCTCTGCATATTTGATCGGCTGAATTTGCAGGTGATGAACAGGTTCTTGTTAAGTGCTGCTTGCAAGTAACAAGTAGTAGTACCTAGGTAGGACTCGACAGCCTCAGTGTAGGTGTAGTTGCGCTTCCCGGTGGCAGGGTCGCCGACGCGGTAGCAGTCGGAAAGGAGGCAGCAGGTGTAGTAGGTGATGCCGGCGAAGAGCAGCAGGATCAGCGGCCCGGCCACCCAACCGAGCTGGGCCATCGCCCACGCCAACGACAGCACGCCGGAACCGATCACTGCCGTGATGATGTGCGCCGCCGCCGTCCATACCGTCCCTGCCATGCATAGAAAACAAAGTTGCAGATTTCTCAAGGGAGGGAAATCACGCATGAGCTATTTCTGTTCTTTTTCCTGAAGTTATGGAATGGGTCATGGGTGGATCAACCGGAGTGGAGGCTTCAGGAAAGTTTTCCACTATAAGAACTTCTTTGCATCCATATCAAACAGTTATTCAATATAGTGCATTCTAAAAATTTTAATATAACTTAAAGGAACAATCAAATGACGAATTGTATCCATAGATAATTCCAATTATAGAGTTTTTTCTCAAATCATGACTTTCTTTTTAACAAACCTTGCCATTACACAGAATGCATTGTACTCCCTCCATATCTGACATTTAGGACATGAGTGTGATTACCAAGGTGTCATTAAGTAAGGGTTAGCTTTCCTGTTTTGCCCTTATTAAATATAGCGTAGCTCATTTGGCTAAGGCTCTACGTCCTGAGGGGTGAGGTCGAGAGGGTTCGATCCTTAGTAGCCGCGTTGTTTTTTGGATTGCATGGCGATTTTGCATGCTACACGATCCTCATGGACATCCCCACAAGACCCCACCTCGTCTGGCTCCTGCGAGTCCGCATCGACGTCCTCGGCGGCAAGCGCCTCTGACTCTAGCTCTATGACCACCAGCGGCGATGGCACCATGTCCATCTCCATGGAACGGCGAGGCTGCAGCGATGGCGAGCGCGAAACGCAAAGCTGCGGCGATGGTGAGCGCGAGATGCAACCGTACTGCGGCGATGGCGAGCACAGGACGCGAGGCGAGCGGCGGGCGGCGAGCGAAACACGAAGCTGCGGCGATGGCGAGCGCTGGACGCGAGGCGAGCGACGTGCGGCGGGCGAGCCGTGGCGGTGAGCGAGCTGCGAGCGGCGTCCATCCTGCGAGCGAGCGCGTGCGAGAACAGCGAGCGAGCCTAAGTCGTAACGCCTGGCGATGCGAACGGGCGGCTTTGAAGCGTTGGTGTTTAATGCCTGGCGATGCGAACGGACGGCTTCAAAGCGAACCAGCAGCAGCGCAAGGGTACTCTAGGACGTCGAGTATTCTCGCAAGTGAAGTATTTCAGGATTTCAGGCTGAATTCTGTTTAGATCTAAGGTAATTAATGTCCTATCATCACCTAGACCTAGCTAACAATTAAATAGTAGTTATACACAGCTAATGACCTATTAGTTATACTAGATGGATCCAAACGGGGTCTACGTAATTATACAACTGGATATCTCTAGATATGTGGTATGCCAAATTGTCGTTAAAAATTCAATTTTTTTCATAGATGGTGTGGCATGACAGCTGGAGGAGGATTGTAGTTGTGGTTGGGGGTGGGTTGGAGTTTATGGGACACTAAAAATGATTGGGTGTTCAATAATATTCTTGTTGAGCATCTCTAGAAGTTTGGTAAAACAACTCCCTATCTTGATTTTTTAGCAAAAAAAAAAGAAAAAAGTCTCCTCCAACAGTTTGGTAAAAGAGGTACTTAAAATAAAAAGTTGTCAAATATCCTCCTCAACTCATAAGTTTGCAAAGTGGAGTGAACTCTCCATCCATCTAGTAAAAGGTGTGATCGGCTCTAGTAAACCAAAAATAACAAATAGATGTGGACCCTACTATAAATTTTTAAATTTTAGAAAGCTATTATAGGTTATTGTTGGAGAAGAACAAAATTTAAAGTTGTTATTTCTTTTATTAACTTGCTAGATCTATTAGTTTAGCAAGTAAATTATACCAAACTCCTAAAGATGCTCTTAGGCGAGTCTTAGAAGGAGTTTCATATGGGTTTTATTTGTATTAAATAGGTTATTACATAAACATTTTTTATGACATAACAGTGTTACATAAACTCTTATGACATGATTACCAACTCTATGTGAGTAATGAAATTAAATATAAAACTGTAGAATGAAACTTTGCATTGAGGATAAGTGTTTCATTCAAGTTTCGTTTCATTCTATATAACATGGCAGTCTTGAAAATAATACTATAAAATTATCCACTAAGACTGGCCTTAAACCTCCCAAAAACGTGGCTTACAAAATGCTGAGATTCTTACATCGGTGAAAGAAGATGCAAGGAAGGGCAAAGTCTAGAAGTCAGAGGAGTTACTCAAATATGATGAAGGATGGCCTTTCAAGATGGTGACAAACGCGTGAAACACTTAACCTCTTAGCCTACCTAGCCCTTTTTTTTCAAAAGATCGGTTACCAGCTTCCACTGATAAGAAGGGAGCATAAAATACATACATGAACTCTAAGAGGCACAAGCTGCGCCAGACCCTTTAAATTTCTGCTTGGTGTTCAGCTACCTAAACTCCATGCCACCCCATACCTTTGTTGCTATATTTTGCTCTATGTTTGTTTCTGCTATGTGGCAAGGGGTGTAGGTTTGTGTGGCGTTGGCTACTATCTTTTGGTTGTGAACTCTGCTGTAAACTTATAACACCAGTAAAATATGTTTAATAAGCTTTCAAAGCAGAACCAAAGGTCTTAGTCTAAAATTCTCTCTTTTTTTTGTTTTTGTGCAAAACAGAACAAAAATGTGTGCTTCAGTAGGAAAAAATTAAACATAATTGAGGAACATGAAATTTGTACCACAAAAATCATCACTGCTGCTTCCATTCCAAAACATAAGAGGTTCTAGATTTGTCCTAAGTTAAACCTCTGTAGTTTTGACCAAATGTACAGAAAATATATTAACATCTCCAATACATAATAAATACACTACCAAGTACCAAGATATAGTTTATAGTAGGTTTAGTAAAAACCAAATTGGTGTAATAGATGTTGGTACATGTTATTTCTATAATTTTGATCATTACAAAAGTTGGACTCGGAAGAAAACAAAAAATTCCTATGTTTTTGGAACGGAGTAGTGAGTAGCAACACAAGACTAGTTGAGCTGCTAGCTTTCACTAAAGTGTGCTGCTAACATAAAGGTAATTAAGCCATTAAAATAAGATTGGGATACGGATTTCTAAGGAATTGATACATAACCTACATTCGGAAAGCTATTGCCAGCCTGTACTGCAGTTATATATTGATCATTTCTACTATACAATACAGTAGTAACTAAAATGGAAAATATCACTTTGTATATACCTCTCTTTTTTGTTAGCTATTGCCTGCCTGTATCATAAAACTGTGAAATATCATGTCCTAAACACTTAAAGGCTGCATTTACTAGTGAAAATTGTCCAGCACATATCCAATATATATCCATATATATTTCATAATAATCCGTAGCATATCACATTGTCGGATCTCACTGAACTCGGCTCTATTGATGGTGCCGCCACTGTCACCTCACGTTGCAGGAGGCATGTATATATGCACGTTCGGTTGCTGCCCCCATGCATGTTTTTGTTCATGAAAACATCGAGGAGGAAGACGAAACCCTCCAGATCGATCGATTCAACATCAGTGCGATGGTTAAAGCAGGTTACTTACCTGTCCTCTTCTCCTTGCCGTCGTCGTCAACCTCGCCATGGATGCCGCCGCGGGTTGGCATGTCGACCTCCATGATATATATGGCTCTCTCTCCTCCGTCACTCAACCCCTCCACTACTGCTCCCGTACGTGTGCCCTAGACCTCAGCTGCAGAAACAATGGAATGTGTGCTCAGTTGTTGCATTGGTTTCCGCCTGGCTCGCTCGAGATCGGCCGCCCCGGTGGTGGCAGGACACCAGCAGGACGTGTGTGTGTGCTCCGATGGCGGTGCCGGCCGGGCAGTGGTCGGGAGAGGGAATAGGGGCGGAGGAAACTATATATAGGCAAGGGGCGCCGGCGAGGGAGCGATCGAGCGCCACGCTATCGATCGACGGAAATGAAGTGATGAATGAGGCATGGGGAAGTAAATAAAACATGGGCGTGGAATGACCACGGGTTGACGCCTGTCATGGCCCCGGCCGGGGCCCGAAGACGGAGAAGACCCGCGGGGTCATGAGACAAACAAGAGAGGCCCAACAAATGAGATGCACGTGGACATGTGTGTATGAGAGAGAGAAAGAGGGAGTTGTATGGGGATATAAAAATTACTTTGAATAACTCCACCAAAGACCCTATTGAGGCCCCCAAAATACATATTTGAGGCCTTATATCTAAACACCTCGAATATCTCTCTTTGGTCCATATTTCTAAGGACTCTCTACCCGACATCTACTTACCAGTTGAGGTGGTTTCTCACCCGCAAGTTTTCGATATCCTAGCCTGATGTCATCACGGCCTCTCTCTCTCTCTCTCGTGAGTGTTCGTGCGCCATGTTCTGTCCTCTCAATGGCACCCGTCAGGCTATCGAGCACGTCGGGCTATCGAGCACTATTGAGCCCTCCCTAGCAAAGCCATCTTCTAGCAAGTCTCCAATAGTTCCTCTCTTTGGGTTGGGTAAGATCCTCCTAAAGAGTCATGCGCGACAAGATCCTCCTAGCATGATGAATCTTCGAGTGTCCTCTCTTCCTCAAGGAGTGGATCTTTCTCTTCCTCAACTAGCCCATTTGGCTCCTCCCCAGTAGTCATGATGGGTAGATCTTTGCTCATCCTCTATTGCCACGACAGTCGGATCTTGGCTCCTTCCTTCCAATGCCCTCTTCCTCATCTGATGGATCTTGACTTCTCCCCTCCACTTCCATGATGGGTGGATCTTAGCTCGTCCCCTCCATTGCCAAGACGATCGAGATTTGGATGGTAGCTCTTTTTATAAGAGAAAGGAGAAAAAAAATGACTGGGTGGTCCCATCTGTCATTAAATATTGAGATGAATTTGAGAAAATTAAGTCCTCAAAAATAGAGGAGCCCTAAAATGAAGGGTTGCTGCTGAAGACAAGGTTTTAAATTTCCATATCACAAAAAATTCGGCCACCACCAAAATTACCGAATTTCATGAAATTCGGCCAAAATTTTATCGAAAATTTTTTAGACTAGGACATGAAATATGTTTTAAAAAAATAAATCTAAACAAATATTAGAATAACTTATGACTACACATCCATCAAATAGAATAATATACAATATAAACAATAGAAAAATATGAGCCTAAGAGTTATATATCGCATGTATTAGTGTATTGCAAAAATTTAGATTTTTCTTTCGGCCACCACCGAAATTACCGAAATTCATAAAATTTCAGCGAAATTTTATCTGGTCAGTGATGCTCTTAGGAGACCAAATTGAATAACATATAATGAATTGCGAAGCTCTAATTCAAATTTGTATCTTCACAATTCGACTCCTAATTGATCGATGATGTGCTGGGAACTACTATTTTTTAGTAAAATATATTATTGTTAAAAAATGAGATTATAGCCTCCACTTTATTTGGTGAGGCTACATCAATTTATAAATGTTTTATTGATAGAATCATTTAATATAGTTTCATCTTGAAATTATCTGCATGGCCATGTCGATTCACTACGCAGCATAGGGATCCAGATCTTTAAGCTCTCTATTTGACATTAAAAAATCGATCCAGGGAATTTTTTTTAGAAGTCATGAAAGAGCCAAGAGGCTTTAGTTAAGGTTTCAACAATCATAATTGTATCGTTTGTCAAAAAAAATCATAATTGTATCTTATATATCCTCACCTAACTACATATAAGTTGTCAACCATCACTATTCACTAGACACTATCAAGACATGAATGGAAAATTTATTATTTCAGACGTTTTAATTAGATACTTCCTCTAGTTACTAATGTAGTCCATTATTTTTTCTTCTAACAAATGCAAATAACATATAAGTTTATCATATTCTCCTTTTTCTTCTTGATGAATATTTTTTGTACTTACATAAATGATCTAATTTTTCTACAATATAGTATGAAAAAGCAACAGTGCCATTTGAGACCTAGCTACTTGAGGCCTTAATTTCCTAATCCATTTATCATATGTGTCTAAACCGCATGCGTTAATTTGCAACCAGATTATTAGTGTATAATTGCTCAACACACGTTAGTAGGTCGACCAGGATAAAGACGGAGAAACCAACACTGTAATTCGGTTTGCGTTGGCTGCATTACCTTTTAATTCATTTTAATTTGAGCAAAAGCTTGTAACAATTCGATTCCTACATCATCAGCTCAAGCTTCTGCACACTTTACAACATATCCAAGACGCCATCGAAACCTCTCTACACAACCGGAGATAACATTATGCATCCATCCATAATGACTGAACCTCTCCTACCCTGAGCTATGGCACAACAAAGGCGACTGTTAAACATCTGACCCTGAGTGAGCATTGCAAGGTGTGTGGTAGGCCATTGCATTGTACACGCAGAAGCTCAGTCATCAGTCATCATGACTTGGTCTTGAAGGGAACATAGTGTTTGAGCGATTCGGTGACTCCCTCAATGGACGCGACCGCCGAGGCGAGCGACACCAGGAAGCACAGGAAGCTGAGCAGCTGCAGCGCCACCCACCTGGTGGTGTACTTCTGTATCCGCCGCTGCCGGATGTACATCTCCACTGGGTAGTACACGGTGAGCGGCCAGAACCCGATGGCGCCGAGGAAGCCCAGGATGTCGTTGAAGAAGGGCATCACGATGGCGAGCACCGTGCTCACCACCACGAACGCCGTCCTCCACGTCAGCCTGAGCATGTTGACGTTGAACCTGCCGGCCACGAGGGGGTGCTCGCGCGTGACGAACTTGGCGTTCGGCCAGCGCTTGGCGGCGGCCGTCTCCAAGGCCGCAAAGATGGGCTGCGAGAAGACCTGGTACGCGCCCACCAGGTGCACCACGATGCAGACGTTGGCAAAGTCGATCAGCCAGTAAGGTTCGTAGAAGCCGAACCCGGTCAGGATGTTCCCTGGCGCCGCGTTCCCGAACGCCGAGTACCCAAGGCAGCCAGCAAGCATGTAGAACGCCGTGGTGGTCGTCACGCCCATCAGGGTCGCCTTCTTCATCGTCTTGTTCTCGGCGGGAGGAGACTTCACCGTGTCCTGAAATTTCAGTTCAGAGTTAGTGACTGACGACCGGTCTTCAGAATGCTAATTCTGAACATACACTTCGATCGTATGCAGTGCTTGTGCTTACTTGGATTTCAATGAGAATCATGGAGTAGGAATAAGCGAATGCAATGTTGCCGAGAGCTTGAAGCGCCAGCCAGACCTTCTGGGCTGAATCAACGTCGACTCCGATCTCAGTGCCAGTCAAAGTTGATTTACCAGTACGGCCTGTGACAACGCGTACATTACAGAACACAATGTGGCATCAGAGAATGAGAATGATCAGAAGGCCTTAATCGTATTGTGTGAGACCATGATAGAGTTTATAGCCTTGTAGATAGTTCACCTGAAATGGTCCGCGCCAATGAGAGGCCGACAGCGATGGTCGAGTAAGAGAATGACATGATGGCGGCGACGATGGACAGCCACGAAAGGTCACTGAAGTTAGGGAGCTGAGAGAAGAAGATCTGAACGATCCCAAATACAACCATGTACATGGTGTCATAGGTGCTGCAATCGGCGTCGTGTCCCTTTTTGTGGAAGCAGTTAGCCTTGTGCACGGCCCTGCTCATCATCATTCAGCCAAAAGGGATATCTCAATCGACGATGAGATTGAAGTCTACCAAAACATATAAATGAGCCCATTTCAAGAATTACTTACGCTGCACTGATGGACGCTGTAATTGTATACCCAACGGCAGTTCCAACCAAGTTAACATACTGGAAAACACCACAGGACAAGACTTGCCATCGACCTGCATTATACACGACATGTATCATCTTCACTGTCGAAATTCAGAAAACGAACCGTTGGTTTGTCTGGGATGATGGGAGCGCAAAGAAGTACCCAGGTATGCGGCGACAGCGTCCATGTAGGTGTAGTTCCTCTTGCCAGTGAGCTGATCGCCGCTGCGGTAGCAGTCACTGAGAAGGCTAGAGGTGTAGTACGTGATGAGGGCAAAGATCATCAGGGTGAGCGGCCCCACGACCCAGCCCAGCTGTGCAGTTGACCAGGCGAGGGAGAGCACACCGGAGCCGATGACGGCTGTGATGATGTGCGCGCTCGCCGTCCATACCGTTCCTGAAACAATTATCAAGATATTGTAAAACCAATCAGTCATCCGTATATAACACAATACATACAATCATAAAACAATTGACTTTATTAGAGCTAAGTTTTCTTCATCATCTCAGAAGAACCCACAAGGCACAGTTTTGAACTAGTGTCGTAGGCTCTAAAGTTACACGCCTTTTTGGTTCCCTTGCTAAGGACATGTTTGGTTCCCCTTCCTAAATTTTAGCTAGCTAAAATTATTTTAGCTACTCTTAGGTGACTAATGGAACTAAACTATTTTAGCTTATTTTAGTTAATGTGTTTGGAACTTTAGCTACTAAAGTGACTAAAATTTAGCAAGGGGAACCAAACATGGCCTAAATTTTAGAGCTAAATTTTAGTCACTTTAGTAGCTAAACTTCCAAACACATTGACTAAAAGGAGCTAAAATAATTTAGTCCCACTAGTCATCCAAGAGTAACTAAAATAATTTTAGTTGGTACAAATTTAGCAAGGGAACCAAACAGGGCCTTAGAGCAACTCCAAGAGCTTGGCTAAAATTAGTAGCCAAATTTCATTGTTTAGCTATTTTATAAAACAGAAAAATTTAAAAAAATGAAAAGTCCACAACAGCCTTGCTATTTTACAAAATTAGATAGTCAGCGTCGGTGCTTGGCTATATATGGCCACCGAAAATCAAGGGATAGTCAACGTTCTATTTTACAAAACCGGATAGTACACTGTTACAGCTTACTTTTTGCTATGCAAATTCTAGAATAGCCTCCGCAACGAAAATAGCCAAACTCTTGGAGTTGCTCTTAGGGGTGGAAATGGATGGCTCAAAATTCGAGCTACCCAATTAGTATCGCTAGACACATTTGTATAGAAAATGGAGCATAGTCGATGGAGCAAATTCAAACAGACTCTAAGTTACACTCTGGCAGGCTTGATTACATTTCTGCAATTTAAAATTTATAAGTAGGGCTGGGGGATCAACAAGCTATAGTTTTGACCTGCTACCTACAACCAAATCGAGTGGCACATGCCATTGACCCATGTCTCTGTCTTACATGGTCACACGGTCACCAAAGGGACAGGGACAAAGTCCAAAGGAATCACTGAAGCCCGGAGATAAATGTCACCCTCCCACTGCCCACAGGTGCATAATTCAGCGAGACAAAGGTCTCTTGCATGATTTTTCAACAAAAAAAAAGGCCTTGCATGCCCCTTGGTCAACAAAGGTGAAAGGCTCCCTGATTTGCGTTGGTCCGGTGTGCTAAAATCTGCTGCTGTCATCGCTCGGAAGTTGCCGGCGCACAAAAGGCTATCCTATCTCGTCCAGTAGCATGTGCTGCCTCTGCCTAAAATATATGTTCATCTCACATTCTAAAAAAAATAACTAATTTTATAAAAAAAAATATCATTTATGTCACTAATAGATTTATTATAAAAATATATTCTATAATTAATATAATATTCATTCAGTACAACAGATGTTAATATCTTTTATATAGATTAGATAAAGGTTAAAGATAATGGACTTCTTAAAAAAGGGGAAATGCACTTCTTTTGTGACGTACTCGTCATCCTCACCCCTGGTCATCCTAGTAATGCAGAGTGTACTCCCTCCCTCCGTATATAGGATTTAGAAATCGTTTTGATAAAATTTAGGTCAAACATTGAGAATATAAATCATTAATAACTTTTAAATTGCTGAGTTTGCAAATGTAAAAATTATATGAATAGATTTGTCTTAAAAAAAATACTTTCATAAAAATATATATATCATTTTTTCTAAATACTTTTATTAAAATAAAAGGTCAAAATTGTGTTTTAGAGAGTCGCTGTCCTAAACAATTTCTAAATCCTATACGGAGGGAGTATAATCTAATAAAAAATAGTCTAAGCAGATGAACTCATGCTACATTAGTGAAACGAGAAAAAACAAGTGAATATATAGTAAAATTAATTCCCCGATGAACAAACAATGTCAGGTGTTCTATGCTTCTTCAGAAAATGGGCAAGACTGCAAAACTAAAACAGAGGGGAGGGGGGGTGGGGGGTTAATTCAAAAAAAAAATGAGCAAAAGATTTCATAGGGCTGCGCCAAAAAGTCAGAGACGGCAGGCCTTATGGCACATATATGTATTCTTGCATTGGTATGCTCATCGCCGCAGTTGACAGACTCTTGCCTCCTGGATATGATATCTCCTCGCCGAATAGCTCCCGTAAAAAAAGGTGCAGCCATATACATAAAGCACATATTGTGCACTCAACAAACTCTGCTGAGTGCTGACCCAGAATATTCTAGCAGTATAGTATTCTTTTGTTTTCCATGTGAAGCAAAAATAAAGAGTACACTAAGTTTTAAAAAAACAAGAGTAGTTTGATTTTGCGTCAAGGACACAGATTCTGCTCAAAGAGAACCACCAGGAAGATCAGACAAAATGGAACTTTCAGTCAGGAATGTTTATTAGCTGAAAATATAGCCCCCTGGGCCCTGGCATAGAAATTCAGGCCGATGCGTTGCGTGTCAAAAAGCACTGTAACTTTTTTCCATGTGAAGAAGGAATCTGTGAAACAATCAGAAAGTCGCAACCGTGTACTTCCATTTTCACATTAGTACACAAGGACGCAGCTGAAACGTGTACGTGGGCCAATCCGATTTTAAAGACAAGTATACTTTGATTTTGACTTATATATATCCAGTCTAATGTAATACCATGTAAATATTAATTAATTAATTATAGCTACATGTGTAATTAACTGATTCAATTGTGCATTCATAGGGTGTTTTAGTGCCCCTTTCATCCAAAAAATTTTAGGTTTTGGTCCATCATTTTGCATAATAATGGAATTAAACACTATGCAATTTTTTTTGGCAAAATGGTTGTCATTCTCCATTTAAGATTTTGGCCTCAAGAGACAAAAAAAAAAGGTCTAAAGAGCCTCAAGAGGCCACAACGAGGACAATAAATTCTGCATTTTGGATAAAACTAAATATAACCCTAAAAATTTTAGAATTTTATATTTTATCATTAAAAAAATAGTTAATATTTTGTATTTTGTATTCCATGGAGAATCGAATAGGCCCTCAATAATAAATCTATGTTTTCTATAGGAGATGGTCTAACAAATAGATAAAAATTCTAGAATGTTATTTTTTTTATGAGACAGATAGACAGATAATCAAGTTTCTCTAAAACTAGATACGAATAAGTTATCATTGGTTTTCATCAAAAGAATAAGTTATCATTGGTTTCTTAGGCCTTGTTTAGTTTCTAAAAAATTTCGGATTTCGCTACTGTAGCACTTTCGTTTTTATTTGATAAATATTGTCCAATCATGAACTAACTAAGATCAAAAGATTCGTCTCGCGATTTACAGACAAACTGTGTAATTAGTTTTTATTTTTGTCTATATTTATTGTTTCATGCATGTGCCGCAAAATTCGAACGTAAAATCTTGAAAACTTTTTGGATTTCGGGGTCAACTAAAAACAGGGCCTAAGCAACTTGTGGTGGCCGTAGCTACAGCTGCAGCAGCTGCTGCTGCACAGCCACAAGAGGCGACCACAGGATGGCCCCAGCCCTGCGGCGGCCGTGGCATTTGACCTGGGTCAGCGCTGGACCAGCGCGACGACCCATCCCATGCCCGCCGGTCGTCGCCACGGCGTCTTCGTCCTTGCTTCCCGGGGCGCAATAAGACAAACACGATGGAGCTAATCAGGCAACGATGCGGCAACAGCTGCTGCCGTCCCCAACCCCAACTGGTTGGGCGGTGCACGTCATGATGTCAGGGACGACGGATACAAGACCTGCTGAATAGCTACCGGCTAGCGCGTATGGCGTACGCGCTCATCCACAACAAGCTTCAGTGGCCTGCTGATTCTGCTTCCGTCGATGCCGCCCAAATTTTAAGCCATTACTAACTATTACTATGATTATGGCTAATATATGATTATACAAGGCAGATGATAACTACACCGCCCATGCTAAATTTGGCGTTACATACAAGGTTGGTGTTGTGCTAACAACGCAGGAGAGATTGGCTAATCAAAGAGAAAGGTAAGGGAGGATAATTGAAACAGGCATGCGTGCCTGTCCAAAAAAAAAAAAAGAGTGGCCCTCCTCACGCTCTCGGTACTTCCTCGAAAGAGAAAAGCAAAGCAAATTGTCTAGACGAATCTAGACGAGAAAATTCTTCAGAGTTGTGATAGTGTTCTAAAGGATTTGAACTCCATCATGGGAACATCAATGCAACACAGGAGCGCTCCGGAGCAAACAATAAGAACAACGGTTACTTCGAGTATGTTACCAATGGTGAGCCGTATGGACGCCGGCCAGACTGTCCGCACAAGTTTATTCAATTCCAGCAAAGGCAGAGAGAAAAAAAAAAAAGCAGGGAGAGGCACGCATATACAAACAGAAGAGACGGCGGCGGCGGGGCTAGACGTACTAGACATATGGGCGGTGGTTCGATCACTTACCGGTGCGCTTCTTCCTGCCGTCGTCGTCGAGCTCCTGGCCGCCGGCGCCGCCGTCCCGCGGCTGCTGAGGGTAGTAGTGCGCTCCGTCGGCGCCGGCGCCGGAGCCGGAGCCGTTGCGCGCCGCCATCTCCAGGTCCTGCGCCATCTCAGCGGCCGCCTGGGACGGGGCGGGCGTGCCGTGCGCTGGGGCCTGGGGCGGCGGTTGCGGGGGGGATTTTTGTTGTTGAGAGAAACCCGGTGCGGAGAGGCAAAGGGGCAGGGCCGCCGCGCCAGATTTTATACACGCGGGAGTAGAGTAGTGACGCGCACAGGCCTGCTACTGCTGCTAGGGGCCGGCCAGGGGCAGCCAGATTTGAAAGAAAAAAAAAAGGCTGTTAAAACGCGTGCCTGGGCCCCTGCCAACTGCCACGCGGTCAACGTGCGTGGCGTGGGCAGTCAAACTACGGATAGAATTAGTACTAGAGCAGACAATTTTGCACTATAAGTTTGGATTATGGACTTTTCATGTGATCTCCGTCCGGATTAAAACAGAACATGGAACCTTTAGATCAGATTGGGTTTAGGTCTTGTTTAGATTCAAAAGGATTTTTGGATTTTGACACCGTAATACTTTCGTTTTTATTTGACAAACATTGTTTAATCATGGAGTAACTAGGCTTAAAAGATTCGTCTCGCGATTTACAGGCAAACTGTGGAATTAGTTTTTGTTTTTATCTATATTTAATACTTCATGCATTTGCCGCAAGATTCGATGTGACGAGAAATTTTGAAAAGTTTTTTGGTTTTTGGATGAACTAAACAAGGCCTTAAGGGCATCTCCAACAGTTATGCAATTGGAATTTGCCATTTGTTGGAGTTTGCCAAGTCCCTAAACGTTTTGCCAAAGAAAAAATAAGTTCATCTCCAAGTGTTTGGCATTTTTGACTTGGCATTTCCCAAAATAGTGGACCCAACTATTTTTGTCCGGGAATCTTTCATCTTTGCGGGAAATTTTCTCGCGTGTCGCGCGAGCGCCCGTCGCGCGCAATTTTTTCGCTCGTCGCCGCCAATTGTCTCGCGCGTCGCGCGGCCGTGTCGTCCCGCAAGTCCACGTCGCCGCTTGGTCCAGGTCGTCGAGATCCGATCTCGTCGCTGCGATCGATCTCCTAGCCTCACGTCGCTGCAACAAAATGACACGGCGATGGATCTCCTAGCTGGCGTAGCGTCGCATGAAGGAAGGAGAGGAGGCGGTGATGGATCTCCTAGCCTCGCGTCGCTGCAACAAAAGGAGGCGGCGATGGATCTCCTTCGTCCCCGCGCCAAGAAAGGAGGCGGCGCGCAGGGGAAAGAGAATAATCGTGTGCGAGGACTCGTATCGCGGGAAACTACCACGACGTGGGGAGTACGAGCACGACAAGGAGTCCAAGATTCTCGGGATATCAAAATTGCCAAGCCATTGTGCCTATGCAAAAATG
>Ga0182004_10001527_pt1 | contig 17070 bp, 18 predicted proteins | sample Sormic07211540_1_FD_120479 | JGI IMG/M metagenome (GOLD analysis project Ga0182004, IMG submission 120479) | Endophyte microbial communities from Sorghum bicolor roots, Mead, Nebraska, USA - 072115-40_1 MetaG | ecosystem: Host-associated > Plants > Roots > Unclassified | place: USA: Nebraska...
CTAGATCTAATACAATAAAATACATGCAAGTCAAATTCATATGTATACATACATAATAGACTGAATACCATATAGTAATGCTATGTATATAATGATTTATTTTTAAGAAAATTCCGCAGCAACACGCGAGGAATTCACCTACTACATATAATTGCAATGCCTTTTGTCTAATTTCTCCATAGTGTTGCCATATGTGCTTTGTTCCTAAGACACTTCATAGCATTCAGAAAATAATTCTGTTGCTATTTGATAGAAAACAGATCAAGCATACATGATTACAACACATCAGTATAAATCATATATTATTTATAAGTGTAACATTTTTTTGTCTAAGTGGAAGAGGTGCAGTATGTAACTGGCAAACATTTGTTCACATCCCTCTAGCTATGACTTATTGGCCCTCAAGCTTTCACAAAAAATATTACCATGCCTTCAACACATGGAATTTTACAATGGTTTGAATACATAAAAGTATGAAAAAGTCTAGAATTTTACCATGGTTTGGAGACCTAGACTTTTCAGCTGTGATAAGCTTTCTCAAGCTGTGATAGGATCGCTTGAGGTGTGATAGGGTCTCTCTAGCTATGACCTGTTGGTTCTCAAGTTTTCACAAAAACATATTACAATGCCTTGAACGCATAGAATTTTACTATGGTTTGAACACATAAAAGTATGAAAAAGTCTAGAATTTTACCATGGTTTGGAGTCCTAGACTTTTTTAGTTGTGATAGGCTCTCTCGAGCTGTGATAGGGTCTCTCGAGGTGTGATAGGGTCCCTTGAGCTCTGATAGAGTGGTTCTCAAGCTTTCACAAAAAATATTACCATGCTTTGAACACATGAAATTTTACTATGGTTTGAACACATAAATATATGAAAAAGTCTAGAATTTTACCATAGTTTGGAGACCTAGACTTTTTCAGCTGTGATAGGCTCTCTCCAGCTGTGATAGGGTCCCTCGAGGTGTGATAGGGTCCCCCTAAGTATGACCTATTGGTCCTCAAGCTTTCACAAAAAATATTACCATGTCTTTAACACATGAAATTTTACTGTAGTTTGGACACATCAAAGTATGAAAAATTCTAGAATTTTACCATGATTTGGAGACCTAGATTTTTTCACCTGTGATAGGCTCTCTCGAGCTGTGATAGGGTCCCTGAGGTCTGATAGGGTCCCTCTAGCTATGACCTATTGGTCTTCAAGCTTTCACAAAAAATATTACCATGCATTCAACACATGAAATTTTACTATGGTCTGAACACATAAAAGTATAGAAAAGTCTAGAATTTTACCGTGGTTTGGAGACCTGGACTTTTTCAGCTGTGATAGAGTCCCTTGAGGTGTGATAGGGTCCTCTAGCTATGACCTGTTGGTCCTCAAGCTTTCACAAAAAAATATTGCCATGCCTTAAACACATGGAATTTTACTATGATTTGGACACCTAAAAGTATGAAAAAGTCTAGAATTTTACCATGGTTTGGAGTCCTAGATTTTTTCAGCTGTGATAGGCTCTCTCAAGCCGTGATAGGGTCCCTCGAGGTGTGATAGGGTCCCTTTAGCTATTATAGAGTGGTCCTCAAGCTTTCACAAAAAATATTACCATGCTTTAAACACAAGTAATTTTACTATGGTTTGGACACATAAAAGTATAAAAAAATTTAAAATTTTACCATGGTTTGGAGACCTAAATTTTTTCAGCTATGATAGGGTCTCTGGAGATGTGATAGGATCCTTCTAGCTACGAATTATTGGTCCTCAAGCTTTCACAAAAAAATATTACCATGCCTTGAACACATAGAATTTTACTATAGTTTGGACACATAAAGTATCTAAAAGTCTAGAATTTTACCGTGGTTTGGAGTCCTTGACTTTTTCAGCTGTGATAAGCTCTCTCGAGCTGTGATAGAGTCCCTCGAGGTGTGATAGGGTCCCTCTAGCTATGACCTATGGTCCTCAAGCTTTCAAAAAAAAATATTACCATGTCATCAACACATGGAATTTTACTATGGTTTAGACACATAAAAGTATGAAAAAGTTTAGAATTTTACCATGGTTTGGAGACCTAGACTTTTTTAGTTGTGATAGGCTCTCTCGAGCTGTGATAGGGCCCCTTGAGGTGTGATAGGGTTCTTCTAGCTATGATCTATTGGTCCTCAAGTTTTCATAAAAAAAAATTATTACCATACCTTGAACATATAAAATTTTACTATGGTTTAAACTGAAAATACAGAAACATTCATGGGCAACAACTTACCCGAAAATTCAAAAACATTCATGGCAGCAACTTAACTGAAATCATGCAACTAACAGATAGGATAATAGACGCTACATAGGAAGGGGAGAGGTTGACTGAAACATGTTCACATGTAACAGATGACATGTTCCATTAAACCTACTAGTGCTAGTTTCACAACCTAATAATAAGCTTATCAGAGAAATTTATCAGAGAACATGTTCACATGATAGCAAGCTTATCAGAGAAATTTAAATTTAAAAGTCACCAAACTTAACAGGGCAGCAAGCTTATCAGAGAAAATTAACAGATCTGTTCACAAGTCTTTTGTGAATAGGTAGCTAGGTAAAAGGCAAATAAAAGTCACTCACAACAAGTAATGAGAAGCTACCTGTCCAAATATTCAGAAGCTTTAACTATGAGGTTCATTCACAATTACAAAAATCAGAAGCAGACCCCATTCAATTCTTGTTAACTGCACAAGAAGGCTTCATCTACTTGAACTGCAGTACAAGCGACTGATGGACGATGAGATGCTGGGAAATCCACATCCTCCAGATCGATCCATGCAGGAGGTCGCCGTCGCCGAGTGCTTGTCGTCGGTGGTGGCGATGGATGCAGCCGCTGCGTCCAGGCAGTGAACAATGGGGTCAACAGACATCGGCGCGGTATCGAAGGTCGGCGCTACCGGCCTCGAAGAAGGAAGGTAATCGTGAGGACACCGGCATGACCAAAGGCGAAGGCGAAGTTCCCGTGCACCCAAACTAGATCGCGAGCGCGTGGACGGGATCCGAGCCCCCTCAAGTCGGCGTGCGAGCGTACAGCGGTGCTGGAGGTGATGATTTGGCCTCGGGCCACGAGCTCTACCCGTCGCCTCACAAGACGACGGAGGCTCTGTCTCTTGACGTTGGCAGGGGTGTTTTCACAAAACTAGCATCATAGAGACGGGATCAAAACGGCAGTTGTACGTGTCCTTAGGGCATGTACAGCCCACAGACAGCTACTTGTCTGTAAATTCTTGGAGTCCACAACGTAGACAACTGAACAGACAACTCATACAATCCACAAACAGAGTTATCTATTTAACTGTCTGCAAGTGGTTTAATGCTTGTATATAGCTATGATCAATCATGAATATTATTTTAGTAATACCATTCGGGATTCCTAGCGCCCAGATGTCCAATGTGATGCTAGCATCCGGACGCTCGCGTTTGTTGTGCCCGCTCATGCCCCACCCACACTCCTCGGCCAGCTTCACGTGGGGGCCCACGTTGCTCTTTCCGCGCATGCACGCGCCCCACGTGGGGCCACACCTCGATCTGCGCCTGCTCGCGCCCCTCCGCTCACACGCATGCACGTGAGGCCAGCAGCTGCAAGCAGATGGGTCTAAATAAAACATTCAAATAATAGAGTTTTTTTACAATATTCAGATAAAACATTTACAACATAAATCTAAGTCAAATTAAACATTTAAAACATATAGCTGAAACACTATTGCAACATGTGCAATATACCCAGATGAAACACTTGAGACATGTGTCTGCGTGTAAAAAAATACAAATGAAACATTGGAGATAGAAAGTTGCAACATATATATATAACCATTGCAACATATGCAGTATCCAATTTACTTTCACAAAATCCGTAAAACAACTTAAACATACATCTGAAAACAATGAAACACTTGAAACATAGACTTGCAACATGTCGAAAAAACATCCAAAAACACTTAAAATAGATCGGCGAGGAGGACAGGGAGCGGATGGAGGTCGCCCTAGCAGAAGCGCTGTGGTGGTGAACCGCGAGGCCTAGCCGAGCAAAGGGCCGAGGAGGGCCGCTGCCCAGAGGGACCCTGCAAGGAGTGTTGGAGGCCACCACTGACACTCTGCGCTGCTCTAGCACCGTTCTGACGGCACGTACCCCATCGAAGCCAGCCGAGTGAGCTGCAACGGGTAGAGGTAGTGTGTGGGGGTGGGGGGGAGAGGTGCGCGGCGTGGCGCAGGATGGAGCATGGCCTGGGAGTGGGGAACGAGGCATCACGGGCAGGGACGCACGTCGTAGGAGGGAGCGAGCGGGGAAAGGCGGCAGCAGCGAGAGGGAGTGCAACCGTGGCGGCGAGCGCAGTCGCTTGGAGCAGGCGCACGGTGGAGAGTGCCTGTAGCGATGCGGATGCGACGGTCGTCCAACGAATGAGGAGGAACGGATGGACTCACGAGTAGATAAGGCTGAGTGCGAAATAGGGAGGAACATATGGACTCACGAGTAGATAAGTGAAGGCAAGGAAAGCAAGTGGAGAGATGGGCTGTTGGGCTGGTGCCGTGGCCCATCAATGAAGCGTCCGGACGGACGGACGTCCTTGACTATCGAATATCATTGTGTTGCTATTTGATACAACATGATTTATACCCACAGTCAGAGATTACAAATGTTCATACTATAATTGTAAAGAATTATTTCACTCACAAGCAAACAAAGAGCCTCCCTGGCGTTCTCTTTCAACTTAAGATTCACCTCGCTATGGATCTGGGACATGACCACAACAGCTTCACGGTAGCAGCATGCACGCAGCAGGAAAATGATCTAATATAGAAAAGGGCAGCAAAAATAAGAAATAAAAACAATACATCCAGGAGTTTGATGGCTTTCAAAATTCTGAAAAAGATATCAGGCAAGCAGACACGAACTGAACTTCTGTACGGGGGATAATACCGGTGATAGATAACAAAAAAATGGAAAACTAAGACCAATACTAGGGAACAGAATATGGCTATCACTTCTCTGAAATTCTTGACAAGAGCTAGAAGTGAAAGCACAAAATTCTCTGAAATTCTTGACAAGAGGACATCATTCTTCACAAGAGCTTAACAGGCACCACTAGAAAACTCAAAAAGTAACTGAAGCCTGATCACAGGCACCACAAGAAGAAACTGAAGCCTTCTAAATCTGCACTAAAAAAATATGTGGTTGATTGCAAAAATTCAGTGCAACTGCTAGTATTGTTTGTTCCAGTTCAGTGCTACTACTAGTAGATCTGAAAAATTGATAAGAATCACCAGCAGCAACTCGCTCAATCATGAGGAAGGGGATGGGCCGCCGGCAGCATGGAAGAGGGCCACCGCCAAGCCGGATCTGCAGCCGTTGCCGCAGATGAAGTTGCTTGGCGCCATCGTCGTCACCGCTGAAGACGCCGCTGGAACCTTGCCCATCCGACCCAAAGGAACAACTTTGTCCTTCCTGGACGGGGGGGTCGCTGTTGGGCTCCATCTCGACGGCGACGAATGACGGCGGAGCTCTAAGAGAACAACAATTATATGGTATGGGCATGGGGGATTTTGGCGCGAATAAGGAAATCGAGCGCGCCACAACCGGATCCCGCGCGCTCAGCTTGAAGACGGCATCCCCGTAGCGCGTCTTTTCGCCGGCAACGACATCTGGGAGCACAAGCCGAGGGCGTCACCTCACGAGACGACGAACTTCCTCTCTCACTTCATTCAATTAGGGACGTTAGGGTGTTTTTCGCAAAAACTAAATTACACAGACGAGCTTTACAGCCTAGCTGTACATGCCCTTATCAAATGAGCAAAAGACTCTACTTCATCATATAAAATATTCGAATAGCTCGTTTCATAAAAACTCTGCTGGACGTAAAAGTAGCAGCACAACTTCGACAGTTTAGTTACATAGACGCTTAAAGGAAATCTAGTTGAAAGCAGCAGCAGGACACTGCCTGAAGTCACCAAAAGAAAGATTTGAACTAACTTCCCGTCCACATACAGCATCTAGTTCGGTCATCATTTGAAGATCCCAGTGGCGGCCACCTTCTTTAGGAGTTCTTGGATCTACAAGCAAAACGAACAAGAAAGCCAAAGGCATTACAAGCGATATATAACTTTGGCCAGAGATGCATGCCTTTCGCCTGAACAGATGACACAAAAAGTTACCTGCTTTGACGTGAGGCCAATGTTTTCCAAATCTTCAAGCTGGACAAGCAAATTGTATTAGAAGGCCATTTCAGACATTTGGATTCTTTTTCCTTTTTTTTCTTTTGGAAAAAAGGTATGGATCATTTCACATTCTACAAAAAACTTACAGTTGTGAATGGTCTTGGTGAGTCCTCCCGTAACTCCAGAATATATTCTGCTCTCTTCGTGCCAATTCCCTAGCAAACAAGAGGGGAAGTTACTCAGAAGAAAAGACTGGAACAACAGTGATCGAAATGCTATTAAGATGAAAGGATCATACTTTCAGCTTCTGTAGCTCTTCCCTGCAGTCATAGGTAAAGGGAGAGAAACATTAGAAAGAAAGACTGGAAAAAACTGGATATTTTTTGTGACATAAGGGTCAACCTAAGAACTGAAATTTCATGTATTCTTCTATACTGACAAGCCAATAGTCGGAGTTTTACAGACTATAACATAATCACAATGAAGAATGGCAGGATTCCTGCCAAAGTTTCATAATGTGAAGAAATGTAGGTTGACCTCTCATTTGAACTGACACCTAGGAGCAAATTACTTGAATAAAAAACTAGGAAACTGCATCCCCCCCCCCCCCACACACACACAATGTCAGGTCATGTTTGTAAATGGTCCTTAAGCCTTGTTTGGATACCCATGTATCCATCTCAATCCATGTCTGTTGGAGTGGTTTGGTGTGAAATTTAGATGGACACATGAGTATCCCAACAAGCTCTTAGTTGATTTGTGATGCTCACAAACCATGACTGACATGTCCATGTTTTTTTTGTCATGGTTCACCGTAAGCATACAAGATACTAGGAGAAGAAAGATTAGCCTAAAAGTTAGAGTGATCAACGTGCCTTTTTTAGATCCAGGGGGATGCAATTTAGATCCATTGCATTTTTGCTTCCCTTGTGCTATTTAGTCAGTTTTCAGCAATGTGTACAGCATCAGCCATTTTAGGCATCAATCAAATAAAGCTAAGCTCAATAAAAATCTGGAACTGAGGTGCCAACAAAAAAGGTTGTAGAATTCGGACTTACTTGTTTGCAACATTTAAAACTTCAAGGTATGGTTGAACAAGAGCTTCCTAAAAAGTCATAATGTGACTAATGTCAATTGATAAATCTTAAAGTAGCAAATATCTTGTCTATAGAATGACAATGGGAACCATACAAACCTTTAAGTTAGACTGTAGCACGTTAAATCTCTCTAGTGGTGTTGCACCAGGAGTCTCCTTGACTATGTTATGTGTTTCTATTGGAGTTTGGGGCTCCAATAAAATGGGGTAATTGCCATTATCTGATATTTGCTGCTTCACAGGCACCATATTTGAAGAAATTGGAGAAACAGCTTTCCTGAGAGAAGCTTCATGTTTTTCATGGCATTGAGTAACTGAAGCAAGCACCACTGCATAAGACTTTAATCATCAGATTCACACGTGAAAACACAGGTAAAAAATCTCAAGGCCTTTAGACATCAGATTCACACATGAAAACATAGATAAAAAATGTCAGAGGTTGTTCTAAGTAAATTTCAACTAACTTTTCAGATTTTGTAACCACTATTCGCACAGATATAATATTACTGAAGTTTTCTGAAGTACCTTTCTTTGGTGTATTTACTTCTCTCTGCCTGTGCTCTCGCGGTATATTTTCAGCAAGAACATGGACTTCTGAATCAAAAAGCATCCTGTGCAGGAGAAGACAAAGAAATAAGAACTATGTATGGTTCCATGTAATATATAAAGAGGAAATGATAAAAAAAAATACTAACTTCTTGATTTTACCACCATCCTGATCCATTGCCTTAGCTCTACAAGAAATTCTGGAAGATGTTGGTTGCTTCATATGGCTCATAGACAATGGAGTCTTGCTGGCAATTGGGGACAAAAGACCATCCATTCTTTGGATGCTCTTTGTTTTCCCCTTCGATTCCAACCATGCTCGTAATTTGGCTTCCATGTCAACCTTGACCTTGGGAGTTTCTTGCTTGCTTGAACTGGTGAAAGTCTCAATATGGCAAGATCGAGCAGCCAAACTTACTGTGTTCGCTGACTCCTGGTATTCTGCAGGATTCTGAAACAACAAAAACAATTAGCCAAGTTCTACAATATGAGACATCCATAAGAAAAAAGATTAAGAAAAGTTACCAGGCAAGCTATCATCACAGCACGGCTACTGCCTCCTAGAGAATCTTGAAGTATTCGGGTCAGTTTACTCTCTCTGTAGGGAATTCGGTGCTCATTCTTGTTTAAAGCTGAAAATACATTGGACAATGCAAACAATGACTGGTTGATCTTAGAGCTTTCTTGAAGACGGATGCCCTCATTCAAAGTCCTTTTGTTGTCTTCGCTACCTAGAAACAACAATCAAGCAAAGCACAAGTTCAAGTAGAGGGATACAGCTTAAGCATGTGTGGCTCAATCCAGACTTCCAAAGAGATGTACCAGCCAAATCAATAAGGTTAAGCTTCCCTTTCATAACATCAGTGCTGACCCTGAGTGAGAGCACAGCATGGCTCCGACTGGAAACATCGTTCAGTCCAGTATGGGCGACTTTTCTCCTTTGCACGCCTATGGAATAGAGCTCCTCGAATTCCTCCATGGATCGCACAGGGACCTTCAAACATCAAAGGGCAACAGTAAGCAACCGATTGAATTCCATCAAACACATTTAGTAATCACCAAGCAGCATCACATTACCCAACTCAAGCCCTTTAGCTGCATGTTCCCATCTTTGTCATCCAATGCCATAATTTCTTTTGCTTTAGGCTCCAGTAGGTCATAGCACCGTTCCATGTACACCTCATAGTATGAGATCTCAACAGAGCACCATGTGCCAGTGCAGTGTGCTAGGATTGTTGAAGCAGCCAATGGGATTAGCCCTGGAAAATCCTCCGTGCCCTGTTCAACAGCCACTCAGATAGGTTTCAGTGAAATATTGTTTTGCCAAAAGCGGCATTTAATCAAACACATTGCAGTCATGATAACAGTAGGCACCTGCATTGTGTAGGTCTTGCCACTGCCGATTGCCCCATAGGCAAAGACCGTCGCGTTGATCCCCTCGAAGATGCCTGGGATCACTGCGCGAACCTCCTGGTCAAATATCTGGCTCACGCTGTCCTCTTGACCGAAGAACGAATCCACTTTGTACAGTTCACTCCGACTGCATAAATGGACCAGTACACCAAAGCAAATAAGGAAACGCAATCAAACATGTGAGAAGCCCCTTCACTGTATTATCTAGGAGTATCAAATTTCCATGCAAGCACTTGACCAATTCCTGGTAGGTTAAATGGATCTACCGATCGTGATGATCCGCAATTAGCGCAGGAAAAAGTCCGAGGGCTCCAGATCGTACGCTGAGGAGGCGTTAAGGCGTACCTGGTGTGCTGGTCCTTGAGGTGGACGGTGACCTCACCGCCGGGGTGGCCGCTGAGGAGGGAGACGCAGGGCGCTGTCGCTGAGGCGGCCTCCGACGGGAGGAACGGGCGCACGCGCAGCACGATGCGCACCGGCAGCGAAGAGCGCGCGGAGGAACGGTAACGGGCGGGTGTGGATGTGGCCGCCATCGGATGCGCGGAGGAACGGGCGGGTGTGGAGGTGCCCGCCATCGGAGCGAGGATCACGCGGTCAGCGCCGGCCGCCGGGGGAGGGGGGGCGGAGAGAGGGTACGGAGTATTCGGATCCTGGAACGATTCTAGGCTTGGGGAGAGGGGGCGGAGCAAGAGCTTGGGGGCAATGGTACCGTTGGGGCGGCGGAGGAAGTTCGAATTTTGAACAGGGTAGGCGGTCAGGCGGTGTGATAGGCAGGGCAGCCACGTCGGATTCTGCTGCCATTCGTAGAGCACCAGACGGTGGCACCTTCCACCTGTCCTGAATTTTTTTTTTCCTCGACGACCTAGCGGGTACAAGCAGCAACCAGTATGAACTAATTGAAACCTATTCGAAGCAGTTGTAACTAATTAGAACTAGACTAAAATTAATTTAAACTTCAAAGAAATTGCAACTAGCTGAAATTGAGTCAAATTGCAACCTATTGGAAACAGTAAACACCTAACGGAAAGCATTTACAACTAGACCTTGTTTAGTTCGTGATTTTTTTTTCAACTTTTGTAGCAATTTTGTTTGTATTTAGCAATTATTATTCAATAATGGACTAATTAAATTTAAAAAATTCGTCTCACAAATTGTAGACAAACTGTGTAATTAGCTATTTTGTCATCTATATATTAATGCTCTATGCATTGTTGTCAAAAAAAATAATGCTCTATGCATGTATCCAAAGATTTGATGTGATGAGAAATTTTTAAAAAAATTTGAGAACTAAACAAGGTCCTCATTACAGTGAACTTACAAAGTTACAATGAACCACTTAGAGAGTTAGAATTGAAGGATCTAAATGTTACTTTGAAAGTTCATGAATATAGGTGAGAATGTGAAAAAAGTTTGAGGAGACATGATGCATTTGTCGGTAAAATTCTGCTCCTAGCTTCTTCGAGCTGATTCTTTGGAGTTTAACCAAACTGTTAAAATGCAATTACTTCTCTATTTATACTAGTTAACTATATAAGAGCTAAAAGAACGCCACTCTCCATTGCTCATCATTCAATCACCATGAAATCACTCGAGTCACTTCTCAGCTAGGAGTACTTATCTCTTTCACCAAATCACCGAGAGTTAAAGAGTAAAGTTCAAAAATCAGAAAGTGAAGTTGTACCTACATCCCCTTAGAGCACTCTCAATACACAAACTATCATAGTTTCTATAGACATTAATTGCAGTGCCACCTAAGCATTTTGCTGATGTGGATAGGTAGTTATTGAGGAGAGAGAGCAAAAGTCATAGAAACTGGGTCTAAATTAGAAACCATGTCTACACGAGATCCAAGACATGAAGTGATATGATTGGTTGAGAATAGAGAGAGAATGAATATGATTGGATAAAAAATATTCTATAGAAACTATCCATTGAGACCATAGTTTCTATACATATTGTCTATAGAAATTAATAGGTATAGAAACTATACGTAGTTTCTAGCATTTGGAGTGCCCTTAGGGCTTGTTTTGCGCCAAGGCCTAGCTGCCCACTTTCCAAAACCAAGCTGTCTCTGTCCAATCAGTGGCGGAGCTAGGATTTGAAACTTCGGTATTCCCACTTTCATGTCATAAAAAAGTCGAATCCATAGGCTTAAAATATAGCCAATAACACTGCAAATCAGCAACTTTAAACTAATATTTATTTTCTAGAATCTAGACTTCTAATTGAAACGCAAGTTTTTACATGTGTTTGAGCTGTGAGAAAATAATATAAATTATAGCATTATTGGGAAATACCCCCTAAATCCTCCCATGCCAATCGTCGTTGTGCCTTTTGATGCATTCGCCCTAAGCCCCTGCCTGAAAGGTAGCTCAGCTCGATTCACATGCTGTGCCACCACGCCCAATATGGCGTGCTCCAGTTACATACTCCCTCCGTTACTCTAAAAAACGTCGTTCTGACCCCTAATCGTGTTTCGCCTAAAAATGTCGTTCTGGGCTGGCAGCCGTGAATATAGACGTGTGTGCCCTTGCTGCTTTGGTTGCCGCACGATGCAGTAACTCTCGGTCGCTTCGATTCTTGCATGCGCCGCACCGTAAGCAATTCTCCACTCGCATCTTTATTGGGAAATACCCCTAAATCCTCCCATGCCAATCGTCGTTGTGCCTTGTGATGCATTCGCTCTAAGCCCCTGCTTGAAAGGTAGCTAAGCTCGATTCACAGGCTGCGCCACCGCGCCCAATATGGCGTGCTCCACTTACATACTCCCCTCTATTACTCTAAAAAACGTCGTTCTGACCCCTAATCGTGTTTTGCCTAAAAATATCGTTCTGAGCTGGCAGCCGTGAATATGGACGTGTGTGCCCTTGCTGCTTTGGTTGCTGCACGGTGCAGTAACTCTCAGTCGCTTCGATTCTTGCATGCGCCGCACCGTGAGCAATTCTCCACTCGCGTCTTTATTTAGCCATCGCCGCTGCTCGGCTGCGTGGCCGCTCGCCTCTCCCGCTCGCCATGGACGCCGCTCACCGCCGCTCCCGCTCGCCGCCGCTCGTCACTGCTCGCGATCGCCGGTCGCGCTCACCACCGCTCGTGCTCGCCGCTGCTCGTGCTCGTCGCTCGCCTTCGCCGAACTCGGAGATGGTGCCGGACTCCATCGAGGTGGCGCCGGAGTTGCAGCAGCCTTCGCCGGAGTCGGAGATGGTGCCGGACTCCATCGAGGTGGTGCCGGACTCCACGCCGGAGTTGCAGCAGCCTTCGCTCGAGTCATGAATTCTCTAATAACTTCTCTTGTGATCGAAGTTATGGGCTTCATAATCATGTCTCCACGAATACGTCCGGTTCTCCCATTACCTCTCATTGCTGGCTCATACCGAACAAGAGGAAAACAACCAATTCTACCATCAAAAATACATGTCCCATCCCTAAATCTTGGCCGAGCAACAACACACAAGAACATGATCTTAGGAATGTAGTTCTTGTTCTTACAAGTCCGATATGCATCTTCTTCATCGGGTAGCAAATAATACTTTTCAGACTTTGATAGAGAAAGAACCACTTTTCATCGATGAACACAAAGTCATACAAATCCTTAAACCTTGGATCAGCAACCAAATCCCTCTTAACCATGTCAACACACCACTGTAATCTAGACTTCTTGTTAGCTTGAGTGAGATAGGGTTTGATGCTACTAGAATGGCGCCGAAGCAAACCTTTTTTTTCAAATACTTTATAACAGTAGCTTTGCTCATGCTAAGTTTAGCACATACATCTTCGATGACCATTCTTTCCTTCAAAGGAATATTACGCAATAGTTCCAAATTAATAGTAGATGCCTTACGACCAACTCTACCCCTCTTTCGACTACCAAGATCAACCGGAATGTTATTTGCAAGTGCTATTTTACCTCGCTGCCACAGGCGCTGAACTGCACGTCGGTCATGACCAAACTGAGTAGCAACTTCTTTCGTATCATTTTTGCCTAGTTTTCCATTCTTGCTTCTTGCCAACAAAGCTTGGTAAACTTGCTTTCTCTCTTCTTCGGTCATGTCTTTCTTTCGTTGCCGAGCTCCTTGAATGGGAGCATGTTCTATTTATAGTAAAAAAACAAGCATTAGTTGTCGGCAACATGTTCTATTTTTAGTGAAAAATGTAGAAAATACTGCAAGTGTGGGTACATATCAGCAAGGTTTTGTAGATAATGGCTATCGACTGCACCAAATTCATCTACCGGTAAGTTTAAATCAAAACCTGTAACAACATCCTTTGATATGAGAACGATTAAGAGCACGGTTGCAAATGGACAAGATAAGAACAAGTACAATACCGTGGTCATGCTGCAATGGAGGGTCGTTGAGATCAAATGCAACGTCGCCATCGTCATCATCTTCTAATCGAACGTTGAGATCAAACCCAACATCAGCCATGTGAGTTGCTGCTCGGCCAAGATGATTTAGTGAAGAACAGGAGCTTGAGTGAAGAGAAGAAGTGAAGAACACAGGCGCTTTAATAGAGAACAAGGCAACCCAAACGTCGGTCTTCTTCAACGCGCCCTCGCGAGTTTACCGCAAAAAAATTTTGCTTCAGCTTTACTGCCTTTACAGCATGGCACGATGCGTCTCCCACACGCGCCTGGCCAAAAAATTCGCCAAAACAGCCAAACAAGCGCGAATCGGCGCGCCTCAGGCAAACAGTGCCATGCAAAAATGCAAAAAAAAAGCCCCATGCAGGCCATGCAAAAATTGCGGCCATCAAGCTTCGATCCTAACACCTCAAGCCCAACACACTGGCTAGCCACTTGAGCTAATGTATGTTCTTGTAGAGAGTGCACCCGTAGTCGTATTTAATAGGGGCGTACAAGGAAAACTCTACTCTAATTAATCACTCCTTGGATCCTAAATGATGTCGTCATTTTTTTGAGTAACAGAGGGAGTACTTGCAAATGCAGCTCACTATGCACTGCGCTTCAAAGAGTTGATGTGAATATAAAGCTAGGCGCTTTATATTGTTGGTACGCACTAACTTTAATCTTCCATCGACTTCATTAGTATGGTAAGGCCAATCAACTTTGCCCCAGGAATTTCAATCAACTTCTCATCGTATCATATAAATGAAAACCGAAAGGTGAAAGCAAAGGAGGGAGTCCAAAGTTGTCGATAATAAAGCGTGAATGTACAGGCGATAATACCGGTACTCAAATAAATACTGAGAAGTATCCGTCCCGGAACCAATAGATCCCCCTTTATATAATACTATAAGCAAATGAACAAGTTTAATGGGCAAAACTATTATGCTCAGAGTTATGTCGACCAAAAGAAGCCCTCAATCCTCATGATCACCTTGTGCAGGGTCTCCAGGATTCCACCAGCCCTCATGTGAGACATGAAGTCGCGACTCGGGAACCAATTGGGACATTGGATTTGGCTGCTAGCTAGGCTGACACGAGCGCGCTCTCCGTATCCCAGTTCTCTCGCAGAGAGTGGCAGAGAGAGCCACTCACAATGCAGACTCTATCATGGAGTCTAAAACTATTTATTACCTCGAACAATGTGCACTTAGAGTCTAAGGGCACTCATAATGCAAGACTCTATCACAGTGTCCAAGATACTTAATTACATATTATTTATGATATTTTGTTGATGTGCCAGCATATTTATTGAAGAAAGAGGTAGAAAAAATAAGACTCCAAGTCTTATTTAGACTCCAAGTCCACATTGTTCGAGGTAATAAATAACTTTAGACTCTATGATAGAGTCCGTATTGTGAATGCCCTAAATAAGACTTGGAGTCTTATTTTTTCTACCTCTTTCTTTAATAAATATGGTGTCACATCAGTAAAATACCATAAATAATATGTAATTAATTGACTTGGACTCTGTGACAGAGTCTTGCATTGGGAGTGCCCTCACACGATCTGCCGAGATGATGCATGGCATATGGCAACACGATCGGACCGCTGCCGCGTTGCTTCGCTATGGCAGTTCTTTTTGGCACACCAGAGCTCGTTGTCAATGTCAACCCGGGAAACAGCACGAGAACAAGGAGGCAGGGCAGAAAAGTCTTCCGCGATTGGAAGGACCAGCTCCAGCGCCAGCACCAGAACATGCGCGCGCCAGTGCCAGTGTGCCACCCACCAGCACCAGGCCAGGCCACCAGCCAGCCATGGGCTCCGGTCTCGGGACGCGCCAGCCAGCCAATGCCAATGCACAGGCCGGCAGACGGTTGCCCATGCACCGCCACATGAGCGCATAAATACGTCTCGATCTGCTGCTTTCCTTGCCCGGTCGGCGGGACCCCGGCGGCATGGCATGATTGAATTCAAGCCCTCCCATCCGTCGCCACGGTTTGGAATGGAAGACGATGATCGAGCGCACGCGGCCGGGACCGCGAGTCAATCAGCAGGTTGGTGTCCGGTGTCCCCTCTCCTCGCTCGGCTTTTTCGGCATAAACGATAAAACCCGGTGCGCCAGAAATTAGCTGGGAATGCCGGGGATGGCTCGGCAAATACCAAACCTCGCAACGCTGCCAAAGTGCCAACGCATGGCGTCGAAGACCCCAGCAGCCAGCTCTGCTAGCTACCGCTCGGCCACAATTATACACGAGCTGCCAAATAGTGATGCTCGCTGGAGGACTGTCATCTCGATCCATATCAGATGTTTAGATAAGGACACATTTCATTAGTATTATCTCTCCGTACCCAAGACTGGTACAGCTTGAGCATGTACTCCTTCCATACTAGAAATAGATGTCGTTTTAGTCTTCACACAGTTTGAATCAAAAGAAGTCATTCTGGCGTGATTTAGCTAAATTGGACGCTGCTGCCCCTGTGCTTAGGCTCCTGTGCCGCGCGTTAATAGCGCGGCGTCATATCGGTTCCTCGGCCATTATCGGTTCCTCGGCCACGCATTACTGGGCCGCGCCGTTCCGGTGTTTATTGCAGCAAGCAGTCGAGCAATGGAATGCTGCGCGAAAGTGAGCCGCAATGAGCGCCAAAGGAAATAGATGACGCGCACAAGTGAAAAGTTCGAACAAACGAAAAAAATCGCGGCCTCCAAAGCAACCAGCGACCTCCCGCGAGCATGCAGCCATGCAAAATCCCCATGCAAATTGCCTGAATCTCAAAAAAAAAATTACGGCTAACAAGTTTGAACACTCAACCTCAAATCTCGGGCCGTGGAGCACTTACCAACTAGGCTATGAACATCTGTAGTATAGGAGGCACCCGCAGCCTTATTTAATAAGGATAAAGAAGAAAAACTATCCTCTAATTAGTCACTCTTTGGCACTCCTCGGTATGCGCAATCATGTCCTAAACGACTTGTAATACCAGTATGGAGGGAGTATACATTTTACACAAACGCTTCCAGGTCCAGCCAGGGCCTGTTTGCCATATGATTCAGTCCTTTGTTCACGGATTGAGTACAAACTGTGCCAAATGAAGAATTTTGAAGCACATACTTGGATGGTTCTCTTCGCTTGAGCTTATCTACTAGCTACTAAGTAGTGTTTATCTACCAGCTATTAAATAGTTTTTTTCTCTCGTAACATATCAGCGAATAGTACTTCAACCATGACTTTTTAGACAAGCAAACATGACCAATAAGTTGAAAGATTAACAGAATGAGCCACTTTTCGAAGAAAAACAGATTATGCACCTAACATAATATGCCAAACTGGACCCAAAAAGAAAGGTCTAAGACGCGTTAACTTGCAGCCCTAGGAATCTCGCATTGCACCGTTTTGCATGCACCATCTCCAAAAGTATCTCTAAGCGTTCGATTTGCCTGGATTGAATTGTACTATATGGATTGCAATGAAATAGCCTTTACTCTCCCGTTTCTCA
>Ga0182004_10001528_pt1 | contig 17068 bp, 18 predicted proteins | sample Sormic07211540_1_FD_120479 | JGI IMG/M metagenome (GOLD analysis project Ga0182004, IMG submission 120479) | Endophyte microbial communities from Sorghum bicolor roots, Mead, Nebraska, USA - 072115-40_1 MetaG | ecosystem: Host-associated > Plants > Roots > Unclassified | place: USA: Nebraska...
GACGGAACCACCAAATTTTGAATTTTGCTCCGGTGAACGTTTCACGAATGAATGCAACAAAAAGGACGTCGCTAGTATTACCTCTTGTACTGTTGCATGCATGGTCCCATTGATTGACCCGTTGATGTTTTCTTTATAGAAACTGCCATTAGTGGATACAAATCCCAGGCATGTCGCTCCGTTAAACTGCCATTAGTGCATGTTCACAGCTGCTGGAAAATTCACTTAAAATTAAATGGTCCTCGATAATTACGGGCGACCACAGGCGTAGTAAACTTGAATGGGATTATTTATAGAAGAAAATAATATTATTAGTAATAAAAAATTAAACTTTCGGATGTCAGAGCGGGACGCTCCGTAGGTTATAGCAAATAAATTTACTGCACACCAGTGTAGATTTTTTTTGGCACAAATGATAATGCTAGTAATAAAAATTATCTCGTCCAAAAGGTAAATTTACCGCTAGTAGTCCATAATGAAATTATTTACATAACAAAATGATACTATTAGTAATAATAATAATCTCATTGGAGATCGGATGCCGTGTTGCTTATCATAGGCAAATTTATTGCATACCGGTGTGCATAGAATTATTAACAATAAAAATTATACTATTAGTAATAAAAAATAACCTCATCCGGTCGAACAGGAGGCTCCTAGATTGTCATTGTCACACGTAAATTTGTTGCGCACCAATCCAGACGGAATTATTTATTGGCACAGGTGATTTTATTAGTAAAAAAATAACCTCACCTGGAATTTAAACGTACTATTCCAGCCGGGCGAGCCACATAGGGTTGAATTTTTATTATTTGCTACGAGCCATGAATTATGAAATTTGTTCGACATTTGAACCTGGACAAGTTTTAAATTCAAGAAACTATATTATTTGTCAAAATCACATCATCAACATACAAACACATTCTGGAGTTTAATTTAAGAAATTGAAATAAGAAGCAAATACATCAACACGACAACACATCAGCCTTTGGAGTTTGATGCTTCATCGACGAGTACATCGCGTACAGCCTCCTGGCCTCGCAGATCCTGGACTCGCAAATCCTCCACTCATTGGTACATCACGTACAGCCTCCTGCCAGTCCGCGGAAGGCAAGCCGATGCCGCCAGAATCGGAAAAGCAATTCATTGTCAGTCGGTGCAGGTGTCCCCGGCTGCCGTTGAGGAGAACCGGATCGTCGTCGCCGTTCGCGGAGATGCAATAGCCGCCGTTTCCATGGGTTCATCGTGGACGAGCCCCGCGCAGATCCACCATTTTTTTCGCGATCGGACCATTCACCCATTTTTCATTAAGAGGAAGATAGTTCTGAAAACATCAAGGTGAGTCCTTGATGGCGAGCAGACATCCGGATTCACCGGCACACAACACTCCTAGCTACTAGATACAACATAAAAGATTACATGGCGACCCAATTTTGCAACTAAGGCGGGACAAGCAAGGTGTAGCGCAGATGTCGCGAACAACCCTCGCCCTCGAGGCCCAAAAGACCTGCAAAGCCTCCCTCGCGGTCTCTGTCAGAGGCACGGCGAAAGCTGTTTGAAATTCTTCAAACGAGGCCTCATCAGGGTGCTCCGTCTCCACATCAAAGCCAAAGCGTTTCATCATCACCTTGCGAGCTTGCGCCTCAGGCTTCTGTTCCCTGTGCTTGCTCTTGGCCGCCAACCTTTCACTCCTCCTGGGGATCAGCTCCTCATAAGAGCGGGCTCTCGGGTCACGAGTGATCCTAAGACGCGACGGCGATAGGATGATAGGCTGATCCAACAGTTTCTTATAGCGGGAGATGAAGTCATCGATCGTCATTGTAGGAGTCAGAGTCGCAACGTTGATGTGTGTCGTAGAGGCTTGGGAAGACGGTGCGACCTCATACTCGACAGATGCAGACGCCCGAGGTGCCATGTCGTTGACACCATGGTCCAGAGGCAAGGTGGTCTGCGCCTCAACCATGGCAGGGTCCAGATCCCTCTGCGAGCTCGAATCAGCCATGTCGTCGTCCGGGCCTGAAAGGGAGAAATCCACCTCACCTGCCAACGGGGTCGTGGCTGATGCAGCCAGCACAGGGTCAGTTACCAACACATCATTGGTAACGGGCGAAGAAATCCTTGGGAGAGGACCCCAAATGATTGCAGCTTCAAACTCCATGGGATCCACCCTGGATGGCGTCCCCTCCTCCCCATGAGACATGAAGCAATCTAAGTCATCTCCAGCAACAATTGAAAATGACCCCACCTGGATGGCCGAACAGGCCTGTGGAAGGGGCCACACAAAGCCACCAGTCGAGGCCCATCGAAGAACATCCGTAGGTGCCGGCGCCCCGTGCTGCGACGGAGTCCCACCCCACGGTGGCTGCGGCGGCGGCGACACAGATGGGGCCGAGTGAACCGGCAACTGTGGCGTGGGTGGCGACCGGCCGGAAGACGCAGAAGTGCCAGAGAACGAGGAGGCGTAGTCCCAGAGAGAACGACGTGCATGACCAGTGGCCCGAGAGGGCGGGCGGGCGCGCTTGGCCCCGTCCTCCGACACTTGCAACGGGCAGCAGCGCGCTCGATGGCCCTCGCAGCGGCAGTTGCGGCAACGCGACACGAACGAGCAACCCGCCTTGACGTGCCCCTCCCGAAGGCAATTGAAGCAGAGACCGACAAGGTCCTCTAGCACTGGCCGTGGCGAATGTGGGCGTCGGAGAAGCCTGCGACGCCAGCGACGACGACTGTGAACCTCCCGAAACCCATCCGCGTCGGGCATGGAGGAGAGGCGCATCGGGTGTGCAACAGTCGCAGCAACAGATTTGGCGGCCTCAAAACAGCCCCGATGGTGACGGCGACGTGGTGGCCGACATCCGTTGGCGTTGAGCCCCTTCTCGTGCCTCTGTGGACCAAGGCGGAGGTGAGCTGGGACTCGTGGCGCCATACGTTGTCCAAGGCACTGGTGGGTAGGGACCCACGCAGCCCCAGCGTCCTTCCTCGCAGCACGCACAGCCATGGCCCTACGCTGCCGGCGCTGCCTGGTGTCGGAGTTTCGTGGAGACACCTTGGCAGGGATGCGCGGAGACGACACCTTCATCTCCTCCACCAGCTGCTTGCCTGCGCCGACCACAACAGAGCCAGTCCGGGCAATACGAGGCTTCAAACGTAGGTGCACAGGAATGCGTGCACGGGAAGACGAATTGTTTTTCCGACGGCGTTGGGGACTTGGTCGGACACAACTGCGACGGCGCCGATGCATGGCTCCACCTGACTCAGCCGCCACGGATGGCAACTGTCCGACAATGATGGACTGTACGCGTTGTACGTGCAGCGACAAAACGTCCATTGTAGCAGCAGGAGAAAGAGCTGGACTGGTAGCAGCCATGACGGACGGTCAGCGGGCATCATCCATGAAGGCCTCACGATGCAATGCTCGACGACCTGGAGGAGGCCGAGCATTGTCCAAGGCCGCCGGCAACTCGCCCTTCCCCTTCCACAGAGGGTCGGAGAAAGGGGAGGCACAACCATCGGGCACCTCGTCACCAGAAGAGTCCATGGATGAGGCATCGAACTGGACATGCGGAGCTGAGACCGGCGACGAAGCACCGCTGAAGCTCAAGGAGGAACCAGGCATGCAAGGCTCAGCTCCCGGCCACCGGCAACCCCCCGGAACGGAAGCACCAACGTCACCACAGCCTTGAACGGAGGGAAAAGACCTATCAACCGGTAGATCAGCATGAGGTAGTTGTGGATCTACAGCTGGATGAAGGATTTCGTTGGGATTGAAGGGTGATTCTGGAGGATTTGGTGGATTTTTTGGAGGGGGTGGACTAGCAGCCCGCAGATCCACCATGGACAGATGGTTGTCGTGGACACAATAGGGAGAGCGCCGTCGACGATGTTGCAGGTGGCCGTCAACAAGACCACTAGGAGCTCACAGGACCATCCGCCATAGACCTACATCAGCTGAGTGAGGTGGCACCTCTGGAGAAGGCGTGTCTGAGGAGTAGTTACGTATTCATATGAATGTGTCATTTATGTTTTTATGTCATGTGTCAGAACCTGGTTGTATAAGACCCAACTATGTAAGAGGAGAAAAGGATTCGCTACTTGATAATACAGTGGAGGATAGAGGGAGATTCCTCATCTCGTTCATCACCGACGAACTGCGTTGTTCCGGAGATTTCTCATCTCGATCATTGCCGACGAACTGTGTTGTTTCTTCTCACGTCCCGCAATCGTCGGTAGCCACGGGGTGTGTCAACTGGTATCAGAGGCAACTATGGTCGGCACCTTTCCCACCCACCCTAACCCTACCTCCGGGTGACGCTCACATCGTCTCCCGTACACCCTTCTTTCCTGGTGACGGATCCACCAAACCGGTGCCCTTACTACCACATTGGCAACGCTTAGTCCTTCCCTGGTACGTTCCTTATGCTTGTGCTTCAATCTACGGTTCGTAATTTCGGTCGGCAGGCTCTTCCTATTCACGCCCTTGTGGTGTTCGATGCTGGAATCCATAGGTCCCTCCTTTGATTGAACTGGGTCAGCACCAGCCGTGGCACCACCACAGCTTTAGCATACCTATCCCCAACTGCACCAAATCTCAATCCACCACCAAAACCATCCATCCCATCCAATCCATCCACGTGATTCACAAATCTAGATCCATCTTCGGCTTTAATCACTCAACTGGGGTTCGGCATCGACAGAGGTGGTTCGGCGGCGTGAACCAGTGTGAGCATGATACCAACTGTGCTCCCTTCTTCCTCATTACACACACAAATCGGGCTCTTCCTCATTACACACACAAATCGGGCTCAGCTAGGGTTGTGGGCCAAGCCCCCATGTAAAATTCCGTAGCTACCAATACCGATGGCGGGGCGGGTGGCGTAGGCGGAGAAGTGTCCACTTGCTTGGATTGCAGGACATCGTTCCTGTGTAAAATCCCTTGGCAGTGCCTCACTTCTAGGCATGGTCGGTGACATGGTGTAGCAAGTTCGTGTAGAAAGGTGTATACCGAACCGATTGCTTCACCTGATCTCATCATTCAGTCATCACGGCTCCACCAAAGCCCTCCAAGTAGACGCAATTTGTCCTCGACGCCATGTCAAAGGCCTCAGATGATGAGAAGGGACATTGGGAGCAGGTTATGGAACACTTTGATTTGTTGCTTGCACAGATGAATGATATGACTTTGACATAGCAATAGATTAAGAAAGACCTGACTGCAACCAAAGAGGACCAACAGAAGAGCTAAGCATATGCAAGCCAATGGGCAAACTATGGCAAGCCTCACAATTTGACAGATGGACAATGAAGCATTGCCTGACCATTCTGATGAGGATTCAACCATTTTTGATGAAGAAGAACAATTTTTCTAGAATGTCTTTGCAAAAGGCAAGCAAAACATCAAGCCCAACACCTCTAGACACCACAGAAGGCATGAAGCAAAGTCCAAGGATGAGTCCTTACCTCATCATAGCTTACCAAAGTTGTAGTTTCCCAAGTTTAATGGCACTAACCCCAATATATGGTTTGACAACTACACAAACTACTTCAACATCTACTCCATTCCAGAAAAGTTGAATGTTACAACTGCAACAATGCATTTGGAGGGCAATGCATCCAAGTGGTGGCAAGCATTCAAGCAAGCTCATGCTATACCAACTTGGAACAATTTTTGTGCTCTCATCCAAGAGAAATTTGGGGCAGATGATTATCGCAATGCCATCAATGAGTTACTTGCACTCAGGCAAACTGAAATAATAGAAGAATATACTACAGCATTCCAAGCCTTACAATATGACATCACTATGCACAAATTCCCACTACGATGACATATTCTTTGCATCTACCTATGTAGCGGGACTCCAGGATGACATCAAAGCAGTGGTGGAACCACGCGTTCCAGAAACGGTTGACAGAGCCATAGTCATTGCCAAGATTCAGCAAAGAACCTTAGAACAAACCAAGTACAAATTCAACAGAACCAACTCAAACTTTGCCAATAATCAGGCGCAGCGGACTGATGTACCTCAATAACAACCTAATCCCAATCTCCAAAGATTCAGGCAACTGAGGGATTATCGCAAAGCCAACAACTTATGCTACGAGTGTGGTGAGAAGTATGAACCTAGGCATAAAGTGCTAGAAGCCACAGATCAATGCTCTTGTGACTAATGACTTGGACACCAACAAAGAGGAAATTCCTGAGGAAACACTAAAACAATTGGCTGAGAAAGATGCTTTAGCCCAAGATTTCTATCAGTTATCCCTCAATGCTCTTACCAACCATGATACTAAGAACTCCATCAAGTTAAAAGCTAGGGTGCAAGACAAAGTGATGCTCATCTTACTTCACTCTAGTAGTTCTCACAGTTTTGTCAACTAAGACTTTGTGGCACTAAATAAACTGAAAACAATACCCAGCCCATCGAGATAGGTCAAGCTTGCAAATGGTGAATACATCACTACTTCAGCCACAATACAGAGTGATACATATATGGCCATACTTTGGCTAGTGACATGCTAATCTTGGACATGGCACCTTATGATGCAATTCTCGATTTTGATTGGCTTAGGCAACATAGCCCAATGAAATGTGACTGCATGATCAAAACATTGAAATTTCAGCACAAAGGCATATAGGTGAAAATTCAAGGTATTCTAACCCCACCCCTTGTAGCCACACCTATTTCAGCAACCAAACTTTACAACACAGTCAAGGGACATGACACCTGGGACTTTGCCTTGATTGACTCTTTACCCACCCACATAGACACCAATACCACTAACCCACCTCCACCCATCCAAAAAATTTTAGACCAATATAAGCATGGTTTCCAAGACCCACAAACTTTAACACCACCTAGATGTTATGATCATGCCATCCCTCTCCTACCTGGCTCCATCTCTCTCAATGCTAAACCATACCACTATTCTCCTCAACATAAATCTGTGATTGAAACCCAAGTCAAACAGCTCCTGGAAGCCGGCCTTATAACCCACAGCCACAACCCCTTTGCCTCCCCTGTCTTGCTAGTCAAAAAGAAGGATGGAACCTGACGATTTTGTGTTGACTACAGAAAACTGAATGACCTTACCATCAAGAATTGATTCCCAATGCCCATCATTGATGAGATATTAGATGAGTTATCAGGGGCCAAGTTCTTCACAAAATTAGATATGAAAGTTGGGTACCACCAAGTCAGAGTGCTACCTGAGGATGAATTCAAGACAACATTTAAGACCCATCATGGCTATTACCAGTTTAAGGTCATGCCATTTGGTCTCATGAATGGTCCTGCAACATTCCAATGCATCATCAACCACATTCTCCAACCACATTTGAGGAAATTTGTGCTGGTTTTCCTAGATGATATCCTTGTTTACAACAACTCTTTAGAAGAGCATGCCAAACATCTATAGTTAGTTCTTCAGACACTGCTTGATAATCAACTATACTTGAAGAGGTCCAAATGCTCCTTTAATCAAGATCAGGTTGAATATTTAGGGCACATTATCTCTTCAAATAGGGTAGCCACTAATCCCAACAAGACTACAACTATGTTGCATTGGCCAAAACCTACAACTATGACCGAGGTTAGAGCCTTTTTGGGTTTCACAGGATCAGGCTCAACAAGCATCTGATCAGCTCAAAATATCCATGACCAGCACACCTATCTTGACATTGCTAGATTTCAATTTATAGTTCTAGGTTGAAATTGATGCTTGTGATGATGGGATTAGTGCAGTTCTAATGCAACAGGGCCAGCCTATAGCATTCCTTAGTAAAGCTTTGGGTGACAAGCACAAGTCTTTATCCATCCATGAGAAAGAGTTTCTTGCTCTCACTACGGCTGTGGAAAAATGGAGACATTATCTAGAACGACAAGAGTTCATCATTATGACAGATCACAAATCACTGTCCTACCTAACAGAGCAGAATTTGCATTCAGATATGCAGAGAAAGGCCATGACAAGACTTATGGGGCTGCAATTCAAAATTGTATACAAAAGGGCAAATATAATGTTGTTGCAGATGCCCTCTCTAGAGTGGCTCATCTACAAGCCTTACAAGCGGTGTCCATGGTCAAACCCGATTGGATCCAGGAGGTGTTGAATTCATATGATACTGACTCCAAGGCTCAACAACTGCTTGCTCAGTTGGCTATCACAAGTCCAAATGCAGCAGGGTATACCCTTCAGGATGGTATTATCTGGCGAGCCTCCCAAATATGGATTGGTCACAACTCAGCCCTCCAAACCAAGTTAATTGCAACTTTTCATTCTAGTGCTTTGGATGGTCACTCTGGAACTAAAGCTATATATAACAGGCTCAAATCACAATTCATTTGGAGGGGCATGAAACATTCTGTACAAGAGCACATCAAGCAGTGTATAGTTTGTCAACAGGCCAAGTTCATGACCAGTCATCTAGCAGGACCCTTGCAGCCTCTACCCATTCCTGAAGGTGTTTGGATGGATTTGTCCATGGACTTCATTGAGGGCCTTCCCAAGTCCCAAGGCTTCAATGTCATAGTGGTGGTAGTTGACAGGTTAACCAAGTATGCACACTTCATACCTGCAAAGCATCCTTATACAACCTCTAACATTGCAAAATTATTCATGGACAATTTGGTGAAGTTACATGGTCTACCCAATACAATTGTGTCTGATAGGGACACCATTTTTGTCAGTACCTTTTGGAAGCACTTGTTCAAACTCTACAAGGTGAAACTCCTGCTGAGTACAGCTTACCACCCCCAAACCGATGGTCAAACGAAAAGAGTAAACCAATGTTTGGAGATATACTTGAGGTGTGCAGTTCAAGATGCCCCTACAACATGGAAATCATGGCTCTCTCTTGCTAAATTGTGGTATAACTCTTCTTATCATTCTTCCATTGGGTGCTCACCCTTCAAAGCTTTATATGGTGTTGAAGCACAGATTGGTGCACCACCACTGGAATAGTAGAACATCCCTGTGTCTGTCTTTGAACTTATGGAAAATAGGGAACTTCACCTTCAATCTCTGAAACAACACTTGGCGGCTGCTCAGAACAGAATGAAAATTATGGCGGACAAGAAGCGTTCCAACTTATAGTTTACAATTGGTGATATGGTACTGTTGAAGTTGCAACCGTACACCCAATCATCTGTGGCAAACAAGCCGTTTTCAAAGCTCTCTTACAAATATTTTGGGCCGTACAAAGTGATTGAACGGGTGGGACCAGTCGCCTACCGGCTGGAATTGCCACAGTACAACAAAATTCATGATGCCTTTCATGTTTCCCAACTTAAACCCTTCCTTGCAGATTACTCTCTTGTCTACTCGAATCTTCCAATGACTACAGACCTGCAAGCTGCGGCAGCAACACCGGAGAAAATGCTAGAGTGCCATTTGGTGAAGAAAGGCAGTGCGGTGATTCCCCAGGTGCTAATCAAGTGGACCGACATCCCACAAGCGTTCGCAACCTGGGAGGATTACAATATGGTCCACAAGTGTTTCCCAGAAGCGGCTGATTGGGGACAAGCAGGTCCTTCGGCGGGGGGAGATGTCAGGCATACACCTACATCAGTTGAGTGAGGTGGTGCCTCTGGAGAAGGCGTATCTAAGGAGTTGTTATGTATTTGTATGAATGTGTCATTTATGTTTCTATGTCATATGCAACTTTATGGTCAGAACCTGCTTGTATAAGACCTAACTCTGTAAGAGGGGAAAAGGATTCGCTACTTGATAATACAGTCGAGAATAGAGGGAGATTCCTCGTCTTGTTCATCGTCGACGAACTGTGTTGTTCCTCCTCACGTCCTGGCGATTGCCGGCGGCCACGGGGTGTGTCAGCCATAGAAGTACACACCTGCAAGATGCCAAGATCAGAAGAGAGTCAGCTTGCTCGGAAGGGATAGACGAGAAAGACTAGTAACCTGATGCAGGTTGTAATTGCAGTACATTGGATCTAAAAGCACCACGGTCTGGTTGCGACACCGCGAGGTCCTGTGCCCGCGCGTCGGGTCGCATCGCCGCCATGCAAGGGACACCGTGCCCGTGCATCTAGCCACGCCGCTAAGGCCGTCAGCTTGTCATGCAATGATTTATCCCACGCAATAGACCACCTGGACCTTGAGGCAAGATCAATCCAACAAGACCACCGTAGCAGCGACATCAGCGAGCAGCAGCCTCCTATGGTGGTCCACCTTCAAACCGATTTTGCATTGGAAAAGCATAAGCACACATACACATACACCATCTGATTCAAACATCCACACGAACCTGGCAAGATCAGGGACGACAAAAAGTGAGGGAGAAGGCTGGCTGGGCACCCACTGGGGAGCTGCACTCGCCGCTTCTTGGTGCCGCTTCCTGTGCGGATCTTGTGGGTGGGGGCGAGAGGGAAGGCCGGGAATGATAAAAGGGGTGTGGTAATTATATAATATTGTACTATTTAGCTCCATGTCCGTTGATTATAATTCATCACTCCGGCGGAGCGCCACCACCTGCCGGCGATACCTCTAGCAATAGAAAAGGCCAAACATTAAATGAGCACACTAATTATATTACTGCATCCACATGCAATTGGTCAAACCATAAAATAACTATATATGTTATGTCTAGATACAAAAAAAAAATGAGACTCAGTGTACTCTAACCAACCTACTCCCTTTATTCTAAATTATAAGACATTTTAGTTTCTCTAGACATATTTTTTTTATGTATTTATACGTACACTATGGCTAGATATACATAATGAAAACAATATATCTAGAAAAATCAAAATGTTTTATAATTTAGAATGAAGAGAGTACTGCTGAACATATAGCTCAAACCACTGTATTATACATGTTTCGCAAATGGATACGTCTCTCTACGTAACTCTGTCAAAGATGTTTCTATTTGGAAACATGGTATAATCCCACTTTATTAAAATGAATTAAAATTCTAATGGGAAGCTTATAGGTCAAAAATATGTTGTCATGTCAGTTTGTGTAGTTTCTTAACAATCTATTTCCACACTCCTGGGCCTTGGATATACCACCTATTGCTACATATATGCGGGCGTGGCAATTGCTTATATTGCCACGACTGTGAACATTGCAACAATGTCCCATTCCATGTTTGGCAACAAACAACTCTTGCAACAATAAATCATAACAATTGCAACATGAAACTAGCAGTGGATGCAATACCTTTTTGTAACGAGACTTATTGCACTCATTGATAACATATGCGATTTGGTTACAACATGTACCTTTCATAACCAAATTCGATCTATTGCAACATTTTTTCATCGTTGCGCAAGGGTCAAAATTTAGTATTGTCCCCACGCCGTGCGCTGCCTGCGCCACCGCACCGGGCTCCTACGTTGCACCCATCAGGGCAGCCCGTGTCGTCAATTGGGAAGCGACCACGTCGTCGTGGCATGGTTCCTGTGCCACTTGAACTGGATCCCCACGGCACATGCTGCATGTGGCTTGCACCACCATGTTGGGCTCCCACGCTGCCCGCAAGTGGCTGTGGTCTCCTCATCTAACATAGAGTTGCTACACTCCTTGTAGGTGCGGGGGCAGCAGCGTTGAAGTCAGGTTGAGGGATGATAGAAAAAATCATGGCCCTTGGATTGAGTTGAAGTCTCTGAGGGAGGATTGTGAGCCTTTGATTTTAATGTTGCTGTATTCCTTGGTACAATTTATGTGGTACATAAAGGTTGAGCTATCTCTGCGAGAGAGACAATTTAGGGTGTATAGCTTTGTTTTAATTGTTCCTTTATAGTGTAGATTTGTTTCTAACATCAAGCATAATAGATTTTCTATTTTTCTACGGATTCTAGATAATAACATCTTATGAGAAATAATAATACATATGGTAGAGAAAAACAGAGAAGTTATCCAATGTCTCACTCCATTTCACGCACACACGCATATGTCGACGTTAACTATGCTTTCTAATATTATAGTGGAATATGTCTGACGAAATGGCTCTCCAGTGTCGTTTTGAAGTCCTTGCTGTATGTGTACGCATCCCTCTTGTCAAGGAACAACAGTGTCATGCTCTTTGCTAGGCTCGTAACTCGTTGCACAACCGGTAATAGAGTAGGATACTTAAATGGTGCTTGATTTATGGTCTTCCATGCATCTTCAACAAAGGAGCTTATCGTTGCCAGGGCAACCTCACTAGGGACATTGCGTTCCTTCATGTAGCACTCCACAGAACTAGCTACATCCATGTTGTTTCTACCATTCTATGAATAAGAGGCACTTAATTAATTAGTTAATCCCATGTACACAACTCAACTCGTTCTGTTTATGGATGTAAAAAAGATGGACGACTTAATCATGGAACTACAAATACCTTGAAAGCTGACATGTCATCCATGAAACGTGACACCTGTCCACAAGCCCATATAGCATCAGTGTCACCAGTGGCCCACTCGAATGCCTCTTTGGTTGCTTCATGACCCATGCCAACAAGCAAACCAATACTTAACACTTGACCACCCGCTGTTATGACAGAAACATTCACTTGATCTTTGAAGCTTGGAGTGTAGCCATGATGAAACCATTCTGCTTCTTGGAGATAATATTTGGATAATGTTTGGAACTGATGTTAAAAAGAGAAAAATGTATTAGCGTTTTGCAAAGATTTGTATACCATATATTTACTGAGAGTCTGAGAGGTACAATGCACCTTTTGCTGGAGAAAAGAATGAGCAAATATGTACACTACTACAAAAACTATTTTCACCGCCAATTTCTACAGAATTGGTGATGATAAAGTTTCACCACGGGTTCGAAGGTCAGCAGGGCACAATGGGAAAAAACGATCGTATAAAATATTTTTGCCACTGGGCTTTAGCTCACTATACCACCTGTTACAAACCAGCGGTGACATTTAAGTTTCGCCGTCATTTTGAAGGTATGGGTGCAGTGGCCATTTGAACTGGCGATGAAAATCACTATCAATGTCGGCTCGACAAACTATCCGACAGTCAAAATCACCATGGTTTTCACCACCATATCATCCATCAAACCGGCAACAATAGAGATTGTCGGGGTTACATAACTGGGGTACCCCCAAAGCACGGTAATAAGAGTTGCTTAGGATGGCCCAGCAAGCCACAGACAAGGTAAACACGACCTACCTCGACCTCTCTCCCCTGAGCCTTACGGGGCCCGCCTCAACCACTCTCGCCACTCGACTACACACCACGCGGTTCCCTTGACCACCTCCTACCTTAGCCGCTAAGGAAAGCACGAGAGGTGGGTGGATGCATTAAATACACCTGCCCTGACAAGACACACATGCGCAATCCATCGAGTACAAGGAGGATGACCATCCCATCAAGCTGCTAGTCCCTAGGATAGAATGTCATCTTGGGCAGCACTCCACTGACAGAAAAGGCAACACCAAGACTTGACTATATCACCCCGCATGACTCAGCACCATCCATAATCCCATCCAGACTGATGGACGGGTGTCTATGGCATGGGAACCACGATCGGGAACCAACTCTCCCTCTCTAACTAGATCCTATGCCCCCGACCCAACCACGAGGGATTAGGGCAATGGAGCCACAATCTAGGGAGTAGGTAGCCCGCAAGGGACACCTCTCCCCCCACCCAGTGATATCATGACTTCTCCCTGAAGGAACGGACGCCAGGACGGAGGCCACGACATCCCTGATGAGCCCATGCTATGCAGGGGAGTTGGTGAACAACCACCACTCGCACTGCACCGCATGGCTGGCACAATGTTGACACAACTGACACAGTGCCGCCTCCGTACGTCGAGCCTTAACATAAGGAGCAAGCACGTGACGACCATGCCTGAATGTGCTAACAAGACCAAAAGGATTGCCATCAAGCTTACTAGCTTCTCCCTCCCTCAGGCTCCTAGCTACTTAGGCCGAGAGAACCCCACACTTCTGCATGTAACATGGCCCCATGGATATATAAGGGGAGCCGGGCCTTCTTCTTAGAGAGGTTGAATCCCAATCGATTTCCCCTTCCTCGAATTCCTTCTCCATGTAGGATCTAGCATGCATATCCCCTGTTGTAAGACGTTTGGAGCACTTTAACAATAAGAAACATGTACTCACAGTCTCTTTTGTAAGACGTTTGGAGCACTTTAACATTAAGAATCATGTACTCTCAGTCTCTGACATTGGACATAAGGCTTCATCCCAAACCAGTATAAATTATGTGTCTCGAGTGCTAGTCATCAATTTCCTTGAGCAGCATGACGCTAAATTTACTCGTCGTTTCTCAAAACACCAAAAGAGATTTTATTCGCGGGCTCCAACAGCCATTGAGCTCCACGTACTATGATCTGGCAGTGAAAACAGTTTTCACTACCGGCTCCATATGATCCAGCGGTGAAAACTGTCTAGATCAAAAATCCTTTTCTCTCCTCTTTTTCATCACTCCCTCTACTTCGTTACCCACAACTCCCACCCTTCCTTCACAATTTTGCCGTCCATTTTTTTTACCAAGTTGCTCGTGCAGGCTCTCAATTCTCAAAGGATATGCACACTATTTTCTTGTTATAAGGTTTGTAACTAGTAACCCTTTAATTTCCTAGCTTGTTCCTTTGGTTAAGTTATGAATGAAAAAAATCTTTCTTTCTTTTAGAGTATGCTTCGTGATCAAAGCACTGCCGGATTGAACGCCAGACTGGTGGTGATGGAAACCCACAGCACAGCCGGACTTTATGCCAAGCCGGCGGTGACCATTGGTCGATCAGTAACATTGAAAATATCACGAAAGTTGGAAAATGACATTAACATGTATTGTGCATTTGTGTATCGATAAATTTAGAGAAAATCTTGTACAATGATTGTACTTGGAGAAATACGGATATTTTTAATACAATTAGGGCTGAAAAGAAAAACCAAAAGATCATCAAATGGGAGGAGATATTACCCCTTTAATATTGTAAACATTGCGGTACTTTTCATGTGACTCCAACTCATCCTCAAACTCCCTGAAGTTGCTTATCACCTTGACAAAGAATTCCTTGAGGTACTCAGGTAGAAGAGAAACATCATTGTCATCCCATCTGCAAGCATATGCCCATCACCATTATATTTTAGGATACTGGTGGTCTGGTGGCCATGCATATATGGTGAATTTTCTTTTCCACAGATTTGAACAATTAGCTAAACTCTCTCGTGTTTGTTCATGTTTGGTTCTAATTTTTCAGATTATAAGATTGAAAAACTAGACCCACCTTTCAATAGCTTTGTTGAGCTCCCGGGCCTCCTCCAAAGTTGCATGCACATCGTAAGTGTCATCTAACAAAGATGTTAACAAGAACAACCTGGCGAGGATCATCCGTGCACGTGCATTCTCTTGCTCATAGTGCACAGTATAAGACCAAAAGTAACACTCGACAATCCGATCCCTTACATAGTCCAGTCCAATTTCTCCCGAAAGCTCTTTCCACCATCTGATATTAAGAACATATAATAATTAATATAGATCTCATCGAGTGCTAAAACTTATTAAAACATATAATAATTAATATAGCCTTAGAGGTCTTTCCACCATCTGATATTTAGTAGTACTTTAAATCAATCAATCAACACCTCACATTATATAAATGTGTCACCTTATTAGTGTTGTACAAATTATTAGTCCCTTCACTAAATAGTAGTTTATCACATCTATGCTGATATTTTTTTTATATTAAACAGTGTATATCTGTATTGAAAATTTATCCAATGCATCATTATAGCTTTACAAAGTTTTGCAAACATATTGCAATGTAAAACAATGTCCAGCAGAAGTGCAGAACTTCACAAATAGTATAGCTTACAATACTTACTGAGAAATTTCCTTGAGTTCTTTTTGATGGAGATGCTGCAGAAGGTTGAAATCTAGTTTGGCAAGCTCCAATATCACGGGGCTGTACGTTTGATCTTGTATGCTATACTCTGGGATAAATGATATTGTTTCCTCCCTCTTTAAGGTTCTTGGCAATGGTATTTCAAGGGCACGACCAACTTGTTCAGCTAAAGGGGACTTGAGACTACTCCTTATTAATTCCAGATGCTGCCTTGAAAATAAGATAGCATCTTCAAGTATCTCCTCATCGTGAGTAAGAAGCTGAGCTGCATTGTATAAACTCAACAAGCCCTTTGGGTCATTGGTTATACCACTGATAAAGCTCCCATCTTCATTCTTGAACTTTTCAAATTCATCTGCAAAGTACACATAGGTACTTATTATAGTTCCTTTATATTTAAGTAGATAACAACCTTAATTACATCATTATGTACAGTTATTATTGCTTCTGATTGCACTATACAGTACCTGCAGAAACCCAAAACCCTTGCTGCCTAAGCAAGCGAAACCGAAGGGCAACCTCATGTAGACTTGAGCTATTGAATTCAGTGCTATAAATGCTGGTTAAGGCAGTTGCGATCTGTTCCTCAAAATGGTGATCTATTCCAATTCGTTGCACCACATCTACTAGGTTCATTTTGTCCACAGCATTTTTGCAAGCCTGGAACATACCAATTACCTCCTCTTTTAAATGGTTGATTCTCTCTGCCATCTTTTCATCTGAAACCTGCTTGTTGAAATCAGAGAGGATCAAGATCAGTTGTGTTAAAACTATATCTAGACATGAGTGTGTATCTAGAGATACGTAACAAAATCTATGTATCTAGAAAAGTCAAAACAACTTGTAATTTGTAAGGAATTAGTTAATTAAGAAATATAAAGCCATTTACAAATAACAAGCTAAACTAGATACGTAACAAAATCTATGTATCTAAATAGCTGCCTCTCTCTCTCTCTCTATTGCAGAGAGAAGTAATACTCAATTCGAATGCTCACACACCCCATTACTTTCCATTGAGGCTGTTATTTGGCTGGATGCAACACTCCGAAAAACACAACTCCGACCAACTTCGACAGATGAATTGACTCAGGCCTTGTTTGAATGTTGTTGGATTTATTTCAATCCATATGTGTTGGTGTCGATTGGGGTGGAATTTAGTTCAAGTTCCACTCCAATCCACCTCAACACATGTGGATTGATGTGAATCCGACTATATCCAAACAAGGCCTCAAGTGGAAAC
>Ga0182004_10001529_pt1 | contig 17065 bp, 15 predicted proteins | sample Sormic07211540_1_FD_120479 | JGI IMG/M metagenome (GOLD analysis project Ga0182004, IMG submission 120479) | Endophyte microbial communities from Sorghum bicolor roots, Mead, Nebraska, USA - 072115-40_1 MetaG | ecosystem: Host-associated > Plants > Roots > Unclassified | place: USA: Nebraska...
AAAAAAATCGTCTTTTATAATGACACTTATGGAAAAGCCTAGGGTCTATTTGGCAGGACTCCTCACAAAAGGCTTCTTAGAGGAGCCAAAACCTTTTTGGAGAAGCCATAGACCTTGTTCATTTTGTAAAAATTTTTGGATTAAGACACTGTAACACTTTCGTTTTTATTTGACAAATATTGTCCAATCATAGAGTAACTAGACTTAAAAGATTCGTCTCGCGATTTACAGATAAACTGTGCAATTAGTTTTGGCTTTTCATGTATATTTAATGCACCATGTATGTGCCACAAGATTCGATGTGATGAAGAATCTTGAAAATTTTTGGAACCAAACAAGGCCATAATTTGTGGCTTCGTCAAAACAGCTTCAGCTCTGTTTTTTCTCCCTTCATACCTATAAAGAAAGTCGTTTAGGATAACGACATGATCTCCAAAGTCTAACTTTGACTTCTTATTTTTTATAAAAATATTTATCAAAAAGTGATATATATATATTTATAAAAACATTTTCTAAGATAAATCTATTTATATGATTTTCATACACGATTTATATTACCAATGTTTGACTTATCTTGTCCAAAATAATTATTTTTATGCGTACCGAGGGAGCACTTGAAAATAGCTTTTCCGAAGTGGAGTTGAGAGGAGCCCTCACCCAAGTCCCAAACCCCAGCTCTTTTCAAAAAAAAAAAAGAAAGAAAAAAGAAAAAATCCCAAACCCCAGCTTCGCCGCCGCCTTCCCCAGTCCCGGCCCCCTTACCTTCGTCCACCGGTGACACCCTGACGCCGTTTCCACTGCCTGCCCCGCCGCTCCACCTCCACCACCCCACCTCGAGGCTCGAGCGCACCACTACCTCTTCGGCACCCAACTAATGGCTCCTGTCATCCCGAGCTACCGTCGCATCGATAGAGACGATAGGGTCCCTTTGGTCTCCGCCTCGGCTATCGTCGGCGGCGCCGATAGCGGCTACCACGTGCTCAGGATCAGAGGCTACTCGAGCATCAAAGTCGCCTTCCCCAATGGAAGTCATTTCGATTCCCACCCCTTCCGTGTTGCGGGGCACACTTGGGTTATCCGGTACTACCCCAACGGCGACCGGCCGGAGACCGCCGACCACATCTCTTTCTACCTCCGCTTCATGGACCAGGTTGGGCCCGGGGAGGAAGTGATGGCGCAGTTCGTGTTCAGCTTCATCGACCAGGTGGAGATGCAGAAACCGGCCTTCGTCGGCAACCTCGAGGCGCGTAGATTCGGCACCAACGGATCGTGGGGAAATAAGGAATTCATCAAGAAAGAGAGCTTGGAGCAGTCGAATCGCCTCAAGGATGACTGCTTCTCGATCAGGTGCGACATAATCGTCGCCGGCCTGCCACGCGCGGAGGCCGCCGCAGCTTTCGTCGTTGCGGTGCCGCCTCTCGAGTTGCCACAGCATTTGGGTGCCCTCCTCCTAGCAGGAAAGGGTGCCGATCTCAGATTTCTTGTCGGGGACAAGACATTTGCCGCGCACCGGTGTGTGCTTGCTGCACGGTCGCCGGTCTTCGATGCGATGCTCTTTGGCCAGATGAAAGAAGGCACCGCCACAGAGAATTGCATTCGGATTGATGATATGGCACCTCAGGTGTTCCAGACCCTGCTGCATTTTATTTACACTGACTCACTGCCAGAGACGATAGAGCAAGATGACAGTGGAGCCACGATGGCGCAGCACTTGCTAGAAGCCGCAGACAGGTATGACTTGCAGAGGCTTAAGCTGATATGTGAGGATAGGCTATGCCAGCAAATTGATGTGAGCACGGTGGCGACCACACTTGCACTGGCTGAGCAGCACCACTGTCAAGCGCTTAAGGAGGCATGCTTTGAGTTTCTCAAGTCTCCTAAAACACTGGATGAGGTCAGCGCGACCGATGGATTCCAGCATCTGGTGAAAACCTCTCCTTCTGTGTTGTTTCAATTGATGTCCAAGCTTGCCGAACGCTGAATTCTGGAAAGCAAATGAAGAACATGAACATGAGGATTTCAGCGGATCAGGGATGGCAACTACAAGTACCCAGAAAGACTAATTAGTTGGTTTCACTATCTAATTAATACTACTTATTCTAGTACTAGTAGTTTTATGTGAATATGCAGTCATGTCCACAAAAGGATGCGATGTAAGTGTGCCTTATTTTGTTGGTTGTCACATCACATCATTTGTGGGAAGCTTTTAACTATGATGCCAGGAACATGCATGCTAATGTGACAAGTAGTTAATTCCCTTCTAAGCATTTAATTAACTTGGAAGTTCGTTATTGTATTTTATGATTGCCTTCCATCACCACAATTTTACAATTTTCTATTCTTTTTTGTTGTTTTGTTACCAGGTTGCTTGAAAGTAACAATCTCATATACATGTTGATGGAATTGCTTCGACAATCCTGGCACTGGTTATGTGCTGTTTTGCCATTTTTATATAGAACGGTTATTGAATAGCAGTACAAAGCTATACTTGTTTGAGTATGCTGATAATGTATATTTTCCTGAGGCATTTTGGAAAGGTCATTAATTAATTACTTGTAGTCAGATTATCAGATGCTGACTCAATTTATCACCACATGTTTCCTTCTCCAGCTGCAGCTCTTCAACTTGATTTTGTTTGAACTCTTGTTAAACATTGTATGTCAATTGTTCATCCTGTAATCAGTTAAAGCCTAAATTAAATTAGGCATATGATAACATAATGATTTGTCCTTGGTTCCTTCAAGTGTTCCAGTTGTCATTGCTGAATTAAAGACATGAATCTGCAAAGAAATGGGGTGTCAAATTTTAACAGTGTCCAGGACAATTTGATGTTGCTATGATACTTAAACTTTTTTCTTTCCTTTCATTAGTTTGAATTGAAAATTATCAGGTGCTACTTCTAAAATTCATAAAAAGATGTGGTCTTTTTGTTTGGTTATGACATTTGTGTATAGATTTTTGACAATAATTTGAGAAATGCATGCTATTGGATCAGAATTGGTTCAATTATAAGCCTCCAAATTGACATGAAAGTTCGTCGTACACCATTATTTTTGTTATCTTGTATGTGCTGAGCATTTGAATTAGCTTTTGCAATGCCCTATTGATACTCATCATATTGTTAGCTCTGTGGATGTGTTTTTAGTCAACATAATGTTTCATGCTGGTTCAGTAAGGGTATTATGATTAAAGACACAATGGTAATACCCAGTGAAAAAGAGCTAGCTCGTTTTACTCTCCAGTTAGACTGCAATAAAGAAGGCTTAACTTCCTCAAAACATGTCTCCACTTAAAAGTATCAATCATATACAGGTATATCCTTCTTGCTCTTGCTAGTGTTTGATACGTCATTAGTGTTCTCATGCAATGATGCAAATTATTGCATATGGTAGCATAATCTTATTCATTATCCATGTTTTCGAAGAATATGACCATGTAGATTGGCATGTGCCAACTTGTGAAGGTTATTATCCCCTGACTGAACCGTGCAATCAAAATTTGACATTATTCTTCATCTCATACTGTCTGCTCCAACTATAGCTGCTCTAAGCACCATGTGTCATTTCTTCTCCCTTGTATTTTGTCATTGCAAGATGTCCTGTAATCGGCTTATCGTTATAACTGATGTCCTATTTAAGACAGACAAACTAAACCAAATCAGGGTAACATTTAACTATTTGCAGCCAAATAATTATTGAGGTAATTTAATATGAGCATCCATTTTTTGTGTTCTATTTTTTCATATTTACGATATCTCCCTGTGTTGTTTGCACCGCTGTTCTTGTCATTACTGCATATACTGCTGAACTAAAACATTTGGGATATCCCTCTCATGAAATAATTATACATAGAGTGGCATGCAGGCATGTCAATTCAACATTGTGGATTTAGTTAAGTTGTTGCTCGCGGTGTACATTTGCTCATTGGTCAGTGGTCACTAAATTAAGGTGTAATATGCTAATCTGGAAACCGTGAAACATCTTGGGGGTGTCTATTATTTTACTACTATTGATCGTATAAATATGATTCCTTTTAATGTGGGTAGGGTACAATTAGAGGTAAGGATAAATGCTAAGTGAATAAGGGTTCTTGACTGGCAGATATGATTGCAATGTAGAAAAATTAATTTCATGATTCCTTTGTTTGTACTTAACGATCTCAAATGCCTGTGACTGAATTACTTCCTGGCACTTGTTCATGTCCTTATATATCATTGATTTTTTTGAAAAGAATAATTCATACCAGTACAAATCTCTTCTTTTGTTTTTGGTGGATGCAGTGCAGCGCTGTCCATTTTTGAAGGATCCGTGTGTACTTGCTTTACTATGTTGATTTCACACATTGGAATGATCCAATTTTTAAAAGTCATGAAGTTAAGGCTTGGAATGTGATTTTCAGATTTTTTTTACTCAAAATTGTTTACCACCTCTTTTCATGAACACCAGGTAAGACCTTCAGCTTGGTTATGTGTTGACCTCTTCGTATGTCACTGCAAAATGGCCTTTAGTCAGTTTTATTAGCGCAGGATGCTGGCATCCTCCTAATCATAGAATGACTGTAGTTTCTTTGACTTCCTGAGTTCCTGTCACTTCAAAGCAAACAAATCAGGGTAACGGATAACATGTAATGATCTGTACGTATTTCCTTCAAAACTTCCAGCTGTATTACAAGGCATTGACCTCCTTATAATCAGCCTAATGAAGATGATCACATCGTCAGTGTGCCGTGTAGTCGTCTGTCCTCTTTTCATGAGCTGTGTCAATATATATATATAGGCCCAATGGCTACCAAGGCCCATCTAGGAAGCCAAGCCCAGCCAGAGGAACCACCCCGTGAGCCTACAGCTGGTACATCGACTACTTCCCCAACGGACGCGGTCCCCTGATCAAGCGCGCCCGCGGCTACCTCTCCCTGCAGATCGTCCTCGACGGCGCCGTCCCCGCCACCGCCGGGACCGTCAAGGCGCAGTTCACCCTTTCCCTGATCAGCAACGCTGTCCCTGTGCAACGAACCACCGCACGCAAGAGTCCGGTGCACAATCTCGCGCGTGGCGGAGCGGGAGGGTGGTGGTTCTTCAAGTACATGAGCAAGGAGAAAATCGAGAGATTCTTCCTCGACCCAAAGGACGACAGCTTCACGCTCCAGTGCGACGTCGTCATCCTCGACAGGTTCCGCGTGGTGAAAGGTGCCCCCTTTGTGGAGGTGCCGCCGCCCGACCTGCACCGCCACCTCGGGGAGCTTCTCTTCAGCGGGGAGGCCTCCGACGTCAGGCTCCAGGCCGGCGGGGAGACGTTCAGTGCTCAAAGGTGCGTGCTCGCTGCGAGGTCGCCGGTCTTCAAGGCGAAGCTCCTCGGCTCCATGAAGGAGGGTACCACCACCGACTGCGCCGTACGCATCGAGGACATCGAGCCACAGGTCTTAAAGGCCGTGCTGCACTTCATGTACACCGACATATTGCCCGAGGTGAGCAAGGAGGAAGAAGCCGCCATGTCGCAGCACCTGCTTGAAGCCGCCGACAGGTTTGGCCTCCGGAGGCTCAAGCTCATCTGCGAAGAAAACCTGTGCGGGTGCATTGACACGAGCTCGGTGGTGACCACGCTCGTGCTGGCCGAGCAGCACAGTTGTCAGGGTCTCAAGGAGAAATGCTTCGAGTTCCTCAAGTCAACCGGTCTGAATGCGCTAATTGCAATCGATGCCTTCAACCATCTGTCGACTAGTTGCCCTGCCGTCCTGGAGGAGCTCACTTCCAAGCTTACTCTCCACTGATATTCATGCAAAGGAGATCAACATTATTGGGTAGGCTTCTAGTAATGTCAATGGTAGACTGATCACACTGCTGGTAGTTTATAGCTGCATATGTATCACCACTTCAGTGCATTATCATAGTCCTTGCACCAGCGCTGTCAGGTGACTTGTGATGCCACTCTGTGTCTTTGCTCTGTTTGTGTTTGGTCCATGCATAGGTTCTGGAGAGCCACTAGTTTCTCAATCTGTGATCCCAACCTACTCATTCAGCAGAACCTGGATGTTTTAGATTGCAGCATGTGTTCTTTATGGAGGATGTTTTGATGAATGCAGTACTATGTTCTGTTCAACTTTTGAATTTCAATGTTTACTGGGACATATATGTCCCTAAATTTGGTTGGAGAGATCATGCTGTTTGTTACTTACTGTGTATGTGGCTGGTCCATTTACGTTTGTCAGTTACGAAAGACTGATGAATGGAGAAAATTGCTGAGAAATTCCTAAGTGGCTGCATTCAGAACTAGTTTCAGATTAAATGTTTGCACCCTTCTGGTAGAACTATTTGGTGACTGCCGTATGTAGTAACCTGTCATCGTCGCCTGCTGTAGATGAATTGCAAAGTGTCTAGAGACGAGCAAGTGTGCACATAACCTGTGAAGTGCAAATTGTTGCTGCATTACAAGGCTACAGCTGAACAATCTGAAGAATAACACAGACACTAACAAATTTCCTCATAATTTGTTTTGAGCAGACCAAGACAGACAGGTCATTGCAACGAGCACAGAATCACCATTCAACCCACAACCAAACCACAACCTAGGGCCTATATCCAGCCAGCAGTTCCTGAAGCTCCTGCATCCTGCAAACTGCCACAGGACCCTCCTCCACTGATCTCATTACGGTGACCATGTACTAGGGTCTAGGGATGATAGCTCCATCGAAAATACAAACATTCTTGTGTTTCCAGAGTTCCCAAACATTAATTGTATCGTTCCATTTCCTATACTTAAAATCCAATCGAAATTAAATCTTATAATTCCCTGTACTCTATGCTCTGTAGGTCTAATTTCGATAATCACATGTTTTCATGCAAATGTAATATAATTACATAGTTCCAAAGATTTGATGTAAAATATCGGTGCATTATGTTTTATGAATTCAATAACTTTATGGTAACAGAGAGTATTTGTTTTGGTTCTCCTCTACGAACCACTACTTTTCCACGCTTAAATGGCTCTTTTTCTGCTACTTTTTTTCGAAATCGTGCGTTGCACGTTTTTCATTAAGAGAAGTTGGGAAAAGTATACAGCCTTAGCGTTCAATGGTGAGATGTCATAGAGACGCTAAATAACACTACACAAAAATCACCGGCTCAAATGGCGCCGCTATTGAATTGAATCTGGAGCTAAAAACGGATTTGCTACACGTATCACCAGAGGCGCGATCTAAAGCAGCGCGATATCTAGAGCAGGCACGATCTAGAGCTTCTACTACTATATCTTACGGCACTATAACCATTAATTAGTATACTAATTATTAAGTAAAATACTCATGAAGAGAGAGAAGAAAATGATTTCTTATATACCCCCGTCCCCGACGGGAGGTGTTCCTTAGTTTTTGTGGCGAAGGATGGACTCAAAATTGACATAATCTAGCTCTAAATCGGTTTTACTAAAATACTCATGCAGATTTTTGTTTGAAAGTTTTTGTGCCGTATAATTTGTGGATAGATTTTTGTACTCCATTTTTATTCTGTCATCTTGTAGCTGATACCTCCTAGTTTTGCATTGTCTATCACTCTATCCATATGCATATATTATTTTTATCATTTTGTGTAGGTTCCCATTAAGGGCAATATCCGGTGAAGACTGAAGAGCTTGCTTCACTTCCAGGTAACAAAAGTACAAAAACTTGGACCTCACCATTTTAAAAGTGACAATCATCTTATGCCTGTCAATGCTTCAACGGTCTTGGCAATCTGTCTCAGCCAAGGCACTCTATAGCACTGGTAGCACTGGCTATAGCGGTAGCGGTTCTACCACTGCCGTTAGGTAGTGTGGACCAAAGATAGTGTGTTGAACTTAGGAGCCACTATAGCACTTAGCATCTGCCATTGCAAGCTGTTATTATTATTGTTGTTGTTGTTCAGCCGCTATTCACTATTTGGATGGTTCAAGTGGTGTGAATGATTCTAAAAATAATAAAAGTGTTAAGCTAGTGATTTGAACCATGATAAAGCTAAGAATGATGCGATGATTAATAATTAACTTTTCCAACTGATATAAGAACTGAATGATTATTTGTGTCCATGTGTCGTAATAATTACACTCAATCTTCTAATTATTTTATGCAAACATGATATTAGTATTGGCATATGCTCTAATTTTGCCTATTTTATATACCGTTGTTGGAACTTAGCATCCACTATGCGGACACTAATCCGCTATTTATTATCTTGGTCTTGGCCCTCTTTCATATGCTGATATATATGGTTAATATTCTTGAGGAAATTATTAAGGACAGCCCTGGCGCAATGTAGGAATTTTCACCCTACATTATCTGTTTCAGTTACTGCTGATCATCAGCATTTTCGACCCAACGTAATCCAATAATTTCCATTATCGCTGACCATCAACATGAATACAGGTAATTATCTATCGTATATATAGTTGGATAGACGACATGTCTGAATACTCAGGTAATTATCTATCATATATATAGTTGGCCAGTACGACATGTCCTGTAATCAGCTTATCCAACTACATGTCAAATTAAGTACTGGATATACTTTAATCCTAGATCTAGAGACACGTAAATTAAAACAATTAACTATTGAAGGAATAAAATTCAGGTAACGTAGTATTAGCATCCATGAACGGTAATGCGCATGATAACTATATATGTTGCATATTTTTCATATTTGTAGTATTATTGGAGCCTAATTTATTTAGCCTAACAGTTATAAGGTTTGTGAAGATTATTTTCCAATCATTCAATATGCAAATGACATAGTGCATTAAGATACAAAACAAATATATTCTGAACAGTTTCACATCCCCTACTGACCTCAAAAGAAGTTATAACAAATCATGCATGTCAATCAACGTGTGAGGAGTGATTGAAAAATGCTATAGCTTGCAGCAACATGTGGTCATCTATAGTAGGATACCTACTTTTGCCCGTGGAGTCTTTCTCTTTTAATGAATGTTTTTTCACTTCCACTTCTCCACTCTCATACCTTTTCTAGTCGGTCCAACTCAACCAGCATCAATACTTCCACATATTATGAGCAGTGTAGGAAACATCCCTATTTTCACCGGGGGTCTTAATTACCACTGCTTAGCATTCAATTCTCCTGTAACTATCAAATTAAATGTGAATAACCTGTCCTCCTCTCTTTGAAACAAGAGGCACTTCTGGTTTTGTGTGCTTCAAACAATTTTGTCTTGGTGGTAGATAAAGTTTGTCAGCAAAAGAGCAAAGGTAGATGTCGTAATTAACTTGGCAATGCAAAACAAAATGAATAGGAACAACGCTCTTGTACTAAAGCACATGCACAAGTTTTACTCGCACCAAGATGTCCCTTGGGTCAAGCTAATCTCGTCGATCTTGGTCAATCTATCTATATAAACACAAAGCACACTGAATGCCACATGCATATATACAAATATAGCAGTTTGTACAATTGGGAATGGAGAAATATAGTTTTATTCTGTGAGAACCTCTGGATCAGTTAAGCAGTCAAGTACTGCCCAAACTTATTTGCAGAAGCAAACAATAGTTGTGCCATTCGACTTTGATGCATCATGCGGATAATTTTATATATCTTCCTATTTCAGATCGAACCAGTACTATTCGACTTTGAGTTGTGCCATTCGACTTTGACACTTGCAGAGCCATCCACTATTTCAGATCGAACCAGTACTATCAGATCCTGATTAATTACCTAGCACTACTAGAATAAATTCTATCTGACAGCGGCTCTTTGCTAACGATGCCAAGTTTTGAACACAATGTTATGAGCTACACACCACTGTCGTTCAAGGTGCAACTAGCAACAATAGCCCATTTGTCACTGCCGGTTGAAGACACCAACTAAAGATGCCAGCATGTTGTCAGGTTTAATTTGAGGGTACCAACCAGTTGTCAGGTTTTGAGGCACCAAGGGCAGCGACAACACCTTTCTCACTGCTGATTAGTAACAACACAATGAGAGCCCCTGTTTCACTGCCATTTCAATGCTCCAACCAAATGGGACAGCTCCTGTTTTATTGCTGGTTTGCGTGTTTACCTTGCAACACTAGAGCCGTCTGCCTCTTCTTCCCTATACTATTCAACAGTCTCTTCCCTTCATTTCTTAACCGGCTGGACCATCCACTCTATGGTTTTTCTTTAGGATTGAGTGTTGTGCAATAGTCTAGTGTTTTGAATTCTCTAAGCATTGTACCATCCTTTCTGTGTGTTGTTCTTTGGCCTGACTACTGGGCAATAGTGTCCAATTCTCTGAAGGTACCACTATGGTTGGAGATATAAAGACTATATATGCCTTATATGATGGTCTAATACACCCTCAAAAAACAAGGTGAAATTAAACGCAGAATATATCATCACACACATAGGCCAAATTAAAATTATTGGATTGTATGGATTCAACCCTAGGTTGAGGAATATCACAAGATCAACATCTTTTGCCTATCCAGCTTTGGGAAATGAATGATACAACTATTGATGTATGTGTGAGTTCTCTTTGACCAGGTGATGCTTGTTAGTGTCTTCTATGCGAACATTGATGGTTTCTTCTATTCTATGCTTGAGAAATTAATAATTGATAGTTTGAACAAGACAATCCCACTTGTCAGTGATCCTCTTACAACTTATGTAAGTATATTTGTCATCTGGAGATGAAAGTTTTCCAAGGAGTAACATAGATCCTTCGTGTGTGATTGGGGTGCTCTTTATTTCATAGTACCTGGATCAACTCCTCGTTGTTCTCCTTGTTGTCTCAAAAATACCCTTGAGAAGATTCCTCATGGCTACCACAACCATTTGCGTGACATCTTTGGCATCAGGGTTACATGGACATAGGGAGCCATCAGTCTGGTGATCCTCTTTTGGAAATCTATTAGGCCCATTGTACCAGTCCCTAGATCAGCAGCTGATATAAGCATAATTAAAAAAATGGCATAAAAACCATATGCATGAGTTTTATATAAAAAGGGACTTTTACTTGGTGTTGATCAAACAACTGTATGAACTTAGAAGTGACCAAAAGCCTTTAGCATAACAGTGGGCTACAGCGTGGTATCCAACCTACATGCAATTTGAGATTTTTATTAAGCGATCTAGCTTGAACTTTGCATTCAACGCCGGTACACACTTCATTGCTGCAATGGTCATTACTCAAGGTTGAGTACATGAGGACGTCAGTAACTCGTAACCTTTACAAAGTTGTTACATGACATGGGTTGAGTAACAAAGTTAAGTTTATGGGTTATACCTATGCCTACAACATCTTCACATGTGATAATTATAAAGGTTCTTTGGTCCTAGAGAGAGTACCACATCCCTAGCTACCAGTCACATTTTAAATACTATGCCAACACTTTTCTAAAAAAGAACTCGCACCTTTACAAGTTTTAGGCCCTGTTTGGAGTTTTAGAAAAATATTATTTTTTTTGAAATACTTTGGTTTTAGAGTAACATGAAGCATTTGGATGCAACAAACTTAATGGTGTCGAGTACCATGTTATTGCTAAAACTGTAGTGTTTTACTGTTTTTTACAGTTTTAAAAACTCTACTCTATACCTCTTTTTTTTAAACCATGGTTCTGAACGTTTTATAACTGTAGTTTCTTGATACTATGATTTCTTAAAACTACAACATCCAAGCAAGGCCTTACCTTGACTAATCATTGATGAATACCTCATCGGGTTCACAACCAAGCAGATTAATGGTTATTTAAACATAATGATGCCCTACAGGCACGCACAAATGTACTCACATATACACAACTCACACTATAGTTGCAGACTGAGATGGTCTAATTGAGGTCTTGTCTATGTATAGACCACTATAGTATCCACCCATGAGTCGCAACCATGGGCTGCTACAAACAACATAAACTATTCGGATACTACAACTTTCTACCTAAATGAGTTGCTACGAATAGCACAAGCAATTCAGATCTTACAATGTAAACAATACAACTAGCTTTAGATAAGTAGAAATGAAATTTCCTATCATTTTTCTCAACATTGAGGTATGCTATAGGACTATCAGCAATTAAGTTTTCACCATTGTGCCTCAATCCATCTTCTTAAGCGTTATGGTTTTCACCCTTGCCTACGGAAGGGGCCCTTGTTTGTCCTCCACCCACTGCAGACGATGGGAACTCTAAATTGCCACATCCTCGTGCCTCAAGTAAAGGTTCCATGACACAACAAAAGAACTCAAATACTAAACCATTTATCAACACTTTAAACTAATCACTCCTAAAAACAAACACCTTCGATCGTTTTATATCGATAAAATCACAAACTCTAGTTATATTTATGTTTGTGTCATTAATTTATCTAGGAAGGCCAACATATTAATTTGGTTGGTTTTGACATTGTCGATGAAATCACAAACTCTAGTTATATTTATGTTTGTTTCATTAATTTATCTAGGAAGAGTCAAATGGCATGGTGCTAATTTCAGCTTTCCCTCCCTATGATATAAGATGTGACTGCTTGTAGGGGAAAGTAAATTTTAGTGAAAGCAATTAGCAAATAATTAAAGCACAACTTTTTAGAAAAGCTAAAAAGGCCGAGAGCGATGTGCATGCATCCAAATTTGCTAGATGACTCGAGTTATTCGGTGCACACACGTATAGACCGATCCATGAGTAGTATCCATAATTGTACACCTTAGAAAAGGTTTACTCCGCGTACGCACGTGCACAGTAATGCACGAGTTGTATCCATAATTGTATTTGTGATGTGGCCTAGGTTTAAGTTTCTCACCGATACAAATCCTAATATTTCACGATTATTCATATGGGCCAACATAAAGCATTTATCGGCAAAATTTCATGAGTTTGAATTTGGAATGTTAGAATTCATCCTATACTAGCATTTAGCGGCAAAACATTTCATGGGGTTGAATTCAGATTGTTAGAATTTCATCCCACAAGAACATGTGAGCCCAAAACAAGTGGATAAACTCCTAGCGCAACCCTAACTGTAAAAAGTTGTCTAGTTTTTCACCTTCCTCTTTGTAGCCACCTCCACTCTCTGCTCCTGACCTCATCTTGTGTGCCACACCATGAGAGTGTTGTATCCTCATATTTCTATACTATTTTGTATTCTTTGGTGATCTCAAAAGGTTGGCATCCATTCTATATATGATTTTTGTGTGCAGATCAAGTGTTTGTTTTTAGAATTTTGGATGAAAGAAAAAACTACCACTGTTAGATTTTTGATATTCCCATTTATTATCCGTGATCATTGATATTTTTGAAATATCGATAATGTAAGCCCAGGTGATGCTTGAGAAAAGGGTCTAGGGAGTATGCAAAATATAATCGTATAGTGACATACAACCTACATCAATTGTTTAGCCATCCTGTTTTTTTTCTTGCTTATTAATTATTGTTGTGATTTCCTTTTATGCCTATGACCAAAACAATAATTCAACAAGATATATGACAATATCATAGTACAAATCTTTTTTTTGTGATTAGATGGATAGATAGATAGATAGAGAGGGAGGGAGAGAGAGAGAGAGAGAGAGAGAGAGAGAGAGATAGGGGGAGCCTAATAAATACACCTATAAGTATAATAGGATGATATTATCTCAGACCCTGAATATCTTACCAATTAACAGTATTTTCCAGAGATATTAGATTAACAGATATATAAGAAAAAAAATCTCTTGTAATATGAGAAGAATTCTGATTCTACCCTATGTATCTACAACGATTCTTCCGCGATATGACGATCCTTGCAGATATGAAAACTCGCGTGACACAATTCTAATTAATCCCATGGATATATGGTGTGATATGGATTCTAGCTAAGATTGATCGCAATACTAGCTATAGCATATGTTTAACACAGTATACTAGTAGCAGCCCTTAATGTTATCCCAAAATAAACCTTGCATTTGGGATGGCATTGATATATAGAGCAAATCTAACAAAACAAGCCACTTTTGATTGGCGCCTCTTAAATGCTTTCCAATCTAAGGCCCCTCCTCCTCCTTTTCCCTGGTGGTTCCTCCTTTTCCCCTGGTTTCCATGGGCTATAGCGTACGCATGGCGTGAACGCATGCAGCGCCGGGCGGCAGGCGATGGGCAAAACACCACGCAGACGACGCAGCTATAAAACACCACGCAGCACCGGGCGGCCGGTGGGCAAACGCAAACAAGCAAAGCACACAGCAATAGCCAATCCTTACCCCTTTTTTTAGGGGAAAAGCTTGAGATTCACACCCCCCCAAACCCTCGCGGTCCGTAGCTATTCCATTCCATTCCATCCATCTCGTCCCCTTCCCATCGCCGGCACGGCCACAATGTCGTCCTCGTCCTCGTCCATGGCCCGGGCGTCGTCGTCGTCCTCCTCCATCGTCGCCAACTCCGCTTCCGGCTCGCACGTGCTCAAGATCGACGGCTACACGCGCACCAAGGGCCTCGCCACCGGCATCCACCTCAGGTCCTGCTCCTTCCGCGTCGGCGGCCACTCCTGGCACCTTGCCTACCTCCCCAACGGGGACACCGAGCAAAATGCCGACTTCATCTCGTTCTTCCTCGTCCTCGAGGACCCCCCGGCCAACGGCGCCCCGGTCCTCGCGCAGTTCTGCGTCGCCCTGCTCGACCGCGCCGGCAAGCCGGTGCCGTCCCAGACCCAGGCCCACCCCGTCACCCGCTTCACCGCCACCGCCGCGCACTGGGGCTTCAACATGTTCATCCGGAGGCAAATGCTCGAGAGGTCGAGGTACCTCAACCCCAAGGACGACTCCTTCTGTGTCCGCTGCGAGGTCAGCGTCGTCACCGGCTTCCACGCCGAGGACGCCGCCTCCGTCGCTGCTGCCGCCGCCGCCGCCAAAGCCGCCGCCGCCGCGTGCGTCCGTGTCCCGCCGTCGGACCTGTCGCGGAACTTCGGCGAACTCCTGCGGAGCGAGCTGGGTGCCGACGTGCGCTTCCGGGTGGAAGGGGAGGACTTCGCCGCGCATCGCTATGTGCTCGCGGTAAGATCGCCGGTGTTCATGGCCCAGCTATTCGGCGCCATGAAGGAGGCCAAGGGCGACTGCTGGGTGGAGATCGATGACATGAGGGCAGACGTGTTCAGGAATTTCCTGCACTTCATCTACACCGACGAGCTGCCCAAGCCCGATGAGCCCAATAATAACGAAGAGGCCCTCATGGCGCAGCACCTGCTCGTCGCCGCCGACAGGTATGGCATGGAGAGGCTCAAGCTCATGTGTGAGGACATTCTGTGCAAGCACATCGATGTTAGCACCGCGGCCACCACGCTGGCCCTTGCTGACCAGCACCGATGCCAGGGGCTCAAGGAAGCATGCTTTCAGTTCCTCAAGAAGTCTCCTGGGTCGCTGAATGCTGTCATGGCAACTGATGGATTTGACCATCTGGCCAACAGCTGCCCGGCCATCATAAAGGAATTGATGTCTAGACTTGCTGCAACCCATTCCAACTGAACAAGATTAAGGGTACATGCATGTCCAACATGCATGACATATATGGAAATTAGTTTCAGCAGCAATGCAAGATGCTGCAGCTGTCCACTCCCCCTGTTACTGTTAGTCACAAGTGCCGCTCCGGATATGCATGCTATGTATGTTTAGTTAATCTTATTATACTTTATTTAGTTATATGCGATATCCCATATGTATGTTTAATTAGTTAATCTTGTTAAACTTTGGTTTTGGAAGGAGAACTATTCCTAGGGGAAATCCTTTCAATATATTGTAGTTTTATTGTTTTTTCTTTGTTTCGTAGAAATATCATCATGATGGGAATTAGTTCTCTAAGATATATTATGGTTATGGAGATCGAGGGTGTTCAATGTCAAAAACATTACACATTAATTGTTCATGTTCTGGCTGCAAGGAATATTTGCTCTAATAGTTAAATGTGTAATTTAATCCTAAATGGGGCATTATTATATATTGTATCATGTTCCTTCTTTTTCTTGCTTAATTGGCTATTGTATCCAATCGAATACAAATGTATGTTGGTCTGACCGAGCGCAGGGGAATCTCATGTTCATTACAAGGTCACCACATTAGCCTGGAAATATCTTACTACAGACATTTGTCCAATTTTATGATGATTGAAGCAACTGCAGTATACTGATTATCACAGGCGGTTGGCTTAAGGCAACCGCTTGTATAAATGGAGCATTTACACAGGCGGTTTTCTTAAATCAACCGCTTATGATAATCAGTTTGCACAGGCGGCTGGGGTCTCTGACACCGCCCCATTTATACCACAGGCGCGTCGTAACTGGAACCGCCTGTGGTATAAAAAGGGGACGCCAGCTATGAGCCCGATTCTACTAGTGATACTAGCTACAACTTTGTACTAGCGCTGATTGTATAATTGTTACCCAGCTTCATTGTTGTTCAGTACAAAATCCTTTTTCAGACTCGTAGCTAGGTTCAGTTCTGCACATTCCTGGAGACAGGTGCTCATCCTACAAAGGTTTATTTTTTAACAGGTGCTCTCTCCTACGAGTTATCTTTACAAACAGCCTATAGTTTATATGTTTTTGGTTGCTTGGTGCAATCTGTGGTGAGCGAAATTGATCCATAGCAGCTATATTCTGCCCTAAACATCAGTGCTATTTGGATGACATTGCCCACCATAGTTAGCTTTGTTTCCCGACATATGTTGATTGCAGAACTGGTTCATGATTAGCTAAAGAAAGAAGCTCTAAAACGATATATGTAATAGTAGTTCAGAGCTTTTTCTAGGCACATATTTAAAAATGCCTTACTAGTGGTCGTTATTTTTTTCGAAACAGAATAACCCCAAATTCCATTAACACGAAAATCATAACCAGTGGTCGTTATTATTTTGACGAATTGACTCTCCTTAAGCTCACTTAAGGAAAGCATGGGGTATGTTTGATAAAGTAGATTTGCAAAGGCTGCATGAGGGACACATTGAACTTCTCTAGAAGACCATGTATTATATATGTATATATATGCCCTAGAGACCAACCATATTGGATCAACGAATAGGCTTGGATGGATTATGATCCATTAGAGCCTGTTTGGACATTCAATATCATTTTTCAATTGTAATTACATTACACC
>Ga0182004_10001530_pt1 | contig 17058 bp, 20 predicted proteins | sample Sormic07211540_1_FD_120479 | JGI IMG/M metagenome (GOLD analysis project Ga0182004, IMG submission 120479) | Endophyte microbial communities from Sorghum bicolor roots, Mead, Nebraska, USA - 072115-40_1 MetaG | ecosystem: Host-associated > Plants > Roots > Unclassified | place: USA: Nebraska...
AGTTGGCTTAGTTAGATCTGAGTTTTATCCATGTTTAGGATCGTATAAAGTTTATCCAATAATGGCTTGTCTATTGGTACCATGGGTAAATGATAGATATTGTGTAGGCGTGGTGCCTATACCATATTTATCTGTGATTGTACCCTATATTCCACAACGTGAGGTAGATCATGGGTGTGACAGTCCTGTTGAATCCTCTGTAGTCCTCCTCTGTGACAGTCCTGCAGAGCAATACTATTACGGGGAAGTGATTACTCTGTTCTTCATCTTCCTTAGTAATACTCACTATACATGAATGAACCTTTTATCTAGCCATGATTGTCATGTATAGTTGCACTAATCATAATATGCTAAGACTGCATAATTAGAATGACTTAAGAAATATTCTTGTAGTTCGTCCAAATTCCATACTAATGACTTGCTACAATATCTGTTGAGATGCTTATCATTATTTTATGTGGCTGTTTATGCTGATCAGTGTATTTATCTTTGTCACTATTCATTCATTATCTATATTTTATGTGACACTTACCCTGTATTGAGAGAGATAGATGGAAGCTTATCATTACACATGCAATGATACTCATATTCCTCATTTATTCCTTATTATTCCCTTCCCAGTTGTAAAAATATAAATAACGATACCTGGAATACTTGCCGGTTAAAATGCTACATCGGTATTATCTGTGCGCTTGCAGATACACATTCATAAAGTTGTTAGAGGAGCATTTTCATATTTCAATACCGCATCTCTCTGCTATGCTAGGGATGAGAACTTGGCTTAAGTGGCATGAGAGGTGGTTACTATTTTTGGCGCCGTTATCAAGATTAGTTAATCTACTTTTGGTAACGACGTTAGAAGTGTCAACAAAGGGACCAAAGAAGATCTGTGTGCAGCAGCGGCAAGGAGACCTCACCATCTATCGTGATGGAGGTGGGGGTGGTCCAGCCATGCCTGCATGTGGTGGCGGCATCCAGAGTCGTCGGCGAGCGCGTGGCGTACGACAGTGGCTGCGGTGGTGGAGGAGACTTTGCTCGGTGTGATATTGTAGAATGGCCTAGCAACTTGGCGTCTGACATTGTGCAGATGGAGTCCTGTGCCAAGTTGATAATCACATCACCGACAAAGGGAGGGTTGGGAGCTCTCCACGCCGAGCTAGAGGATACCCACGTGCTGGGTCACGGCGGCGTCGAGGCGACAGCCAGGTTCACCGCGTCGGGAGAATTGAAGGTCGGAGAGACTCCTCGCAACCGGTTGAAGGCTAGCACTGTGGGCGGCAGTCGTGGTTTTGCGAGTTCCGGGTGGTGGAGACCGTGGCTGACTCGCTAGTTATGTTGGGGTAGGGTCAAGTCGTGCATAGTTTGTTTTTTTATTTTTGTGACTTGTCATTCATGTGTTTTGGGTTTTGTATTTTGTGTTAACACTTAATCAGGTATGCCTCTAATGGATCAATCCAGCAGTTCTATGCTTTCAATCTGGTGTTGGTTTTCTATGAAAAAGGATTCTTTGATTAACACAAAATTATGTTATCGTTGTAATTCATAAGAATATCAATTGTGATCCTAGAAATGTTTAGCAGTGATAATTTTGAAATGATTAAACTACTGTTATCAAGGCTTGCACTTTCTTCACACAGAGTATGGATCAAGGCCTTTTTGCACTGACCAAGATTTATGATCAATAACCTATTGAGCCTCGATCGTAATGGACCCTGACAGATTTAATCGTTACGTTAAGAGATGAATTGTAGAGTGTAGGTACATACATTTATTATAAAACAAGATGCTTTGAAGAATCTAAGTACAACAACAGACTAATGTTTAATCACAAATACTTTTTCATCTACCTCTTCAATGTTGCAACCATTAACGTAACTAATAACACCCTGATTGTTTGCCATAGCTGCATATTCCTTGTATTCTATTCTCTTGATCTCATTAGCTTGAGCATTGAGTGCAATTTTAATTTGATCATTGTAACAAGCAACATTCCGCATTTCATCCCTGATAGCTGCAAGATAAATGTTAGATATCTCTAACATGATGTTTAAAATAATTATATATTTTTTTGAGGATAATGTTTAATATTTTAATTAGGATCGAGAAAGTTACCTCCTAGAGATGCAAAAATAGGGTGATAATCCCTTGGTACCACAAAAATCATGGAACTATGTGTGGTCATTGTTAGACAACCTATGATTCAGAATCAACGTTTATTATTTGTGTTCGTAAAAAAAAACGTTTATTATTTGTGTTGTTGGTAATACCAAACTTTAATTATGTTTACATCAACTTACTTGCATATGAGTCCACAACAACATTAGTGGCAATGAGAAAATAGTTTTCAGTACCAGCTGAAAAAATGTGCGGTAGTTTTCTTCAGCATCGTCTGTGAACACAAGAAGAAATCCAATCCAGCTGCATAAGATTACTATGATTAGACAAAACACAAGGACATTAAAAATATTATTTTTTTTAAAAAAATAAGCATATACCTATTGTCTCTGAGTGCAATCTCCCTAAATGAGTTAGGAAACAAGGTCTGGCAGTCCCACAACCCGACATGAGCCACAACCGCTATTAGGTCAACTTGTGGGTTGTTTGGAGAGCTCAAGGCATCTTCCAATGATACGAAAGATGCAAGGTATATAGCCATAGTGTGTAATACTATAAAAAATCAGTTAGTATCAACATGTATTTGAAACATATAGATTGCACTTGCATCTGAAATAAATCAAAACTGAATTTGCACACTGCTAGATAGTGTGAGTCATATTTTTTAAACGACAGGGACCAAAATAGATGATTCTATAGACTCAGAAAATAGTGAAAGGAAAAGGTAGAACAATAGGGCTACATTGCAAAAAGTGCGTGGACTGTGCCGTGGGCTTGGTCCACGGACTGTGGACTGGTCGACCTTCGTGCCTGCGGTCCATGGTGGACAGTGCGCACCAGTGAGAGAGACCACGACGATGGCGCCATGGCCTATTTGGTGAACATCACCGTCACAAGTTCGAGGTCAGGCTAGAGGCCACGGAGGGCGTAGAAGCTTTCGCAAAATGGGTAGAAGCTCACCGTGGAACTGATGGTGGTGTTCTAGTCGTCAGCTCGACATGAAGGAGGAGGCGGACGGTGGCGCTGTAGGTTGGGAGATAGCTCGCTTTTAATGACGGAGGAGGGAGCAGTGACAGCTGACTCGGTGCGTGAGAGGCTGGGAGGCAAGAGAGGACCACGGAACAGTGCGGCCAGACTTAGTCCAAGTACGCCTGGTCCCGCTGCAGGGTTAGTGAGACCCGGCCATGGCGAACAAGATATGAGGAGAAGCCAAAGGAAAGGGATAGCACTGACGAGTGGGACCCATTTGTTTGAGAAAGGGCTGATAGGCGGGCCCCAGCTATCCATGACTCATGCAGAGGGACGCGGGTCGTTGGCCCAAGAGGGGACTGGGCCAGACTAGGCCAGAGAGAGGAGGGAAGGTTTTCTTTTTATTTGCCTTTTTTTGTAAATTCATTTGAAAATCATAATCAATTGCTTTTTGAAGCAAACAAAATTCTGCAGTTCTCTTTAAAATATGTATAAAACTTAGAACTTTTTCTAAATAAAATAAACTCTTATATATTATAGATAAATAAACAGAGCAAAAACCAAGTCGAACCTAAATACAATCAGTTTTAAATAATTATTTTGCACCCTATAAAATTATACAAGCCAAGGGCAGCGGATGGCACTTGGTGGAGTGTGGACCTGGGCGTCCGTCACCTAGGACCTCAGTGTCATGAGTTAGGGTCTGGGTTGAGAGAATGTGGAGTTTGCCAATTCAAATTTCGAATAAAGACACACAGACGGGTGTCATGTCCTGCTGCTCTCTATCTCTCTTCGAATATAGCAAGTAGTTCAAACAAAACCGCAACACAAAAAGTTAAATATTTTTTCTTTCGATGTCAACCAACGCCATTCGCTCAATCAGTAATAGTTTTTATGTAAAAAAATAAATATTATTCCAAAAAAATATTAGAAATACTATAATCAATAGGTTCCAATTATGTATATTTTGTACATCCAATCAATAACATATCAACAAGTCATAACTACTTATCTCTCATTTCTTTCGGACTTCCTCTATTACCTGAAATTTAGTTTGATACAAAAATATCACTAATTAAGGACACAAATGTAATAATAAAATAGTTGTGCAAAATAAAAGACTACCTTATCATGGAGTGAGGACCTCTTTGTAGACAATTTTTTTTTGTATATGTACCATTTATTTTTGTTTTTTCCTTATCATTCTTATCACTGGGCGGGACAGCAAGGATCCTAATATTTGATCTGGTAGTGGCTCTAGATAGCGCAACATACAACTGCCCATGAGAGAACACTGGTTCAGGCAAATACACACCAACATTGGGGAGAGTATGCCCCTATGCTTTGTTAATCGTCATAGCAAAATTGAGTCTAATAGGAAACTGCTTCCTCTTGAACTGGAACGGGAACATCTCATCGTCCGAGGGACATAATGGAATCCATGGTAGGAAGATTCACTTTCTGGCATGGTCTCCAACCATAATGTCTGCATCGATAATATTTCTTTGGAAACCTCGACCACCAACCTGGTTCCATTGCAAAGTCCACCTGCAGGGTCGATGTTCCTTAGCAATATGACCGGACACCCAATCTTGAGCTTTACCACATGTGGAGGGAGACCATTAGGGGTCAAAGAGTTGAGGAACTCAGATGGGAAGTAGTTATGTGGATCATCCACCGCAATGTCGAAGCTATGGTACACCATCTCATTCCCTTATAAACGACTTATCATTTTCATGTTAATCATATCAACCCAGTCGTTGCGCGCAAAAATAAAATTGCTCGTGAGGTGATGTAGCTCTTGTTTGACATATTGGCATTGAGGGTAGGGAATATGTAGTCAACTAATGTATCAAGATCACTATCTTTCCTAGTTTGTGGTATGCATATCTCATCAGGAAGATGGATTTCATCATTACAATTAGTCTCCTCAGAGCCCCCCGATGCGTAGCAAGTATTCTGCAAACCATGGATCACTTTTTACCCTCATGTTTCGCACCAATTTGAGATGTTGCATGAAATTCCAAAGGTATGACATCCATAGTGAGGCACCAACTATTTGTGCCCTAGACCCTCTTTGAACAACTGGGAGAACTTGTATAAAATCTCCACCAAACACAACAATCTTCCCCCAAATGGTAGGTTAGGACGGTCCATGATATCACGGAGGCTATTGTCTAGCGCCTCAACACCTTGCCTCTTCATCATCGTCACCTCATCCCAAATAATAAGGGATGCGGTCTGAAGCAGCTTGGCGGTTCCACTCTATTTTGTGAAGGTGTAAAAGGCCCCATCATCGAGGGTAAGGGGAATCTTGAAGCGCGAGTGGGCGGTTCTACCACTCGGCATTATTGATGCAGCAACACTAGATGTTGCTGTTGCCACAGCAATCTTGTTCTGACTACTTATAGTAGCGAGTAGAGCCCTGTATAGATAAGTCTTTCCTGTGCCGCTAGGTCCATCCACAAAGAACAAACCCCCATGATCGGTATAGTAGCATACATAATCTCATTGTAGACAGCTTGCTGCTCCTCATTAAGGGTCTTTGATAGTGCTATGTCATCAATGCTTGCCTCAACGTTAGCCTCCTCAAAAATCTCCTTGGGAATATCGCCAGATGGATCATATGTGTCATCAATATCAGGAAGTGGGTACATCTTTATGTCCTTCTGCATTGATTCTAACAACTTTCGAATATCTATGAGGACCATCTGCTCCACTACAAAGATGGATTGGTTATTACGCTTGTAGTCCTCTGACATTGCCTCCTTATGCTTTTCACAGTGCATATGGCATCATCCACAGAGTAGCTTCAGCAAGGCCCTTATGCAGCATGTTGTCCGCTTCAATGAGGCCCCTTCTTTCTGCAGCTTCACGAAAAGTCAGTAATAGTTCACTAGACACTATCCTTAGATCAGTGAATGAGGAAGCACCAACCACGTGGTTTAGAAGCACCCTAAGATAGTAATGCTCCCCTTCAGCTGGATTAGCACATACAACTCTTAAATGATTCTTTTGTGCCCTCCTAATCAATTGTTTTCCTGTGAGTCCCACTTATAGTACTAAGGAAAGTCTCGATACAATATACCACAAGCATGTTTAGATGTGTTGTTCTTCTCAAAGTAGGTTGTAAGCATCGACCTTTCAACACCTGGACGATTAAGCACTCATCAAACACCCTCGCGTTGGTGAAATGACACCATATGCATGTTTGGAAGATGGAGCTGCAAGGACAATACCAAAGGGGACCTATCACTTATATCAAAACCATATATCCTCCACAAGGCTTCTCTGGTGGAGTTACCCATCTAGCATCCCTGTATTGTTTGATCTCATTGATCTTTCCTTCATTGTCCTCCTTGTCAGCCTCTCTCACAGCCACAGACGTGCGATCATGACCCTTGTAAATGTACTTAAACAAATACTTCACGGCCTTGATGCTCCCACATGCCTCAACATTGATGTGGCAATTGAACAAATGTAGGAGGTATGGGTTGTAAGGCACGACCCATCTATGGTCAAGCTCATGTCTGTGAAATTTTTCTTTTGTACCATTGTCATGTCATCTATAAACTGGGTATGAATCCTTGCCCTGTAATGTGGAATCATAGAAAGGTCATGGGTAATGGTTCTTGCATGATTCATGGCCCTTTGTGCATGGGCAATTGCTATTAAGTATGCCACAAGGTCCATGCATCATATGCTTTGTAACCATTTTATACAAGTCTAGATACTTCTTCTTGTTCGAGAGCTCAGCAGAGATTAGAAGGTCATACTGCTCTGGGCATGTGATCTTGTAGTGTCTCTCCATGATTAGCAAAAAATGAGCATGCGATAGACCCCTCTTCTGGAACTCCACAACATATACATGTGCATGAACCTTTCCAAGGATATCATTTTTTAACAACCTGTGCTTAAGCTCTTCCATTTTTGCCCTCAAGATCCGATCCATAAGGTCTAGATGATCTTGTGCTATTTGTCCAGGGTACAACTCATGCGTGATCTCATCCCACTTTGGATTGCATGTCATAGTCATGAAGATGTCTGGTTTCCCAAACCTTCGCACCAGTGCCATGGCATCCATGTACCTACGCCTCATGTCCCTCGGGCCTCCGATAAACGATAAAGGCATCACTGTCCGCTTTCCAACAGCTTCTGATCTACCCTCACCAGCATGTAGGCTATCAACCAATCCTTGGTAGGGATCGACCCTAATCTCAGTTTGATGATTGCATATGTAATCTAATCGAGAGCTCTCGATTTTGATGTACGTGTCCACTACAAATTGTTGGAAAAGACACTTGCCATAAAGTATGGGATTAAATATTCCTAGCCGGATCTAGAACTTGTAACAATAGTAGTCACACATAGAAATACATAAATTTCCTGGAGAGTCTGAAAAACTATGGTATTATAGGTGTTCTTGTGATAATGGTTTAATATGCATGAAAAGTATAAGGAGATAAACAAACCTGTTTCTTCTTCTTCTTCAGTACCACTACGAGCCTTATGTAGGGCACGAGCCGTGTTGACATCCTCCATAGTAACACCTTTCTTTGGGATATCCATATGCCATCCAAGCTCACCTCTAGGGAAGAAGAGTGGGTATGAAAGAGCATCATAGCATCCATTGTATGATCGGATGCCATGCCTGCTCCTATCTCTCCAATGTAGGACAACACTATTCTAAAATTAACCAAGGAGTTTAGTACCCTCGATTCAAACAGCAGCGACCTCCGAAGCCATAGGCATGTTGTATGTCCTTTGGTCCAATTGTTGATCAAGGTTAAGTGTAAGACGATAGTCCTCGAGGTGTTCAGCTTTCCCTAGACTCCTCAAATGTTGTGAGTATGGGTTGTCATGAAGGATGGCCACCAGTCTATCTATAACTTCTTTATCTTTTTGATACTACTCTTCATGATACCTCTAGTACCGGTGCTCAAGACTCGTATCATCATCATAGAAGTAAAGCTCAAGATGTCTAGGATCCTTACCATCTTCTCTCCTAGATGACCTTATGTTGTGATAGATCATGCCATGTGCACAAAAGGTATATATGCCGCTGTTTCTAATGTTAGTAGTAGCACTGTCGAGGCGACAACATAGGGAAGTGAAAGAGAAGTGGCCATTGAAAAACCTAATATTGTTACACAAGTGCCTAGCATCAGCGTCAGAGCTTGTCCAAAGCCTCATGAGCTGGTTTGGTATGACAGACGCATTCAACTCAACCTTTTCGCTGCGGCAACAAAACCTAGGAGGTTCTTTTAGAAACCTCTTTGCTCTGCAATGGTGGCAATCTGGGACAGGTTTTAGCATGTGTGTCTCCCTAGGCATGTTACTATACACCATTCCATACGGGTCAGGTCCTTCAAGATTAGAAGTTGTGTCTTCCTTGGTAGTATCACTTTGGACATCGTCCTCTGATTCCTCTATTGAAATAATTTTAACATAAAAATGAAGATTAGATAAAGGAGTCGATGTTTAGAAAGGTATTCGGTATTTGGTACAATACCTTGCCTAGCAAACAAGTATCTTTCATCCTCTTCCTCATCATGTTCAAATATATCACCCTCATCATCGTCTGTGATTGTCACAGTGCCATGAGATATTCCAACTTAGGTAACATATTTTACATAATGTTAAAAGTAGTACAAATTACGTGTATCATCAAATAATGGTTGTTCAGGTGGCGCTGAAGCATTTTGATTGCTTGGTCTAGTGCTTTTTGTCAATCACATGATGGACATGGTTAAGAGGGGAATAAAGTTGTTTCATGTCAAGGAACGGTGATAGGGAAGCCTCATTATTTGCTGTTGTTGGTCACGGTTGACTGAGGTAAGGGCGTATTTTCATCCACGTGGTCTTCACCATCATTGTTAGATACTCCTGTGTTTCGACTGATGCGGCACGCAAACAGTGTTACGGTGCGCTAACAATACATGTCTTTGCCCACATGGTACATATTGTGTATGTGTCGTGTGACCAGACGGTATATCACTGCACTCATCTTCATTATCATTTGTCTCCTCTATAGTTTGTGAAGGGAAGTAAATAGGTGTTGCACTGGATTCTGGAATACTCCAATCACTGGGGCTTACGGTAGGACCTTGAGGCCTAGATGAGTTTGTAGTGGGCCACTCCATCGTTGGATTAAAGAGTGGATTCTCCATTGCGATGGACTCACTGTTTAAGGTGTGTCTCCGCACTTCCCTAAAGCGATTAGTAGTAACTTTCATTGCCTCTTTACGAGATGGAGTTTGATTGTAGAGCCTTTGTTGTTTTTTCCTTTGTTCCCTTTGTGCAGGCATCATGTTGGCATGTCTATTCCTACATAATGCATGAAGAGCCATGATTTTATCTTGACTACACCATGATTGCATTTGATGGTTCATAAGTATACTGTGAGCAGTAATTGCCTCACCACCTACATAGTTGTGTTTGGGTTAAAATAATAGCAAGACAACCAGAACACACCAGATATCTGTCAACGATTAATATATGCATTGTTGCCATATTAATAACATGTGAACTACCTAACCAATTGGATATATCATCTATATTGTTTCCTTGGAATGAGTCATTCCTATGCAACCAATCATCTGTTTCATTAGGATCCATATTTTCCTTGTCTGGTGTGTCATGACCGTCTACCAATTGTGATACATCGCATATAAGAAATATCAAAAGTATAGTAATATCCATATTATTACTCAACAATGTCTCTACTATACTACCATTGGTAGTTTCAATATGTACGTGTTGCCCATTTTTTCTTTTATATACTTCTCGATGTTTTTTGTTTCTTTCATCCCTTTTCTCTTGAGACATTGTGAGCTAATGAGATTTTTCTCTTTGTCTCTTATGTTCTCCAGCATCGCTTCCTGCAGTATTACATCCATATACTATTGGTTATCATTTATATATTATAAACAACTCATTGAATTGAATACAATAATTGTCTGTTTATTTTGGTTACCTCCATTAGTAGTGTTGGTCTTGTCACGTACTGGTGCAGGAGAGCCACTACTTTCCATTGAATTCACCCACAATTGCTTGTAGTGTAGCTTTTGTAGTAAAGATTATCCATGAGTTATAGGGTAACCATTACTAAAAGGGGAGAAAGTACTAAAAGTATCATATATTCTAGATGTAGAGTTGGGGGAGGAGGAAGTGCCGATACAAGTGTGCACACAAGTGCTCCATATATTTTTTAGATGTAGAGAAGAAATTCATAGAACCAAAGGGGAGAAAGAAAATGGCTTAATACATGCAGTGACAATACTAAGAATCCTAACTCCTAATCTCTGTGCAAAAGTTTTTCTAGGCTTTCAGATTGTTGTTGCCACTTACAACGCAAATGACTGAATCAAAGCATACCCTCAAAATAAAATTCCATAAAATTCCTTGACTGGATGAAAACAACAAATGCTAAATGTTTCAGAAGTAAAAATATGAAGCAAATTCTAAATGTTTCAGAAGTAGAAATATGAATCAAATTCTAAATGTTTCAGAAGTGAAAATGTGAAGTAACTAAACTCTCAGAGGATGGTATTGTTAGCTAAATATTTCCATGGAAGTTCAATTTTAGTCATACTTTCTTTTCAAGTGTTCATCAAGAGCAACCTTCCTTTGTTACTGGTAACACTGATAGGTGGTATAAGAGGTTTTAAATTTCTTAGCATTGTCCTATGAAGTGAAGACAATAACAAGCATGTAGATATGAATGAAGACTATTCAGATCAATCCACATAGAGCCATTATGAAAAAAGGAAAAAACAGCTGCAAAAAGAAAAAACAGTTATGAAAATATCCTAATAATATTAGCGATTAGTATCCACCATGCAATGAGCAACTTACTAAAACACGTCCGTCACCAATAAGGGATGACTGAAGTAGTCGTGTTAATTTTGAATCTCGAAATGGAATATGTGTAGCCTTTCCATCAATCAGTTTTGATATCACCTTAAATGGGGAAAACATGAGCTAGAGTTGACATGCAAAATAAAAAGAGCAATGTTTGACCACATTCTTGAAGGTAAAAGGGATAATAGCCAATCTTTAGCTAATCTTCTTTCATCCAAATTTCTTGAATAAACATTTGGCCATTTAGTTAATTTTTACCACATAAACATGTGATTTTACACAGTAAGTAATTGATTCCAATTAAATACGATTCAGCTCTAGTGGGAGCAAATCTTAATTCTATATTATGTACACAGTCTGGGTTCAGGTGGGGGACAATACCATGGTGACAGAGTGAGTGTGAAATTGAAATAGTTCGATGCTTCTATTTGTAAGGTGCACATTTTTGTTTATTTATATGGTGAAAACCATTAGTGCTAGGCGGTTCAGAGCTGCTACAAGATAGACAACAGGTAGGTTTGCAAAGCAATGGATTCAAATTTGAGAAGATATTAACAAACACAAACACTCACTGTGAAGGAAAGCACAAGCTTTGGTTAACTCTTTATTTGTACCGGTAGTCTTTACTTTTGTTAATTGATATATGCTTTGGTCTTTAGCTAAATATATGCTTGAAAGCTAAGCATATGCAAGAAAGCTAAATTCACTCAATGACACTGACAAAAAAGATATACAGGAAAGCTAAATGCAGAATGGAGGGGTCAAAATGCAGGATCATACAAACCTGAAAGAAAACACCTATAAAAGCATATGTGTGTAAGGTGATGCCTCATCTCACGCCATAGAGGCAAAACCGTTACACGTACCGGGTCACCACATACATTAATAGTTAAAAACCATGTTTGCAATAACTAAACTGTAACTTTATAACTTTTTCATGATCGGAAACAGAAACCCCATGAGAAGACATAAATCCTTTTCAAAAATAAGTAGATTGCTAATACACCAATAAATGTACCAGTCCATAGCAGTTATTACTATCTAGTACTGAAATGGAGATAGGGGAGTTCTAAAGTGTACCTCTGTCCTTCTCAGTTTCTGGAGGTGGAAGCTTCAGTTGGGCCATCCAGTCTTGTGAACTGTAAAAGGATAAAACTTAACGTCTGGTCTGTATCTATAGCACATACCATGAAGGCCCAAGAAGAATTGAACTGCACATATCCCCAATTCAAGAAACATTTTTCCATACAACTCCAAGAATCCAAAGGATATACTTGCCCTTTCAACTATAACTACTACACCACAAGGCTTTTTCAAAAGGAAACAACTAAATCTTAAAATATACTAATCCCACCTACTTTTAGCAACAATGTAACAAAATCATTTCTATGTGGTGGCATATAAAAAACTTCCGAACTACTAACTCATGTCAAAAGGGTGGACATAGCACAGTGGTAGACTCTCTACACTTGTGAACTAGAAGCATTATTCCCCTGAATTGCGGTTTAGTAACCCGCCTCTTTAACTTTTACCGTTTAGGTGAACACTGCCAGTGGTCCAGGGTTCGAATTAGCCACCTTGCAAAATAAGCAAGGATAAGGCTAGCTCAAAATTCGCTTCCCTAAACCACACCCATTGTGTTGGAGCATTTTGGCAGTGCATACACTTTTACTGACAAGTCATTGTGATGACCCTACATGCATTTAAGCAAACTATACTGGAAAGAACAAGAACCATTTTTTCCTATGAACAAAGCTCACATCTACATGTTTCTCCAAAATACAAACAACAGCATGCTCCATAAACTGTGCCACAGTACGCAATCTTATTGACAAAATTACTTCATAAGAAGCAATCTCTGGATTATTTGACAAATGATGTTGTGTTTGGTACGCACGCTCCCACAAAACTTGTGATCAGACGCTATAATTCCCTTGTCTAGCACCATAAGTTGACTACAAACACTGAGCGCTCTACCACAAAAACCGAATGATATTAACAAACACAAACACTCACTATGAAGAAAAGCAGAAGCTCTGGTCTTTAACTCTTTATTTACTTTTGTTAAGTTTATACGAGTGGCCCAGCATAGAGGATAAATATATTACCTAAATAATGAATGAACCGGGTGTCTTGGCCATAATATCTTAGAGTTTGGAGCCAAGAGAGTTCAATGCAATGATACCGAGTAAGTGATTGCAAAATAGATCCTTAGGCAACAAATAAATACTGTGGAGTCAGCACAGAAAGCATATAAATTTTAGACTCAATAAGCATACAACGAATCAGCTACCAATAACCATCCATAACCATTCCAACCGTAGATCAGAGTGCTACCAAGATGCTTTGCTCTGTTCTGATTTTCAACTCAAAAATCTCTACAACTAAAAAATTCAATAAGTTTGGTTAAGTTTGTCATAGATTATGGCTACCAATTAAATTAGAAGTAGTTACTAAACCAAGTCTAGAAATACAATCATAAAATTTTAATATGAAAAACAGAATGGCTGCGGCATTAGAATAGAAAATAGAAAGTTGTGTAAAGTGTTAGGACAGCATGGAATCATCTCCAAACATACATATTCTATCAAACAACATGGATTTTCTTGTTGAAAGGAATGATGTCGAATAGGGGGAGGTTTTCCTGATAGAAGGAACATGTGTACACTATCCTTAACAACCAGTATTTACTTACCTGGGCCGGTCTTCTATCATGGGCAAAAACTTTTCCTGTGTTAATTTAGTGTCTTTATATGAGCAAAAGACTGAACAATTGCAGGAAAATTCTTTTGACAGGACTCACCAACAACGATGCTAAAATCAGGTAAATTGTAGTGTGTCCGATGATTTAAAAATATCATGTTTTTGTCATGCTTCTCTTCTCTTATTGTGTTAATCAGCTATATGTCAAACACATGTTTAAATAGAATGGGGAAACTTTAGTGGCACCATTGGTAAGATTACCTATGCCTTATTGTCAACCCTAATCCTCTAATTCTACAACAGATCAACATTGAATCGCAACTACCATGCAATCAGACTAAGCAGCATTCCCATACGCTGAAAGAGGTCAGGGGCGGGGGCGATTTTACCTTGCAATGGAGTGCCGGTGCGGTGACGCGAGGTCGCGGGTGAGCGCGGCGATGGAGTGGTCTGACCTGAGCGTGGGTGAGCCAGCGGCCGTGACGGAACCGCGCGCAGAGAGGCGGCCAGGACGGCACCGCGCGCTAAGAGCCGGCCGCGACGCGCACAGAGAGGCGGCCGCGATTCCGACGCCCAAAGAGGCGGCCACGATGCCGTCATGTAGAGAGGCGGCCGCGAGTTGATGTCGGGGAGCTGCGATGGAAAGCTGCATGGGAGACCTGCGGCGGTTGCTCGTGAAGAAGGACGCAGCGAGCGGGAGGAGGCAGGCCGATGGCGGTATGACAATAACGTTTGGGTTTTTTTAGTTGTAGAGATATGTCCGTGCATTGCAACGGGATAAAAAATATCAAATACATTTTTATGTTATGTAAGACCTCTAATTTATTATAAATCTTAAATATCCTCACAAAATATTATGAAAACTTTACTGAAAATTTAATTAAAGATCACTGAAGAAAATAAATAATTAAACTTTGTATCATGTGTGAATATATCATTATGCACTGAGATTAAATACCTGAAGGAAAACAAAGCTTAATTCGGTTTTTTTAAGAGAAAACAACCCTCTTAAGAAATGGCAACAGCACAACACAGGTTCCTGGCTAGTGCCGAGCATGTAGTCTGTGTGGGCTACTTTGCCTAGTTCACTTCCCTTTAAAAATGTCAGCAGGGACTGGCAGCAGCATCGGCCACCAGGCAGCCAGAGCGCCAGGCCTATGTAAAAGGCCCATCTAAAGATCCAGCAGCCTAAGTATAAACACCGAGTGCTAACCCTAACTCCACACATCTGTTCCTCCTTCTCTAGGACACCAGCCGCCACTTCCTTTGTGAGTTCCGAGTCGCAACTCATGAGTCCATGAGCAGCGTACTCACTGGTCTACCACCGCAAGGCCATGGGTGGCGATGCACCACATCGGAGCGGCACCGGAACAGGGCATAGCCACACTGAGCACAAATCTTTATATCTGGTGCCGTGCTCTAGTCCTCTAGAGTTTACATATCATTGGGTTTTGATATGTCTCCATCCGTTAAAAAAATTTTGGTCTCCCTATCTCCTGTACAATTCCTGGGATTCGATTCAAGCACATCTTGGGTCTTTTACTCTTCTCAGATCTTCTGTACTCCTTTTTTCTTTCCAAATTTAGCCATGTCATGGACTTGTATAATTCAATTAAATGTTGCTGTGTTTCTATCACTGTGCTGGACCATACACAGGGATGAGGAGAAAACTTACCCCGTAGGGGACGGGGATGGTAGTGTGTCCATCACTCATGCGAGATTGAGGAACGTTGTTTTCGTGATGCAATTTTATAGTAGGGCTTGTGTATATTTGTATAGTAATAAAAACAGTTTAGATCTTGTCCGTGATATGTTTGTGTTTGAGTGCTGAGGAAAATCTTTCTCCTTTTTGATTCAATTAGAGCTCCATTTGATTTGGTTTGGAAAATCTTTCTCCTTTTTGATTCCATATGGATTTTGGCAAATTTTTAATTTCTTTCTTTTTGTTGGAGGCGCTATTATTATCTTGTCCCATACATATTCAAGTCTCTGAGAGAGGACAGATGAAAAAAATACCAGATGAAAATTTAGGCTGAAATTTTGCCTCTATAGTATTAGATATAGATATACGAACCGTACGTACCAAAAATTTTCCAAAATTTTTCATAGTTTCCGGTCACATCAAATTTTTGGACACATACATAGAGCATTAAATTATATAATTTACCTGTAATTTGCGAGATGAATTTTTTGAGTCCAGATAGTCTATGATTAGACAATAATAATTAAATACAAACGAAATTGCTACAGTAACCAAAATCCAAAATTTTTCACCAACTAAACAAGGCCCAACACTAGGGGGACGGGGGATTGCGGTAGAGTCGCAGTGTTGCTGCTGGAGGAGTTGGAGTGTGAACATGTCTGTTGTAATGTGAACAACGGTTCTGGGTCCGAGTGCTAAATGGATGTCATCTAAACATTGGTTCTTTAGACAATGCTTAATATATAACAACTTAATACAAAAGACATAGTCTTAGATAAAAAACAGCAGAAGGACACTCCATTCTTGAGGCGAAAGCTCCAAATCCCACAGGGACAACCAACTGGTGTTGAGCACAAGCCTAAACTTTTCTCCAAACTAGCAATCTGGTACCCATATAGGATTTTTATCCAAATAAAATGTAAAGGCAAGCGTAAGTACATCTCGTTCTCAGCAAGAATAATATGGGGTTCATGAGGCTCAAAGGCTAGACGCTGGTTAACTGCATGTAGCTTTTAGTTGTCACAATTTTAGCATATGAGTAGCATCAAGTTGTCATGTCCCAAAATAAACTCATGATCAAGTAAAGTGAATAAAGAATAGCATCAACAACATATTAACAACAATAATATTAATGAGTTGCCATTAGTGATCATTTATTCTGTAAGAGTTCTACGGCCACTCATAACCGTGAACACGGCTGATATATTAGTTTTACACTCTGCAGAGGTTGTACAATTTCACTGTGAGTCATGATTCACCCTTTCGCTCAAGGCCAATCGACCTCTTAGCCCACTACCAAGGAAGACTGGCAGGGTTCACTATGAAGCCTTTTAGTGGTTCGTCTAACAACATAGGGCCGCTAGGTTTCCAATTGGCAAACATATATAGAGCCCCCTTCCAAATGGCACAATAACATGCAACCTATTGTTGACGGTCCTTAATGCTCACATTTAACCGTTAACTAATCATGAAAAAGGATCCAAATGCAACCGACACCTAGACTTAGGGTTTCATCTGATAGATTTCCACGAGTTTTGGTGTTTGTCTATTTCTGCAGGGGTTATCAGGAAATACGAAGGAAAAGCCCACACGTCGGGTTTACATAGAGAATTAATGTGTGCGGTAATTTTCCATAATCAGGAAGACTCTAGAAGCAACTCGACCGAAGCGGAGCCGAGACGGGCCTGGGACCAGGGCGCCCGCCC
>Ga0182004_10001531_pt1 | contig 17056 bp, 19 predicted proteins | sample Sormic07211540_1_FD_120479 | JGI IMG/M metagenome (GOLD analysis project Ga0182004, IMG submission 120479) | Endophyte microbial communities from Sorghum bicolor roots, Mead, Nebraska, USA - 072115-40_1 MetaG | ecosystem: Host-associated > Plants > Roots > Unclassified | place: USA: Nebraska...
AAACTTTAGGTAGCTCTCTAGTGTAAGTAGTGACATAGCTCTTGTGTGCCTAGTGATCTTAACAACTAGAATTGTTGGATAGGTGGCTTGCAAACACCCCTTTAAAGCTAGAGCAAAAAGCTTGGCTTTGTTATTTACTAACCTCTTGCTCTAGTGAGTTTGTAGAATTTTTAAATAGGCTATTCACCCCCCCTCTAGCCATATTAGGACCTTTCACCTAGGCCCTGAAGTACAAACCAGGTAACCTACACTCTAAAATTTGTAAAACAGGACAACAAACCCCCTGGGGTGGTTTTGGTGGCTGGTTTCGATGACGTGGCAGCCAGCGTGTCAGCGGTATTCCATACTGGCGAAGATGTTGTCCAGGTGTGGTGGAGGTGGCTGGCAGGTGGGTCCCACATGTCAGGCAGCCCACGAGATAGTTCAGGGGTCCCACAGGTATCCCATGCTAGCTGACAGGTCGAGCGGGCCCATCTGCACGACGTCCAAGCCGTCGACGGCGGCGATGGCGTCGATCTCTGCGATCCCCCAGTGACGGTCTCAACCTGGCAGATGACGAGCGTATCGTCCTCGCAGTGGGAGAGGAAGGAGTCGTCGAAGCCGTAGGCGGAGGTGCAGACGATGGGGTGCGCGGTGCCACGGACCCCGCGCGGCGGGTAGCGGCAGTGGGAGACCGCGTCGGCGGCGGCCACGGGGGACTCGATAGCGGGGAGCATGAAGCTGGCGGGGCCGAGGTCCAACGCCTTCTTGGCCCAGACGACGCTAGCCTCCGGGAGGCGGAGCATGGCGGAGGTGTGCACGGCGTCGAGCGCGCTGAGGTAGGCGAGCGCCTCGGGGATCCCGTTGAGCCCGTGCTCCATGTCAGACAATGACATAGTCGTAGCCGGCGAGGGCGGTGAGCTTGGCGAGGGTCAGGGAGAAGGAGAGGAGGAAGAGGGTGTCCCAGGCGGCGAGGCGAGACTTGAGGGAGGGCGTGGGAGAGAGGCAGAGGCGGGGTCAACTCCGGCAGGCTGATTGGGAAGCTCGTCGTTCCGCTTGACCTTGGGGCCGCTATGGTGAAGCCCATCGTCTTCCACAGCGGATGGGTCGCCATCGGCAAGCACCGCTCCAGGCACGGCAAGACGGCGGCGAGGGCGCAGCTTAACATCACCGTCCGCGTTGAGCCAGACCCGAGGTTCGTCTTCGAGTTCGACGGCGAGCCGGAGTGTAGCCCACAGGTGCTTCAAGTGAAGGGAAGCATGAAGCAGCCCATGTTCACGTGCAAGTTCTCCTGCCGCAGCAACAGCAACCTCCGCTCACGGTCAGTTCTCCGTTCTCCCCCATTGCAAAGCAATTGCAAATCTTCATTGAATCCCTCATCCATGGACGTGGAACTAACCGTCTGGAATGTGGGCACGCTAGAAACTCACGAGGAGGGCTCCTCGAGCGGCCGGGCCCCCGCACAACCTCCTCTAATTGTGGGCTGTCTGACACGTGGGATCCATCTGCCAGCCACCTCCACCACACCTGGACGACACGTGGGCTCTGAAGTACAAAACCAGGTAACACGTGGGATCCATACCGCTGATACGCTAGCTGCCACGTCACCGAAACCAGCGACCAAAACCACCACAGGGGTTCGTTGCCCTGTTTTTCAAATTTTAGAGTGTATGTTACCTAGTTTTGTACTTCAGAGCCTAGGTTAGACACACGTTGATAGTTTAGGGGGGTAAGTAGACTTTTTCCCTAAAACAAAGAAGGCTACCTTTTTCATAGCAATAAATATTTGACCATAATAAGGATGGGGGCTTTTAAAAAAGTAACTTTATTTAATTCAAAAATATGAGATGCACCACTCCTTGCTCCATAATGAACAACCAACCAGCAATTCCAAGAGTGTACGGATGATGATACTGATACATACCGAGTGGGCACGTAAGTCATAGGCAGACCTATCAGCAATTCCAACGCACTCAATCCAACCATAGGAGCATTCAATCTCTGCATCCCAACAATCAGCAGCATAATGAGCCATTTCATTCGGCAGATGTTGACGGAAACGGAGACGATCTTTGTCAATCCCAAGTTGTGTCAAGAAAAGGTAGACCCTTCCAATGAAGTAGCCAAGGGTCTCATTGTTCACAGTTCCCTGCAGTTGTAGCATAAATTACTTTGAAACAGCACTACAAGTTTAGAGAATGATATCAATAGTAGCAAGAGAAGAGCTCAGATAACATATTGTCAAAATAATAACCAAGAAATATCTGGACATAATACCTCAGACACAGCATTTCCGAGTTTAAGTCTTGTGGCAGACCTTCCGGCCATTTGATCCTCTCTTGGAAACATCAAGAACTCTAGATCAGAAACATCACCAAACTTTGGATGGGATTTGTCCTCTGGGTCCACAAAGTGCTCAATTTCCGCTAAAGTAAACTCACGGACTCTCAGAAGGCCTTGACGGGGAGATATCTAGCAAAAGGAATTTGCTTCAGTCAAGAGAGTATTTTGGTAGGACTCTACGGATACAGGCTTACAGCTAAAGGCAATTAATGTGATCATACCCATTTTACTTTCCAATTTACCAAAATAGTAAACAGGTTATTCAAATAATATTTTATACTATATGGATACCTAGTAAATAGAAGATGTCTTTAAATGTACCAAACAAATCATGATAACCTTTGATGTGCCACATTACATTTATGATTATGATGGAAAATATGTTAATAAGAAGAAGAGGAACTAAATACTACAAGGCATGCTAATAAAAAAACACAGGTCATGAACAGAAGGTTAACGAAGTCATGCCTCATTCCTGAAGGCTTGACCAATTTGCGCTGCAGCAAATGGCAGCTTGTTGCCATTGTAGTAATACAAGTCTTTGAAGTTCACAAATATACCCTGAGCTGTCTCTGGCCTCATATACCTGCAAAACCAAGGAAGCAGATATGCTTAAGCTAGAATGAACATAGTGGAAATATAGTGGAACCTATTCAGCCATTATTGTCTTACCCTGGGCTCAAACCTGATGGTCCAATGGAAGTTTGAAACATGAGATTGAAAGGGTACGGATCTGATAATGGGTTCTTGGTGTCCGGAGCAACAATCCCATACTCCTTAATCTTAGCACCCAATTGTTCTGCAGAGAGATCATCCAGGATAGCAAGAACTCTATTGTATTCTTGTACCATCTCTGGTGACAATGTGTGATCCTTCTCAAGCTTATCCTTACAGAAGTCCTTCAGCAAATGATCCGCACGGTAGCAGTTGCCTGTCTTTTCATCTTTAACCATTAAGTCTGTAAATTTATCAACATGTCCAGAGGCTTTCAAGACAACTTCTGGTGTCACACATGGACAGTCAACCTCAAGCATCCCTTCCTCCAATACAAAATGCTAATAAAGAAGTTGAGTAGTTAGTAAGCAGTGATCTATAGTATATTCTCATAATGTACTGAAGACAATATAGCTAATACATGCAGGCACTGGAACAAATCAAGTGAAAACAACATTAACTTTCAAGAAGTTAAGAACTTAAGGATGCAAATATATTTTGATCTTATTGCAAGCAGTGTTTATTTGTAGAAGTTTTTGTTACTACCTGCAATAAAACTGGACACTCCAGGCAACAGATTTCATCTTTTCAAAGCAAGGTGGTTTTCACCTCATATGAGTCCAATATACATTTGGATAAAAGATTACATGAAGGATACTTTACTGCATGTCCCATGTCATGATTTATGCAATACATGTTATTCCCATTTTCCCCCTTACCACAGATGGAAATGGAAACATTTTTAACAACCGTGCTAATATAAGAAATCATAAGTTCAGGTCGATCTCGCCCTGGGCATTCAGTTTTAACCGATAGTTCGGGTCGGTTTATAAGGTTTGCTCAAACTTCGTTTTTCAAAAATTAGGAACCGATCGGTTGGTCAGGAAATCAACAACCGACAATATCAGTTTCAGTTTTAAATTCGGTTCTTCGGTTTCTAACCGAGCAAACCGATGGATGTCCACGGCCAGAGAGCTTGACGAGGGTGCTTGTGCCGCCATCCGCTCATCCCCATCCAAAGTCCACGGCCGCGACCCCGGCGCTATGTTGCCGCGCTCACGACGCTCTGCCGTTGTCTTGTTACCCTGTCCCGCGTGCATCCGGCGTCCGCAGCCACGGTCATTGGCCATCCGCCCGTCGGCGTGTCCGGGGTCCGTGACTGCGCTGCGCCACTGCCGCCGGCCCGCTGTGGCCTGGAGATGCAACTGCGGTGTGGCGGCTGGAGATCGACAGGCCTGCGACCTCCATCCCAGTCTGGTGTCACGCCGCCGCCGCCACTCTCCAATATCGGGATAAGGTTGACAACGAATGGTGCTAGTGCGTGGTTGTGTGCGGTAGATGGCCAACTAGGGGCTGGGCTATACTAGTTGGAGACTTAGACTATGGTGGGCCTTACTGGGCTAGGCTGCCCCTGGCCACATTCGTTGGCTTTATTGCTGTGTTCGCTGGTTTTACCCTTTTGCTGCTGCAGAAAGTTCGGTTGCTCGGTGTTTCGGTTTCGTTGCACCTGGAAACCGAACACCAAAGTTCACAGATCTTGAAACCGAAGACCGAAAAAACCAAAATTTCAGTTCGGTTCGCTGCGGTTCGGTTCGGTGCTCGGTTTTCGGTTTAAATGTGCCCAAAATGGGGTCGATCCAGATTTGAAAGCATCTGGTTATTATCCATACATAGAATTGGAAAGTTGCAACTTGAATTAAGACCCCTTCCCTTAAATGTGTTTGAGATTTTAAATATTGAGTAAATTTTGCCAGACTACAGGTACAACATATTTAAGCCACCTTATTGCAGAACTGTCAGCTTACCACAAAACTACCAAAGTACATGTTTTCCTTTAGAAGATTTAAGCACCTACAGCCACTCCTCTTTCCTCTAAATCTCTGGTTTTGTGATACTATTCCAAATACTCAGTTTGGTGGCACACATATGCATAGAGATTAAATATGTGGTTTCAAAATACAATCGACTGTAAATATGTAGTTTTTTGCAATACTATTTGATACTGAATATTCAGTGTGATGACACTGATACATAGATTTAAATATGTAGTTTCAAGGTACAATCGACTTTAAATGTGCAGTTCCATGAGGTGGCACAGATTGTGATAATTTTACTGTAAAAGTTGTAGTTCTGGTATAGTTTACTCATAAATATATTATAATGAATTCCTTTAGTCACAGCAATAAAAAATAATTCATCTAGATATCACTAAAATAAAATCACAATACACATTGACATTTGAGAGCATCCTAAACAATACATGTACTTTTGACTTGTATACACTTCTCAGTACCAACTGATGGAAACCATTCCCACTAACATCACAATACACTAGATTTAATTGATTATTTTATAGAGCATAAGCATGACAATTTTCAGTATGTGACCCCTAAAATATTGAAACTGAGAACATTAATCTTCTACAATCCAGGAAATCAATGTAGTCTCCTAATCAGCAAGCTTATGAACCAGAGCAATTACCAAGGTTTATAATCAGCAGAACAAGAATGGTTTGGGTGCTAGTGCATCCAGTAGACACCTTATCCTTTCTCTAAAAGGTGTAGTAGTACAGTACCTGGCGCCAGAAAGCGAGGACGTTAGCCTTGACGGCACAACCTGGGGGCCCGTAGTCGTAGAGCCCCGCGACGCCGCCGTAGATCTTGAAGGAGGGCACGAAGAAGAGCCGGCGCTCCAGCGTGTTGGTCACGGCCGCGCGGAACGCGTCCCGGCTCATCGTCCCCGCCCCACCCGCCGACGGGGCCGGGGTCGGCGCCGGCGCAGACATAGCCACGAGCTGCCGCGCTGTCGGGGCTAGGGTTCTGGGCGGGCGTTGGGGCAGGAGAGGTTTTGCGAGCGGCGCGCGAGGCGAGGGCGACGAGAGGAGGACGAAGACGCCGCGGCGGAGCAGGAGCATCAGATGGGAAGCGGATCGTGGGGCTGACGTGTAGGGCCCACTAGTCGGTGGCCGCTGCTGCCCCAATGCCCACGCGCGCTGGCCTGGTGGGTGGGCCATCGGTGGCGTACTCCCGGGCCCACGGGAAACCAGATATTTTCCAGTGCTTCTGGGCTTCCGACTGGATAGCAAACAGAATATAAGTAGGCTGAAAATTATTCACAAAAAAAAAGTAGGCTGAAATTAGGCCCGTTGCAAGAGTGGTTCTAGGAGTAAAAACTGGCCCATTACGAATTAAGAGGTATGGTGGCGGATTCTGAAAGTAAGGTTAGTGGGCTATCTACTATGGGCCCATGTTATGTTAAACAAGAGATGTGAAATTTCTATGGTCCTTCTGTGATGCCATGTTGTGTAATGTGAAGTTTAGTCAGGAGAATAATAAAGATTTTTCCTAAAAGAAAAGGAGAATATTAAAGATTTCAGTACAGATTCTGTTTATGTAAATACATTTTATGAATAGATGCACACACTGAAATACATGTACGTACACTCGTATATACATATAAAAACACCTACACACACCCTTTACACGTTGCTCCTATAAGTACCTCTTAAGAGCAACTCCAAGAGAGTTGATAAAAATGGATGGCTAAATTCAAGATTTAGCCAACCTCTCTAAAATAGAAAATCATGTAAAAAACAAAAATCTCCAACAGTCTTTCTATATGACAAATCATATGGCTAGCGGAACATGCAAGCTATATTTACCATGCGAGAACTCCGGAATAGATGACTTGCTATTTTAGCAAACCAAATACAATAGCTGTTGGACTCTCTTTTCTCTAACAAAATAGCCAAATATAGAATACATAACATGGATAGCTCTTCTCTTGGAGTTGCTCTAATAAAGACGACTATAAACACCTCCAAAAGACTGGGCTAGACCGATATGTCTTCCTCTTTTGCCGTAGTGCATAGCGCATGCATGATTCAAGATAAGAGAAACTCTAATAGTCTCTTTATATTAATAGAATCATAGAAATATAGATTTTGGTGAACAAACTGCCTACCTCTTTAAATAAAAAAGAACTGCCTCTCAAAATCCTCTTGTAGACATGTAGGTATGATATGAGATAAGAACAACTTCAAGAGTCTCTTTATATTCTTTTGCATCGAGAAGAATATATAGATTTTAGTGCAAAAAAAATCTCCACCATCTTCTTCAACTAGATCTCTAATAAATATTCCCATTCTTTATTTCTGGTTTATGGCTCGCCAAAGAGACTAGAGCTAGATTTCCAAAGTGACGGATTAAGATATAGGGAAGTTGTTGGAGCATCGAGAGATATAAATAGTGATTTTTATTAGAATGACTCTCCAAATGAGGATTTATAAAGTGTGTTTAAGAAAAACTATTGGAAATTCTCTTAATAATCTATTAAACAATACATATTTTTTTGTAGTCTTTATAAGTGCGTGCATGCATTCGTGCATATGTGGAAAGAAGGAATACTTGTCATTGCAATCACTAGGCTTAACCTATATATACTCCTTCCGTTGCACAAAAAGTGTCATTCTCACTTTACGAGAAGTTAAATATTTTTAACTTTAACCCAATATATACAAGAGAATATCAATATTTATGGTTCATAATAAGTATCATTAGATTAACGGTACATTGAATGTTGTACTTTAACAATAAATTTATTTAAAGATACAAAATTTGCTAATATACTTTATAAATCTAGTTAAATTTAAGAAAATTTGACTAATACGAAACGTCGAAACCCTATGCAAGACACTCTCCTTAGGACAGAGGTACTATATCATAAATTGATAGAAAAGATGAGGGTTAGAGAGCGACATATATTGACATATACTATATGCCTACATATAAGTACACACTAGAGAGAGAATAGATTCATTCACAAGTCACAACGGAGCCGCCCCATTCGGCGCAAAGCTAAAGGTCCTCTATATATTATTAAGGTGGACGTGCATGCATATGCATGTGTATGATCGATGTCAACTAATACGACAAACGAGAGGACCTGATGATTAGCTGCATCCACTGCATGTGGTTTTCGAGTACATTTCTGCACCCAATCGGTGAGCGCCGAACTGAGAAAGTTCATGCAAAAGAAGCCAAAGATTCTTGCTCGGCCGGGAGCACGCACGCAGTAGCTAGCTAGCTAGTGAGCCTTAGCTTGGCTTCTCCTTTTCCCAGCTGCTTGCTTCTGCTTTGAGCATGTAGTCCCAGATCGAATATATCCTCTTTGCCCTGTTGTTCCCACCTCTATAGATAGCTAAGAGAACATTGCATTCATTGATGAACAGTACAAATGGCATCGAGAAAACAGCAACTAACTCTATTTTTGGCCAACACTTTTCACTCTGAAATATGATGGAAATGGCGGAGAGTACAAGAAACAGCACAAGTTCTTCAGGTATAATCCAAAATCCCCGCATACTTTGTGTACCCGAAGAGTCCTGAATAATCAACAGATTAGTACCCCCGTAGCGATTCTTTTTGCAATGTGAAGTGACCGACCACCAAAAAGTGTTCATGTTCATCCTTTCCAAACTACGATGCACTGGGTTTCAGAGAAACTGAAGCTTAGTGGCTGCCTCCGCTAAAACAACGGACGAAAAAGTTGATCAGGCATCTGGGTGTTTGTTACGCTTTCTAATAAAGCTAGGTGAATACTTTTAATCTAAAAAAAAGTTGATTAGGCAAGACAATATAATGACGATGCAAACATAGGTCTTGTTTAGATGCACTAAGGCCAGTCTCAATGCATAGTTTAACCGAGCCACGGGGATGAAACTCCTCTCTCATCTGATGAAACTCTTTCATTTAATAACCGTGCCAAGTCAGCAATTTTGCTTATGTGGCATCATATTTAATGTGCAGACACTCTCATGAAACATTCATTGAGACTGGCCTAAAAAATCTAAAAGTTTACAAGATTCTCCATCACATTGAATCTTATGGCACATGCATGAAGCATTAAATATAGATTAAAAATTATTAATTGCACAGTTTATCTGTAAATCGCGAGACGAATCTTTTAAACCTAGTTAGTCCATAATTGGACAATGTTTGTCAAATACAAACAAAAGTGCTATAGTATCAAAATCCAAAAAAATTGGATCTAAACAAGGCCATACATATATTAATTCTCCCGATCCATTGTTTCTTTTAAAAGTACTCCCTCCATTTAAAATTATAAGACGTTTGACTTTTTTGACCCAAGTTTGACCATTCCTCTTATTCAAAAAATTTGTGCAAATAGAGTTAAGTTTAAGTCATTTTTGTAAAACTTTTATTAATAAACCAAGCCACGACAAAAAAGTGAAATTTTACACAAATTTTTGAATAAGATAAATAGTGAAATTTGGTGTCAAAAAAGTCAAACGTCTTGTAATTTGGGATGGATCGAGTATAAGATAAAGAAAAATACCAAAAGCACGTAGCAACAAGAGCAACACACTGCTGGCCTAGGACAAAGCATGAACAATGGGACAAGAATAATCCTAAAAGGAACCCTCTCATGCAAATTAATTAAAGGAGCTTTTAGAAAGGTTGATGTGGAACTAGTTCCGCGGGAGGAGGAACCTGGAAACATTCTTGCACATCCATCACTCTCTCTCTCTCTGCACCTTTTTTGATGCATTGATGCACATCAAGGTGAACCTTGGGAAAGTTGAAGCGGTAAGGCCATCCTCAATGGAAGTTTCACGACACAGTTTCTAACACATCAATATTTTGGAAACAGTGCATAGGAGTTTTATGGGGATGAAACTCTTTTTATCATCTCTCTCTTCATTAATATAGCGTCATATTTAATGTGTATGAAACTCTAATGAAACCCCATTGAAACTGGCCTAATATACTATTCCTTCACCTACATGGAACAGGCTATCTCGATCATTGCAAATAGATCGATCTCTTGAACAGAGTGCTGAATCATCAAGTAATTAACATGACCATATGATTCTTGTGTGAGAGAGATTATTGGCACATTTTTCGATCATCAGATGCATTAATCAGATATCTTGCATAGTGAAGTTGATTTTCTTTCCACAACAGTCCAATAGTTTTGGGTGCCACACATATTGGTGAATTGAGAATGTTGGCTGGCTCAGTGCTCCATCTGAATGACATAATAAAGGAAACAACAAAGACACAAAGTACATCTGGTTAATTAAGTGAAGAAAAGCCTCAATTAATTAATTAGAGGATCATATAGAATATTTGGATTAAGTTTTGGCAAGAAGCTCAAATTATTAATGCTTTTTTTCGATCGTGCCGTGACATGTTTTAAATTATTAATGGTGATACATTACGTATATGTAGGACAAAGGTTGAAGAGAATGTAATGTCAGAAAAGATTATTTTTCCATTCACAAAGAAAAGAAAGGATTATTTTTTAGTAAATGTTTGGCACAAACCCTAAGGATATGCCTGTTTCGTTATCCTCATGGTCATCACTAATTTGTGTTTTCTAACTATTTATGTTCCTCCTTTTTCTATTCTTCTCTTTTGTGTGTAGTTGAAGTGTTAATTTGATGTAAACTGAAGCATATATATTCTCTTTTCTTGAACGTAACTAGACAACCCTAACTAAAATGCTTGTTTCCTCGTGAGCTTTTTTAGAAAAATCGCTTAAGAAAGAGCACCACATGATATTGTTTAGAAGAATAACCGACCAAGAAACCCTTGTACTTAACATTGCAGAGCCCTATATATAGTCATATTTTTTTTGAATCTATATATAGTCATATTAATATGGGCTTGCATATATACAAGTTGCGTTAAATCCCTTGCCCATATTTTTGGAAGTGGGCCTCGAGGTTTCCAGAAGGACCTTAAACCAATAATTATGTTGGGCGCAACAACTACTTATTGGTCGATTTAGTTAAAAATGATTTGGTCTTTGAAAAAAAAACTTTGTTCATTCTCCCTTGCATGTGGTTTTTTTGATGATCCATTGGCTTCTACATGAGTTATCCTCCAAAACCCCTACACACAGGCTTTGGTGTTGAATATGTCACAATAATTGATGCAAAGTTGCTCGGTGTTTTGCAAAACTGCTACGGTGTTTTTCTCCCAGACATATAGTTGAGAATCTAGTCTTTGAATTGATGGCCATTAGTGTCGAGGGCTTTGTGTTTAGGCAAAAGCCAGAAGTAAATTAAATTTTATTGTATCAACTCGAAATCCTTCCTTCATAAAAAAAATATATAGCACAACATTGTTAACCTAGTCCAGTACCATAGCCATTTGATTCGGCACCCTATCACTACCCCAAAGTAGGATCTCACCGCTGGCATAGGCCGATTATATCTACCACCGTAAACACCACTATTAAAAACCACTACTAAAAAATAATTTAGGAGACAACCTATTTGATTAATAGAGTTGAGCAAAAAAATATTCATATTTCTAAAAATATTCAACTATTTTTAGAGATAGATATCTCATTTAAGAGATAGTCCTACTTCTAAAAATAAAGACTAATTTTAGAGGTAGACCTAACCTATCTCTATGGTCTAGCCCATCTAAAACCCTGCCTCAATATGTGGCCTCTCATTTTGAAGGTACTAAGGAACTAAAATCTAACACAAAATACTAGTTCAAAAGGCTAGTACACATACTTTTTTACATCACATAGTTTTACCCATTATTCTTCTGCATCCGTAATAATACTTTGCTTGTCGAGCAGCCACTACATAGAAATTGTTTTTTCGGGGCACCTGGTTTTTAGGACGGTTGGTGTTGGATCCGCCCCTACAGTGGCGTGCTCAGGCCTAGCTAGTTAGCTGCCCTTAGAAATGACACTGTAGGGGCGGGTGTTGTTACTAGCCGCTCTTATAAATTGGTTGATTTGTAAGGGTGGCTCAATCACTAACTGCCCTTATAGTGCCCATTTGTAGGGGCGGCTCAAACACCAGCCGTCCCTACAAATGCCCGGAGCAAATACAAAGCAGCCACCTTCTTCCTCCTCAGGTCACTCACTTCAACTGGCAAAAAAAAGGTTGAAAGGCCTTGGGTAGTTGGGCTCCTCCTAAAATTTGCTCTACTAAGAGGGGAGGTGTTGATCTCAAATCCTTTGGTGGGGAGCTTGTAGAAGGTAAGAAAATGCTATTCCAAGCCTTTAATTGAAGTTCTCATGGTTGGTTAGTGAGTAAATTAGAGTTTTTCTTTCTCTCTCTTCTATGGTGCTTGAGTTTTGTATGGAGCAAATTAGGTCTTAGTTTTGAAGCTAATAGGGTAAATTAGTTAGAGAAATGAGCTTACACCTTTTATTAGTGCATCTTGCTTGATTTTACTGGAGATTACACCCTAGTTTCATGTATGTTTCATGTACATCTAGTTCTAGATCTAGGGTTTGTTTTTTCCATTTTGTAATTTTTGTTTCATGAAATTGGAATGGGGTTAGCATGAAAGTTAGTGGGTAAAATGTTAATTGTTCTCTTTAAAAACATATATTTTAACCATTTAATATATATCCTTTTTGTAAGTATTTATGTAGTAATAGGTAATTTTAATTATCCTTTTCTCTCTCTCTCTCTCTCTCTCTCTTTCATAGTGCTTGAGCTTTGTATGGAGCAAATTAGGCCCTAGTTTCAAGCTATTGGTGTAAATTACTTAGAGAAATGAGCTTACAACCTTTATTAGTGCCTCTTGCATGATTTTAGTGGAGATTACATCCTAATTTTATGTGTGTTTCATGTAGAATAAATATTAATAATTGTTCTCTTTAAAATCATATATTTTAACCATTTAATACATATTTCTTTATTTAAAAGATGGAGTATAGGGATTCTTGGATGTATGGTTCGTTGAGGTTCACGACAGGCTTCCATGAAGAAGTAAACAAATTTATTGAAGGCGTAGAGAAGCATGCAACAACATTGACACAGAATAATGGCGCATTTATCTATCCCTGCTTAGATTGCAAGAATCTTATGGCATTTTTAGATTTGTCTACCATCAAATCACATCTGATTATGCGATGATTTGTTTCGACTACATAGTGTGGATTCATCATGGTGAAATCATGGTTGTTGATGATGATGCTGATAATCAAGGAGACGATGATGATCAAGAAGAGGACGCCAAAACCCTACAATACTTGTCCCAATTCTCATGTGAGATTAGTGCACAAATGAATCGTGACTTCGATAATGAACAAGGTGGTGATGATGTTGGTGGTTGTCACCAAAATGGCGATGATGGTGGTGTCGACAATGATGGTAGAGCACGTTAGGGGGGTGCAGAAGACTTTGACAACTTGGAGGAAATGGTTTGGGCCCTTGGACCAAAAATATTAAAGAGCAAAAAAGGTCTAGAAAATCTAGAGAGGGTGAAAAAGCATCGATTGAGGCTATGTATGGTGTTGAAAAGGTTGTCCGACATACTAGACACTGCTACATTTTGTGCTTGAGCTACTCATCTTGAAGGCTAAGTACGGCTGGTCAGACTATAGTTTCAGTGATCTACTGCATCTCTTGTCATGGTTGTTTCCACAACCAAACTCAGTTCCCGCCAACACATACTAAGCGAAGAAGGTTACAAGTCCATTGACAATGGGTGTTGAAAAAATCTATATATGCCCCCAACCATTTTTATCCTTTTTCATGGTGACACATTCAAAGAGCTAGATAAATGTCCTCGGTGTGGGGCAGCTGGTATAAGAACAATGAACTTTACAGTTGGGGAGAAGAAGCCTCCGCGGGGAACAAGAGGAATAAGAAGGGTGTGAAAAAGGTGGTACAAGAACCACAACTCATAGAGGACACTCCATTATGCAATGATGCAAAATAAAGAAGAATTCCTGCCTTGGTAATGTGGTACCTGCCAGTGACTAACTGCTTGAGGCGTATGTTCCTAAACCCTAAGGAAGCCACACTCATGGCATGGTGGGATGATGAGTCAAGGTGGATGATGATAAGATTGCACACCTTGCCAAATGTAGTCAGTGGAGGGACTTTGATGATAACCACAAAGACTTCAGCCAAGACCCTAGGAATGTATGATTCACCTTGAGCACCGATGGAATGAATCCCTTCAATGAGAGGATGAGTGACCATAGCACTTGGCCAGTGATCCTGACCATGTACAGCATCCCTATGTATTTGTGTTAGAAGAGAAAGTACATTTTCTTCATTGTTCTTGTTTCTAGCCCTAAACAACCAAGCATTAATATAGATGTGTTCCTTGAGCCTGTAATGCAAGAATTTGAGAGACTATGGAGGTATGGGGAGCCGATGTATGATGTGTTCCGATAAGAGGGCTTCACACTAAGAGCAATAATATTTGTGACTATCAATGATCACCCCATGTTGTTGGCTTTGTTTGGATAGATCAAAGGCAAGACGGGATGCTTAGTCTGTTTGGATGATACTAAATGAGTTTACTTGGATGGATCTAAGAAGGTTGTTTACATAAGGAACCAATGCTTCTTAAAGATAGGTCACATGTACCATAGCAAATTGTACTTAAGAAACTATGGCAACATCCTAGAGAATGAACCACCTCTAGAGAGACATCGTAATGGAGAACATGTGTTCAAAATGGTGAAAAACATACGCATCATCTTTGAAAAGAAGAAATTAGATGGAACGATAAGAGATAGAAGCACACCTCCTATCGAAGGCGTACCTTTTAAGAAATAGTCAATCTTATTTCAGTATCTGCCTTATTGGCCAGAATTGGAGGTCCCCCATGCCATTGTTGCTATGCACATGCAGAAGAATGTCTTTGAGAGTCTCATGGCTACATTAGTGGACACCCCAAGTCAAAGGATGGTCTGAAAGCACAAAAAGGCATGGTGCAGCTAAAAGTGATGCTAGAGCTTCACCTGATACTTGAGGATAATAGAAAATACACACTTCCCATAGCTAGCTGCAACCTAGACCTATAAGAGAAGAGAGCTTTATGCACTTTTGTGAGGGGGATCAAAGTCCTGACTGGGTTTTCGGTGAACCCGAAGAAGCTAGTGTCAATGAAGGACTTGTCATTTGCACACTGCAAGGCTTAGGATTCTCATGTGATGCTGATGGTGTTCCTACCAATTGCAATCAGGGCTATAAAGCTGGAGTTCTTAAAGATGGCTATCACCCGCATGTGCTACTTCTTTTCAAAGATCTCACAAAAGACAATAGGCAGGAAAGAGCTGAGTGACCTACATGATTTCATGGTGGAGACCCAAAACCATCTAGAGATTTGTTTACCACCTATGTTTTTTGATATAATGGTACATCTCATGATTCACATGGTTCATCAGATATATGCGCTTGACCCTTGCTACTTGCATGAAATGTGGTCCTACAAGCAGTTCATGTTAGTTCTAAGTTGATACATGCATAATTAGGCATACCCAGAGGGATCCATGGTAGAGGGCTACAATAGCAAAGAAGTCATTGAGTGCTATCAAGAGTACCTAAAAGTATAGAGAGGGATTGGTAATCCTGATTCTGGTTACAAGGGTAGGCTAGCTGGGAAGGGCACAAGTGGTAGAAAAGTGTTCATCGACCATGATTACAAAGAAGTGAGTCAGGCACATTACAGTGTCCTATAGAGCACAAAATTGATGGAACCATACATTGAAGAACACTTGGCTATCATTACGGCAGAGAGAAATGGTAGTTCAGATGATTCGGTCATGAAACAACACAAGCAACACCTAACTTCATGGTTGAAGGACAAGAACATACCGCCTGGAGAAACCATAGATTCTATAACCATTAGTAGGTTGGTGGCGGGGCCATCGAGACAAGTGACCTCTTGGAATGCTTATGACATCAATGGGTACACGTACTATACCCACACAAATGATACTAAATGTGTAAACCAAAACACTGATGTTCAAACTGTGGCTCTTGATGGAGTGGGGCAAAAGGCTCAGTTCTTTGGCATAATTGAAGATATATGGGAAGTTGACTATGGAAGGGATATAAAGGTGGCCCTATTTCGATGCCGCTAGATCAAGCAACATCCATTCAATGAGATCAGTTTGAGGGTCATGGAGCACTAGAATATAGGCTACCATGATGATCCTTGGGTGCTTGCTTCACGTGTCACAGAAGTTTGCTATATGCCCGACCCGCAAAGTATCCCCCCTAAAGAAGAGAGTTAAGCATGTGGTTGTGCTCAGGAAACGACACATTATCGGAGTTGATGGCGTCGATGATGTTGAAGCCTACAATAACTATGATGAGATGTCCCTATTCACAGACTTTACTAAGAAGATCTGTTGTGGAAAAAAACCTACCCAAAGACACAATGCCATGGGAATGGAAAGGTGTCAAAGGAAAAGTTGTTATGGCGGGGGCCTAGCTAGTTTGTGTGTAATACATCATTGATGTATGTGTGTGAGACTAGACATCATTTATGTATGTTTCATTGTACACATATGATGCTACTATGCACTTTGTGGCTTGCAAACACTTTTTAAATGTTGTTGGAACAATTTGAGCTAGGGTCTATGTTTATGTTTTGACCAAATACTAATTTGACCATGTTTGGCAATAAGTTGACACTAGGAATTATCTATGGTTGACTATAATATGTACTAAGAATTTGCCAAATGATAAGATGACCAAAATAAAAGTTGTAGATCTTCATGAGTTATATAATGTAATACCCGATTTTAAGGACAAAACTAGATATGCACCATATGTGAGTTTTAGAAGTCAAATCTTACATATAGCTACAAATTAAGGGTAATATCATAAGACAATGCATAATACATAACATACTTAGTATAAAAGAGATAACCTTTGATAACAAACAGCGGATAGACAACTCTAAACTTCGGGTATTAACTTCACTCTACAGGATCCAAACTGACTGGTTGATCACAAGCCTAAAACATCTCCTGAAGTGTGGGGGAAATAGCAAGAGTGAGTCCATGTCGGACTCCACAAGTATAGCAACTAGATTGTATAGATCCCACAATCCCATGATCAATGTGACATAAACAATGTAAAGCATTAAACAATAAACAATGAGCATATTTAACACACAAGAATCATCACCCTTAATGTAGATGTCCCCAAGGCCGCTCCTGACCGTGAGCTCGGCTAGTATACTAGTTTTAAACACTCTGCAGAGGT
>Ga0182004_10001532_pt1 | contig 17049 bp, 7 predicted proteins | sample Sormic07211540_1_FD_120479 | JGI IMG/M metagenome (GOLD analysis project Ga0182004, IMG submission 120479) | Endophyte microbial communities from Sorghum bicolor roots, Mead, Nebraska, USA - 072115-40_1 MetaG | ecosystem: Host-associated > Plants > Roots > Unclassified | place: USA: Nebraska...
GACAAGGGCTTCATGGTTTTGGATGGTGATGTTTTTGATGTTCCAATTAGGAAGGATATTGTTCACCGGGTAGTAAGGTGGCAGCTTGCTAAAAGACAGCAGGTGCACCAATAGGATCACTCAATTATATTTTTACTTGGCCTTCACTTATGGATTTTTGGACTGATGTATATCATCTTGTCAAAGTAACAATTCTGTATTCTAATAAATTAGGCCCTTCTTTGTTTTTACAGGGGACACACTCAACCAAAACAATCAGTGAAGTGAGTGGCACCGGAAGAAAGCCTTACAAGCAAAAAGGAACTGGAAGAGCACGGCATGGAACACTGCGCGGTCCCCAGGTTAGTTATTATAACTGAACGAATAATGATACATATATTCATATTGAGATTGCTTGAAACATACTATCCCAGTTTGTAGTTCAGTCAACTAAATTATGAACATAACAGTTCCGTGGTGGTGCAACCATGCATGGGCCTAAACCACGAAGCCATGCAATCAAGCTGCAGAAGAAAGTGCGGCGTCTGGGGCTTAAGATTGCCTTGTCTGCTCGAACTGCAGAGGGGAAGGTATTTGCTATCTACTAAATTAATATATACTGTATATGCATTGATGTGCTCACTTTTGGTTAATAACTATTATTATATCTACAAAATATTATTGACAAATGAATTGCTATACTTAATCATAGTTTAATAGTGTGCTCTACGAGGAAACATGATTACCAAATTTTTTAAAACTAGACGACTTGCAATTTTTAACGAAATGACATCTTTTTAAATGTTTTTGTTGAACACCTTTTAATATCTTGACTTTCTAGACCTTCTTTAGTCTTTATGATGATATAGGATAAGTTTCTAACCACATGTGTAGTTATCTTGTAAACAACTATGAGCTGAGGAGTGTCAATTAATATTGTATACATGGTGCACCCCTGTGTTCTGTTGTCCCCATTGCATATTTAAGCCTGAATATATGAACAGGCTGTTCTCTTAGATGGGTCGATTTAATGACATTACCATCAATAGATTCCTAGGATCATGTTTTCACGACAGGTCCAATGGTTTGTTGCCAGATTTTACTGTAATCTGTCTATGTTTTCCTACCTTACTAAACTGCATTGTTTACTAAAATCTATTTAGCGGTATGACAAACAGGCTGCCAGGGCCGGCGGTCTGATAGTTCGGCCAAGTTATCTTTATAAGTTTAATTATCTTTGTATTTGTAATTTATATTAGTCTCAGATAGGTTATTTAGCAAAAGAGGTGAAGTAGAAGGGATATAAATATCTGTAGACTCTATTGATATAATCAAGCAATGAATTATGAAGAAACAACTCTAGTCTCCCTCAATCTCTCAAGCTCTTGGCAAAGCATAAGGCCTAGTTATCCCAAAATACCCCTTAAATCTCTCAAGCTCTTGGCAAAGCATAAGGCCTAGTTATCTCCCAAATATCCATCTTCCATAACACTGCATGCCTCCACTGAGCGCAACCATTGCCTGAGGCCAGATTCCATCCCGCAGGCAACAAACAGCCTGAATTCTGCCACTGCCCACCAAATCCCTTCTTCCATCTCAAAGATGAGCTCCTCTAGTCCTCCAATCCTCCATCTTCTTGCTTCTATGCTGTGTGTGCGTTTGATTTGTGCTCTGCACCTGCGACTCTGCCTTGCTCTAGCTCTGCTAATGCTGTTCTTGCCTCATGCTCTATGCTGCTGCTGGCTGAATGCACTGTTCGCTTGAACTTATCAGCACTACTTTTCAGCTATGGAACAGTGTTTTTCTCTCAGAACAAATCAGCATCAGCACCAGCATGAGGCAAGAATTTCATTTTTCTATTTCATAGGCAGTACAAGCAAGAGACAAGCTGTATTGGAAACAGTGCAGAGATAGTTTCACTCTCTTCATTAATCACCTGCCACATCATAATAAAAGCTGACATGACACTATATTTAATAAGAATGAAACTTCCATTGAGAGTGGCCTTATAAATCTTCTTGCATTCTGTTAAAAATGTATGGGCATATGATAATAATTTATTTGTTTTATCAATGTTAACAATGTTCTCTGACGTGGTTATAAAATTTTATTCTGCACACATTCAGAGCACTCTTGAACTTTTCTGTCCTGCAGGAAAAAAAAGAACTTATGAATTTCATCGTTTGCTTTAAATATGTTCCATTTTTTTTATAGCTCTTGGTCTTTGAGGACTTGGAAGTCCCTAGCCACAAGACAAAAAACATTGTGCAATACATTAGGCAGATGGATGATACAAAGAAGGTTCTGTTGGTGGATGGAGGTGACATTGATAAGAAGCTAAAGCTGGCTACTCAAAACCTTCACTATGTTAATGTACTTCCTTCCATTGTAAGTTCTGTGATTTCTGTACTTGAGGTTTGCTTAATCAAACTAAGTGTTCTTTGCTTGGTATATTTCTGGTTAAAAGACCATTCTGCTTTCATGAAACAGGGCCTGAACGTTTACAGCATCCTTCAGCATGACACCCTTGTAATGTCTCGGGCTGCTATCAACAGAATCGTCGAGCGGATGCATACCCCCATCAACCGCTAGCAAGGAGGGTTCTGGGTCAGACCACTGTTTCTTACAATCAGCAACTGTGCTTTCGTCCCCTGTTGAAGCTCGAGGATTTCCAGTTATCTCGGTGCTAACTTGGAGAGCTGCAATATCAACTGTTTATTTTTCGTCAGACCGAAGCAACCGAGGTAGGAGGGAATGGAGCCCTTCCGTGGCTTCTTGCGCGGACTATAGTGTCCTAGTTTAAGAAGACACGTACAGGTTGGTTTGGGAAATGAGTTAGTCCATCATCTACTTATTTCTCTCTTTCTCTTTTTTGGTTTGTTCTGTGGAATGGAATAGGTTGATGTATTATCACTTTATTACTTTCGAGCTAATAATTAGTACGAGTAATTTATTCAACTAAATTTGAGGAATGGGCTCGTGATGCACCACCTCTGGAGTGATTTTCAAACCAAATATCCTAGAAGGTTGTGATTATCATTGTGTGTGTTTTAAATGAATATCGTTGTTTTCTGAACACAAAAGAGGCTTGCAAAAAATGAATTTGTTCTACTTACTGGGCCTGTTTGCTTTTCATCTAGGCAAGTCTGACGCGACTAGCGTTCCCAGGCGTCCCGAATGTGATGCGTGCCTAAGCATTTAGTATTGGATATCGACCGTATACATCTAGCCTTTGCGGTATTAGAGGTGTGTGTTGTTCTTAATAGTTAAAATAAAATAAGTTGATGCATGACCACTTCATCCCTGGTTTCATCCTTTCATACCATAAGCAAATAGTTAGAATAAACATATGTAATAAAAGTAATTTCACCAAAATAATACTTCTAAAAGTAATTTCACCAAAGTAATTTGTTCCCAGGCGTCCCGAATGTGATGGGTTGTTTGGCTACGTGGTGACACTTTGGCTAACAAAACCTTAAACAGAGTATTATCTCCTGCTCCCTCCATCTTTAAATAAATCAATTTCTAAAATTTGTGCAAGTTAAACTATTTAAAGTTTGACTAATTCTATAGAAAAGAGTAACAACATCAATGATACTTTATAGAAAAGATATTTATCACACATAAAATTAGTACATCATAAAAATATATTCTATGATATATCTAATGATACTGATTTAATATTATATATCGATATTTTTTTCTAAAAATTCAGTAAAAGTTTTAAAATTTACTTAAGATAACGCTAGGAATTTATTTATTTAGGGACAAAGAGAGTATAAAAAGGCTACTCTTAACGTCTCACATCCATACAGTATCCATCCACAAACTCAATTTTAAAACATAGCTACTTTATTCTAAGCCAAACTAATTAGATTTAACGAATTTAATAAGAAAAATGTTAATATCTAGGAATTCAAACGTTAAATCACTTATAAAATATCTACAAATTTTCAAATATTCTATATGGTGCTATGGAATTTTTTTTTGACAAGGAACAAACAGACATATATTAAAAGCAGTATGAAGCTGCAGAGATGTTTACATTGTACAGGTCTACAGTTAGTAGAGCCTGAAGGAGAGAGTAGAGAGAGGCACATGCCGATCTATTGCAACTATGAGCTAACTCTGTAAAAGATGAGGTCTAGGCTTGTTTAGCCAAAGTATCTGTCGTAGAGTTGAAGTTTCTATTAATCTTGAACAGTAAGGCCTGCAATGTTTGCATACACCTGAGGATATGGTTTCATCCTCCAATGAAGAGGGTGGTCTTGGTTGTCTTTGTGAAGGAACTCCACCAATTATTGTGAATCTGAAAGGAATGTGCATGAAGAGAGTTGCATAGTTTGGACCATCTTTACACCTAGCGCTAGTGCTGCAGCCTCGCCCATAAAAAGCAAATGACAGTCCTTCATTTTGGCTTTGATGTAGATGGACTGTGCCGGTTGTACCTGGAAATTAATTAAGAATGAAAATCAAATCCCCAGCCCAGCAGTAGTATTGGTGCAGGGTGTGGAGTCTGGTGTCGTAGAAACATCCACATAATATCTTGATCCTTAGAGATGTGTTGGGTTGGAACAGACATATTGATTGCCACCCAAATTAATGTTTGTTTCCTGCAGGACAGAAGGATTCAGGCCTTGTTTAGTTCACCCCAAAAAGCAAAAAATTTCCAAGATTCTCCGTCACATCGAATCTTACGCCACATACATGAAGTATTAAATATAGACGAAAATTAAAACTAATTACACAGTTTATCTGTAAATCACGAGATGAATCTTTTAAGCCTAGTTACTCTATGATTGGATAATGTTTGTCAAATAAAAATAAAAATGCTACAGTTCCGAAAACTTTTCAGTTTCCGGAACTAAACAAGGCCTCATACATGAAGGCGGAGTGAATGTTTTTTCAGTGCAGTTGCTCAAAGTTAAAATATCTGTAAACGTGGTCTATGATGAATTGAGCAAAGTTGTCCGGAGACAATCCACCTGGTCAGCTTTGGAGGCGTCTTCGATTGGTCAATTCGTCACGAGGCAAAGCATTGTTTGCATGCGTAGGCTTGCAGCAGAGCGGGTCTTTTTTCATGAAAGCGATACCTCGTCATCAATAGAAGCAGTCTACAAATCGTTGGTGCACCAACAACTTTACTATCGACTATCGAGATGTGCATTTTTTTATTATTTTTCTTCTACATACGGATCAAAAGATACAACGTTGACATATATATAGGCCCCGTTTAGTTTCTCATTTGAGCTAAAAAATTTTAGGTTTTAGTCCACTATTTTACATAATGGAACTAAACATCATCCAAATTTTTTGGCAAGATAATTACCATTTTGCATTCTTGATTTTGGCCAGAGTAAAAAAAAAAAGCTCAAAAGAGTGGCTTAATGTATTTTGGACCCTGAAAATTTTGACATTTTGAATGGAACTAAACACGCCCATAAAAAATTTGATATTTTGCATTTCTCATTCCAGAGTGCTTGATATTTTGTATTTTGCACTTCATAAGAAACTAAACACACCCATAATAAAAAAATGTTGAATAATGACCTAAAAGGTCCACCCTCAAGAAGCCGATATTAGAGCAACCAGAATGTGTGCAAAAGGCAGTCATAGGACTTAAAATATTTAAATATTATGAAACTAGTCCATAGCAAAAGTTACCTATAAGACTATGGACTACCTATAAGGAATAAAAAAACGTTAGTGGAGAGAAGAGGAACTGATGGTTGGGTGGTTGTGCTTCTGAATGAATTTTTTGTGTTCGTGCACTAATTCTTTATCCATTTAGACTACTCATATGGACTATCATATTGTGGCAACAACAATAACTAAGTCTACTGACACAAAAGCTGCCCTTATGGATCAACCAGTCCAAACACATTGTGGTTGCTCTTAGCACATCCCAATAGACTATGCATGCATCTTTTATTACAAAATTTACAAACTAAACCAAAAAATCAAACCCCAGTACACTCTATCTTTTCCACTTTCCAAAACCACCACCCTCTCTCTCCACTAATGGAGAGGCTATATCTCTCCAAATTTAATATAGGGCAGTTTTATTGCGATTTTCACATATAAGGGAAATTTATGATAAACAATTGTTCAATATACGGTAGCTTTATCATGATTTTTTCACACAAGCAAAATTATAATAAACTATTTTAGCGCATGTTTAAGTTCTCCATGAAATACAAAAGGCCAACTACTTTGAAATGATAAAATGCAAAATACCAAAATTTTCAAAATTATGTTTAATTTCATCCGGAATACAAAATTTATTACCCTCGTTATGGCCTCTTGAGACTCTTTTGGACTTTTTTTAAAGCCTCTTGAGGCCAAAATCTAAAATGAATAGTCACCTTTTTGCCAAAAATTTTATAGAGAACAAAACGATGGACCAAAACCTAGAATTTTTTGGAATAAAAGGGAACTAAATACTCCCTTAATATAGAGAACAAAACTATATTAATGAATCAAATATGTGAGCGTTGGGTTTGACTTGGGCGGAAAATTGAGAGTAATCAGTTGGAATGCTAAAATAAATCAACCTATTAATAATGATTTACATATTATAGCATCACCTCCAACAGTCTGAAAGAATGTTGACTCCCTACTGTCTTATTTAGAAAAGGATCGACTCCACCCAGAAGGCTCGAACCCTGTCATGTGTCATGTTCCGGCGAGGAGCATACTTACGCCGACCATGAGATCATATCAACAGTATCAGAGCAGGCAATGACATCCATGTTTTGCCTTTGCTCTGATGCAGCAGCTCAGGTTCTGGGCCCCAGCTATTTATTATGATCTCGCAAAGCACCAGGTCCCTTGTAAGCCCTAAACTCATCCTGATCATGACGTGTCTTTAAGAACTGCAGCCATCTTCATCCTCCATGTCTGTAGGGTATAGTGTGTCGAAAACCACCAGTGTAAAGAGATTTGTTATTTCTGCATGTGAACCATTAGACAGGTTATGGTAATTGATCATCCCATCGCGTTTTGGTTCATAGCCACGCTCCTTCTTGCCATATTGAACACTCTCGATAGATTTGAGAACCTTCAGGTAGACTTGTAGTGGTATAAACACCTACAAAAAGGATAAAACTGATTATTTAACAGGAAATAAACACAACAGGTAGTAGCATAAACCAGCACCAGCCAGTTGCAGCAACACTAACAGCATTTTATTCTTTTTCTACTTAGAATAAACAAGCATTAGCAGAATGGAAGCCAAAACTCATTTCTCATTTTTATCTATAGGAGAGCCGTGCATCATTATATTTGTATATTAAGAAGAAAAAGAGCCCAAGATGACAGGTATTAATCCACACACAAACCCATATGCCCATCAGGGTGATTCTAATTCCATGAGGACTCGCCAGAATCTCATGTTTGCTATTTTCAACAATGTGAACTAAAATGATCTCTCCCACTCCCATGACTTGTAAGCATCAGCATCAGGACACTAGCTACTTCACTACGAGCTTAATTCTTTGCTTACTTTACTGATAAAATGAAAGCCAAAAGCATTATCATAACTATCAATGCTATTTTCAACAGTGTGAACTAATTTGGTATCTGACCCATTCTCATGACTTTACTAGGATCAGGACTAGGGATGAAAACGGATCAGATACGAACGGATATCACCGATACCACATTTGTTTTCATATTTTTGGTCGAATTCGGATAATAACAATCATGTCGGATAAGATATGATTGGATGTCGACATCATAAATATACAATTTAAGTATTCGGATACGGATACGATATCGGATATTAAATATTCGAACTCAAATACGGATAGATCTAAACCCCTCTAAACGAATTCGGTCTCGAATACGGTCGGAAAATATCCGTACCATTTTCATCCCTAATCAGGACAGTTAACAGCACCAATGATACTAAAGCTTAATTCTACTTGCTTATCTTATAATAAGATAATACTAACTGAATAAATTAATTTCAGCAATGTGAATTACTTTCAGGTACCTTTCTCACAGGATATAGAGGTCAGAAGATTGCACACACTAAACATTGGAGAAAATATCGAACCTAAAAATAGAAGAGATAAGTTGGTAGTGCTTACAAGATCTGACGATGGTGCTTGAGGGATTTTCGCCATAGCATTTCCGACATGATACTCATCAGTCATTTCAGTTAATGCCCGCTTCATCAATGCAGCAAAGCTTTGTACTTCACCTGCCAAATGCTTATCAGTCCAGACTTTGGGTTCTAAGAGCTCCCGAAATCCAGTATCATGTTGCCGGTTGATTGATTTTCCAATATCCACTGCCAAAGACATATCACCTCCCAGGTAGAAGGCTAGTGCAAAAGTAGCCACTACCAAAGGATCACATGGTTTGCGTGCCAATGCTTCATGAAAGGCTAAAAGGCTTATCCTGTAGCAGTAACAAGCAAGTTGAATATGTTGGGGAATAACAAAACTACCTCAATTACTTCATTTTCAATAATGTAAAAGAGTCCACATCAGCTAGAAATAGAAGAACGTAAAAAATTTCCTTGTCTGCCACTAACAGGTTGGATAATTCAACTCACCATAGACTATTATGACATGGCCTATTAGGTGCAAGAAAATTATCCAGCTTAGAAAATAAGACCTGCACAAAGAGATCGAATGAAACATAGTAACTTAATGGGAAAACCTACCAACTAAATAAACAAAATTAATCAGCAACAAATGCTCCATTAAAAACCGAAGCATAGCAACAAAACAAAGGAAATGCAATTGTAAACTGTTGCTCTAGCCATATCAGACACAAAGAACAACTCACCCTGAAACCATCAAAACTTGCAACAAGCAAGTCCTAATGTTCATTCAAATTTAAAATGACATTGATTGCAAACTTCGATTAGCTATAATTTTAGGAGCTAAGAGACTGATGAACATTAAAAATGATAATAAATCACAGATTCATAGTGAACATGACAAAATGTTCTGCTCTGGAAAGCGGGGCAGAGCACAAAAGGAGAATAAACTTAAATTTCTATTTCATCTTTACAGCATATCAATTGAAGATTTTAAGTTCCTTTCAATCTACATAACAGCAGTAAACTGTACCAACATAAAACTTACAAGTAGCATATTAGTTCCTTTATCCTTCCTCTTAAAACGAGTCGAAGAAAAATATGCTGCCTGTACAGTAAGATCAAATCATTTAGTCAGCACAATAACAAAAACTCTACAAACATTTGATTTTCAAGATATGTTTGTTTTCCTAGCCATGAGTTTACCTGAAAGGGCAACAAATGTTCAAGGAGGCCAAACCTCCACAGCAACCTTAAAGAAGCTTCAGCTGAACCATAAGCAAGCATATAGTTCATCTCCAGGAGTATCCTTCCCTGTAAAATTGCATGAAAATAAAATAAATCAAAGAGGCAAACATATAAGCTACTTCATTGTGGTTCTTTAGAGAAGCCAAAATCATTGATATAATGAAACTATGTTGTCCATGTCAGAATCAGACCTTGTCAAGTCTTGCCACTGAGTAAGCAAGCGTTCTCACATAATAAGCTGTTTCTTTGGGGAAGCTAAACCCTAAACGAGCTGCAATTCTGATTGCACGTAGAATACGGGCTGTTAATTACATGATCGCATTAATGACAATGATCACACACAAAAAGTAGAACTATAATGAAAGAAATGGTTGAACTTTGGATACTGACCACAGTCCTCCTGGAACGAAGTGCCAGCAGGAATTACAGTCCGAACCTGTTAAAGGGAGAAAACTGCAAAATGAGTGCAGAAAAAGATTGTCGAACAGGGCAACTATGAAACAAACAAGTAACACAGACCTTAGCTTTCTTAATATCTTCAATGCCTCCCAAGTAATCATAGATCTTTTCTGAATATGGGTTGAACATTAACCTGCATATTTCCAAGAAAAAAATAGCACAAGCTGCAATATTGTATGCTTCACATTTGATGAAAGTACAGAAGTACTAACCCATTAATTGTGAAGTCCCTCCCTTGGCAGTTCTTCCAGCGAACAAAATCATTCTTGCTACAATTTTGGCTCTTTGAATTGTAAATTTGGCTACCACTTGACCCCCTTGCACTAGTATAAAAACTTGACACCTGCAAATAAGGACTTTAGATATATCTTGCTAGTTGCCCACTCCAATGCAAAAGGAAATTTTGATTCAACAAATGCCAACAATGAAGTGTGCAGTTTAGCAAGATGTAGCTGATGACAATAGGTCTGTGTTCTGCAGAGGGTGCTAAAATTTACAATCAATAAAAGTTGCACGAACCTCAACGATGGAATTGTTCTCATGTACATGGCATATGGGGAAACGCCTTCCTACTATAACAGCTGATCCAGAGAAAGTGTCTTTAACCTGCAGAATTTAAAATAGTAACAATAATTTTAATTGGCACAAACACATTGTATAAGAAATATCTTCTCTGGCATCTCAACCAACAATCCTGAACATGGAAACTTCACAAACAGAATGAATCAATCACCATCTACGCTGAACTGTGCAAAAGGTATTTCTTTTACCCAAAATATTGACACGGTAATAAACAAAGAAGCATTGCACAAGTAGGGAAAATTTAAACAAGCATACACACTTGATAACTTTATTTGGCACTGGTAGATATGCCATATACTGATAGTAATGTCTCTTCTACATAGTGCCACATCCAATCATCTCTTTTCATATAGGATCGCATCCATATCAAACATATGTTTTCCAAGACTAAAATCATTTATGTCAGTTTGTGGACTCCCAAAATGCCATCACATAGATGCTAGAGAATGCAAAATTGATGGTTCACCAATATCTCACACCTATGTAAGGTATTCAGGATTGTCTGATATGAATTATTGTGACCACAAAAAAAAGGGACCATAAGAATATACTGAAATCTACAAAGAACAAAAGTGTAAGTGTAAGTAAACCAAGATCATTGTTTCCAAGCAAGACATCCTCACATCTAGACACCATCACTTTGACACCATTGAAATGACTAGGTACTGTTAAGTATGTACCATTTAAAAAACTTAAATATAAAGCTACCAAGTAGTTTCACTGTGTTTGGGACAAACAGGCTTTAGGTTATCATTAGCAGCACATCAACAGTGAAGTTCAGAGCAAAAACATAACCAAACTTTAATGTACAGTGTCAATAACATGTACATACAATATACATAATCAAAGTTTATCTTCATTTAAAAAGTGAAACTTTGCACTCAATACACTGAAAGTAACTCTGTCAGTTATAACCAGCAAATCAATCACAAATCTGCAGCATATGTGTCATATTTCTTTTGCAACAAAGTGGTACCTGCTATCTGCAAAATTATAACAGCAACTTAAAATATCTACGCATTACAGTGAAACAATAGCTCCAACACATGATGCCTCAAAACTTGAGTAGACTTTCATTCCAGTAAGACCACTACATCATGATAACATCCTTGTTAATTTGAGTTATAACCTGCCTAAGATCAGCTGTTGTTATTATGTCGAAATCTTTTGGCGTCTTCTTCATTATAAGATCACGAACACAACCACCAACAAGGTACACATCATATCCTGCACAAAAAGGTGAAACATATCAACAAAACCAGTAATGCAATGAACGAGCAACAGCAAAGGATACTCAAGCACCTAACTAGAAGATGAGAGAGAGGGAAATACAATGGAATTGAAATATCATACATATTTGATTAGCTGTATTAATCGACTAATAGCACCAGATAGGATACAAATATGGTTTTGCATTTCTATCCAATTAGTCATTTCTCCTGTAATCACATTTATATCTTTCACAAAATAAAGTAGACCATACATGTTTCACTCTGAAATGTGATTTTATCCAAACTACTACAATTTGCTTGCAGAAGCAATAGATACATCTGCTGCAGTATAGATAATAGATTTTTTTTTCTATTCTAGTTAAGTAAAATGCAACTATTATCTGTTGCCCTACTAAGACCTTTTCAGCATCCCTGATATCGTTCATGCGCACAGTCCTATCCCTAGTAGCAAAGGCGGAAGACGTGCATCAAATCAAAGAATCAGGAACAACTCTATATGTTGCTCGTGAGCCACCAAGTACCAGTCTCACAACAGTACTGGCGTTAAGGATCGGTCCTTCACTTGTGGATCATTCTCAAGTCGAACTCGCTCTCTTGCCACGCTTTTGACACACGAACTCGGGGCCAAAGCAATTGTTTGTCTTGCATTGCAGCAATCAAACCAAAATCAAGTATTGAAGTTGAAACACTTCTTTTATTGGTAGCCTAGCTCCCAAAGCTGTTCCAGTCCCTGCCCATCCCTTTGTGGCAGAGCGAGCGCCTTGACTAAGATAGATTGACTCTTTCATTATTGCAGCCTATTCTAGTTCCAATTGTGTTTGAGGAAAACCCCCTTAGGCATCAATGGAACTGTGATATAGGAGTTCAAAAACCTCATTTTGTTTGAGAGATAGTAAAATTTCTTCTTTCAATTGGAATTGAAATATCACACACATCTGATTAGCCATATTGATCGACTACTAACACCCAACAGGATACAAATATGGTTTTGCATTTCCCTATCCGGTTAGCCATTTCTCCTGTAATCACATTTACATCTTTCACAAAATAAAGTATGCATACATGTTTCACGAAATGTGATTTTATCCAAACTACTCAAATTTGCTTGCAGAACCAATAGATACATTCTGTTGCAGTATAGTCTATAGATAATAGATTGTTTGTTTTCTAGTCTAGTTAAGTAAAATGCAACTGGTATCTTTGATTCTAAATATTTGGGGCTATGAGTTGAGTGTTCAATTCAGTCAGCATTTGTTCCGACATTTGAACCATAACTAGTATAATTGAGTTTACTTATAAACGGATGAGCCCTCACCCAAAGGGCTGAAGCCACTAGTTCAATCGCAGGATCTCGGACTGAAATCCAACTCCAACAATGACGTTTCAGGATCAGGCACAAGCACAACAACAAACCAAAACGCTAGCAGTGTCATCGGGGTGGGGGACGCACCTCTGCTGCGGAGGCGGTGTAGTACGTTCCAGGCCTCTGCGGGGATCATGGACTCCTTGATCCCGAACCGCTTGGCACTGACCTTCTTCCACTCCGGCCCGTCCAACCCCTCCGCTCCCGGCGCACCTGCAGAGAATGCCCAGCGCCCACCAGATAAAGAAGAGCAAACCCTTGGGGGGTAGCATTTGGCCGTCACCACTGGACCGACAACGAGAACGGCGGAGGGGAGACTTACCGGCGGATGCGGGGGCGGTAGATGGGGTGGAGGAGTCGGAGGGCGAGGGCGAGGGCGAGGAAGGGGGCTGGGACGGGGACGGTGCGCGGCGGCGGCGCCGTGGGGAGGCGAGCGCCGCGAGTGGGGATGGAGCCAGGCGGCCGGGCCGCGTGAGCGAGCCGAGCCACCGCAGCTCCGGCGAGCGCAGGGCCATCGCGACCGGGACGGCGCGAGCGGGGTGGAGGCACGCAGCTCGCACGCGACGCGAGCGGCGGAGGGTGGTGGATAGGAAGAGCTGGCTGCTGACGGCGGCGAATATGCCAAATCCTCCTCCGCTACTTCTTTCCATTCTTGCTTCTATCGGCGGGCTGCTTTGTGGCCCATGGGCCGTAGCGTCCTCTCATTCGTACCATCAACCTACCCATATATGGGTTGTAGTTTTTTTTTTTTTCCTTTGGTCTCTCTTTAATTTTTGATTGATGATATGGGTGATGGGCAGTACCTCATCCATTTCAAATTATAAGATATTTTGATTATTCTATATTCATAACTTCCGTGTGTATGACGATGTCCTCGTGTTAAGCGGTTCTGTTTTGGAAGTTTGCTATGCTGAAGTGTAAAATCTAGTTGATATAATAAGAAAAAATGCTTACTTTGCACTACTACATAAAAAAGAATAGATAATTATTTTTGAGTAAAATGCTCAAATCAATGCCAAACAGAGTCTTTAGGTCAAATGTTGCTCTCATTCTTAAAAATTGAGGTGCCACTGAATTCACATGTCCATTATATTTGCAAGCAGCACACCTGCAGCATTTTGATCGCTAATGTATGATAGAAGATACTTCTTGGATCTAGATTACAAAATGTTTATCAAATCAATGCAATCATGTGTTCAATGTATAACTCATCCATACTTGTTGGACTTTCAGATAAGGGAACAATGAAAAACTAAAACCTCCTTTTGCTCCACTAGGAGAAATATTTTTTTCACCCATCAAATATATTTGTGAGATCAACGACAAGAGGGTCGTCTTAAGTCCAAACATAGCAGTGTGATTTTTCTTCTCTATATACTATTAAAAAGCGGCAAATGTCCAAATCTACCCGGCAGGACCAAAATCTCCACTGTATGGTACGCCACTACAATCTCTTCCTCACCCTGCCGTTATGTCACTTCCAGAATAATTATTTTCTCGCACCTTGCAACACGCCACTCCCCGCCTCCCCGACAATTGTTTAGCCTCCCTCTTGTGCCCGCGAAAACAAATTCGCGGCCCCAGCGCTGATGCTGCCCTTGCATCATAAACTCGGACACGTGTTGCCGCATACGCTCCGCCATCTCCACAAACTACCTGAGGAAAAAAGTCTTTGCCCCACCGTTGGATGCTACGTCACCGCCACCGTCAATGCAGATGCGCCATCAGAGACCCCGCCGCCTCGACACCGCTCGACGCTCCGTTGCCTCCACAAACTGCCTCGTTGACGCCACCAGACCACCCCTGCCTCGTCAACCCATATACTGTCGCCACAGGCCAGCTACGGGCAGGCGACGAGCGCGCAACTGGTATGCCACCCCTTCTCTTCGGATCTCATCTTACGTCGAGCTCACCGTTGTGGCACCTCTTATGTAGATTACCTGTGCTGCTAGCTTAACTTGACTCAGCTTGGAGCCTCCCTCTACTAACCACAAAGTACTCGGTGGGTTTGTTGTATATTATTTTGTGAACTTGAGAGTTTCATATAACAATAAAATTTGGTGTAGTTGGGTGCTTCAAACATTTTTTTTGTGATGTTTAGAGATTGAAGAACCGAAGAGACTTCTTCCAGTTCAGATCTTCTATTCAAAAACAAGAAAAAGGTATTTATGTTATTATGACAAATATGTCACCACTAAAAAGATGTTTATTCCACTGCTCACTACCTGGCAATGGATTTAGACTTTCAGATATTTAATTCAGTCTTTCAGACATCATTCAGTCTCTTTGATTAAAGGAGCTAATGCCTTTCATATTTAGAAATGAGCTCGGACAACAAGGCATCAGCTGGAGGGCGCTGAACAAGGACAAACTGATGCCTGGTATAGTTTTAATTTCAATTTGGGTGCTGTCATGTTCTCCTATCAATGCATGCTTGCTCTTTCTTTGGCAGTTATCTAAGAGTTTGTTTGGTTTTTCTTGCTAAATTTTAGCCAACTGAAACTATTTTAGCTACTCTTGGCTAACTAGTGGAACTAAAGTACTTTAACTCTTTTTTTAGTCAGTGTATTTGGAAGTTTAGCTACTAAAGTGACTAAAATTTAGTTGGTTACAATTTAGTAGGGAGAACTAAACAGGCCCTAAGTCTCTATTCAGGAGCTGGAAGAAAAGGCTCAAGGTCACAAGCTAGTATCCTTTAAAATCTGTTTGCCCAATTATTTTGTTACTAATCTAATATAAGATATCACACGGCCCACCTCTTGAATTTTTACTATAATCTTGTCTAGAAGACTCCATCCCATGTGCAATAAATCAATATTTTGTTAAGTTCGTAAACTTATGCGTACTGATATGATGATATTATTTTTAAGACGTACATTGTTCATAGTTTGATCTAAGATAAATATATTTTGATTCTTATATGCTTGATTTATTTACAATAAACATACTTCATTGTTCAAACAGTATATATGCACTACTGGATACTGTGAGTTATGTCAAACAGCACATGGGCCTTGTTTAGTTGGTGAAAAATTTTGGTTTTGGCTACTGTAACACTTTCGTTTGTATTTGACAAATATTATCTAATCATGGATTAACTAGGCTCAAAAGATTTGTCTCGTAAATTATAGATAAACTATGCAATTAGTTTTTATTTTCATCTATATTTAGTGCTCCATACATGTGCTTAAAGATTTGATGTGATAAGGAATCTCGAATTTTTTTTAGGAACTAAACAAGGCCCATGGTTGATGTGCCCTCCGAAAATCACTCGTTTGTCTCCGAAGAGCAATATATTATAATATAATCTACGTACTTCAGGATGTAGAGGTGGCATGATTTGTTAACAGGCCCAATAATCCCGCTTGCTCCATTCGTATCTGGGCCAGGCCTCCAAGCTCCAAGCCCAGCTGGCTACTCCTCATCAATCAAATCAAAAGTCAAAAAAAGAGGGACAAGGGCTTCGTCATTAGCTGCACCTGCACATACAACCTTTTGGAAGAGCAGAATACTATACTACTAAAAACAAACAATAAACGCCGTGTAGCATCTTTTTCCGAGACATGCATGCATGCCCATGCATGCAAAGCTGGTGATCATGGTTATATGGGGCACATGTGGGTCCCGTACGTACGTACTCATCCCGTTCCATGTACACACATAGTACACATTTTTAAAAGAGATGAGAGATATATACTTAATAACATAGCCCTAAATTACAAGACGTTTCAAGAATCTTAAAGAGTCAAAATATTTTAAATTTAACTTAAATTATCGAAAAAATTATAATAATTTGTAACATCAAATAAATATATTATAAAAATATAATTAATAAAGAATTTAGTGATACTTAGTTAATATTATAAATATTATTATTTTATTATATGAATTTAGTTAGACTGAAAGTATTTTGAGAGCCTGTTTGGTACAGCTTACAACAGCTTCATGAGCTGTTGTGAGCTGTTTTTTTTGCCAAACACTTATTTCCAAAACAGCTTCATGGGTGAAGCTGTTTTTCCCCTCCTCTCACAAATACATAAGTTGGATGAAGCTGGAAAAAAGTAGCTTATTGCAGCTTCTCCCTCATTTCTCTCTCTCAACTATGTATGAAGTAGTTGGTGAAGCTATTTTGC
>Ga0182004_10001533_pt1 | contig 17047 bp, 11 predicted proteins | sample Sormic07211540_1_FD_120479 | JGI IMG/M metagenome (GOLD analysis project Ga0182004, IMG submission 120479) | Endophyte microbial communities from Sorghum bicolor roots, Mead, Nebraska, USA - 072115-40_1 MetaG | ecosystem: Host-associated > Plants > Roots > Unclassified | place: USA: Nebraska...
ATTCATATGTTCTTAATTGCAATAGTCATTGTCTACTTTGATTATATGTCTAGGATAGTTGGTTTGATCTTATTGAATTCATGTAATTGCTCGTATAGCATTTACCTAATTGATCGTTGGGTAAATGGTAGACAATATCTAGATGTGGTGTCTAGATATCTTGTTTATCCGTGAGTGCACCCTAACATGCCGGATGTGTGGTAGACCGCGTAGGTGACAGCTGTGTTGGATCCTCTGTAGTCCACCCTCCGTATGTAGGACTAGCATGGGCGCGGTCGCGAAGGAGGTGACCCTTGTGTCTTAATCTCCTCATTAGTTGATGCCTCTTTACATATAATTAGGATATAGAGTTGACTTAACGATGATTTCTAGATATAATTGCACTAATTAGAGTTGTTCATTGATGTAGTTATAGAATTACCTTAGATCCAACTCCCTAGTTTATCCATTGCCTAACTATGATTATGACTAGTAGATGCTCTGATGATTATCCTTAATTATGATACTTGATGATTATGCTATCACTATTATTTATCCATATTTATTTTGTGACCTCTGCCTATTATGAGTAGATTATATGACTTGGGTAATATCATTTATTCATTCTATATAGTTTCTTATCAATATAATAGATTAGAGTTCAACACTTAGCCTTCCCAGTGGTATAAATATAAATCGACAACCTGGATACTTTCCTAAGTAAAATGCTACAACGGTATAATTATCTGTCCGCTTGCAGAACCCATTTAGTTTATAATTATATTCATATATTTTATTCTCTGTCTAGTTATAGTAGAACATGTGAATCTATAATAAATTCCTCGCAATATAATTAGGGATGACCACCTACTTTATGCTTAGGAATGTTAGAGTGGTTAGTTTCTATTTGACAAGTTAATTATATACCGTGCATTTCTGGTGTTGTTGCTAGGGCTAGGGTTTATCTCTATTTTTAGTAATGACGGTAGTAAATTTCAATTTATATATATAATGAATGATAATGATAAACCATACATAGAATAATAAATGTATCTCTAGAGTACTCTAGTCTATAGCACTAGCATGGATTAGGAAGATCTATGAGGATAATTCATATGTTATTCTAACTATAAAGTCAAAGCATATCATGGTTAGTGCAATTATACTTGGCAATCATAGCAAGGCAAGGTTATATGTACACATAAGGACATTACTAAGGAAAATCAATAGAAAAACAATCATCTCCTTGTAATCAGTGTCTACAGAAAGAACTATATTCGAAGGGTGGACTATAGAGGACTCAACAGGTTTGTCATACCCGTGATCTACCACACGGCCCGGAATATAGCGTGCAACGATAGGCAAACACGATGTAGGCACTACACTTACATAATCTTGACCACCCACCTAGGATATCAATGAGCAAGCGCTATACAAACATATATTTGAATATAAATGAATAATCTAGCTATGCTAAGCATATAATCATAATAGACTAAGAACAATATAATTAAGAATATAAGCAAATAGAGCATAGTCATATCCAATATAGTATAATACAGCAAAGTCATACTCATAATGAGATGAAATAATGTATACAGTGATGGACTAGAATAAATTAGGAGAAAGATTACAAGAACTACCGAGTAACTCTCTGATGGATCTGGAAACTAAGCAAGGCTTGCCTCCTACAAGATCTATCCTATGTAGCTATGCTTCTAAACTATGGAGCTCTAGAGAGATGGTGGCTCGATTGTATGGAATGACTCCTTCTCTGAATGAGAGAATGATCTCAAACCCTAGGGTCTACCCCTCCATACATAGGCCAGTGAAATGATTCATAGCCATTAGATGAAATCGACTTAATTGGATGAAGATTAGCAATCCTCAAAGGCAGTTTAGTCCACGATCCATGCCCTCAACCCTAATTGGCTGAGAGAAGGGGCAGGTGCCCTAGGCCCTGGAAGTGGGCGCCTAGCCCTATCGCAGGTGGGCTCCCCCTTGGCTAGGTGCCTTCTCGACTCTTCTAGATCCTTCTTCGTATGTGGTGTAGACATCTTGTTTCTCTCTATGTAATCATGACATGTGGGCCTCCTTTGGTCATTTCCTGATCACCCCTATAGAAATAGACATTCACCAAAACCTATGGAATTCTGTCAGATAAAACCTTATTCTATTGTTGGTGATTATTTAATTCCCTTCTTCCATTCTCTTGTTGATATAAAAATGATACTTATCTACCATAAATAATCAACTTATCTTGGACTTTAGTCTTGAGTTAATGCAATTTCTATTGTCATAACTTGAAATGGTGTTCAGAGATAACTGACAAAACTTATCAGGCAAAGCATCTTCAATTGCAAGTTGATTCAGCACCTCATCACTAAGTTCTCGATCTAAGTCATTCACCACTAGAGCGGGTTTTGACGTTTTTGGAGCAGACCTCATGGTGTCCAAGCTCAAATTTCTCCCTACAGGAGTAGCAGAGCCTGTTAGCCTTCTGATAGTCTCGTAGTTGCCGATCATGCCACAAGGTACCTAGAGCTTGTCTAGGTTTGGCGTCCACCCTAGGAGCATTGTTTTGCCAAGCGAGCTGATGCTTACGTTAATACTTCAATTTGTTGTGATCAACCATTTGTTGTTGGATTCTTTGTGATGGTAGATGCTCTATTGACTATGGTAGGCATTTGAGGCTCCACAACTGCTCTTATCTCACCACTGATATAGTGTGATGTGAAAAACTGGTCATCATAATGACAACTGTGCATGGTGATGTCAAACTTCAATGCTTGGAATTGGGTGGTATAGTCCTCCATAGTACCTATTTGTTTGAGAGCAATCAACTCAGTTAGTGATGTTCTATAGTCATCATTCCCAAACTCTCGCTCAACTACCAAACAGAAGGATAACCATGTGATATGCATGTGTTGCTGCTTATAAGTTTGCCACCATTTAGCTGCATTTCCTTCAAGGTGCATGGTTGCAGAAGATAGGCACACTTAGGTAGGTACCGAATAGATGGAAAAATAAGTTGCACAATTGTCAATCTAAATCTTTGGGTGGCTGCCATCAAATTTACGAAAATACATTTTTGGTAGGGCATGGTGAGGAACTGAATCCTACATAAAAGTGTCAACCTTGTGCTTATGAGATCTGGAATGTTCCAGTTTGATTGTATCCTTGTTCTTGCCAAACACATTGTGAAATTCCTGGTCATTTTCACCTTCCAGTATAAAACCTAAACCAGTGTCATCAGTACTGTCCTCTCCATTGAATTGACGCAGTGTGAGTTGGGCCACTACTTGACCACTAGCCTTAACTTGTTGAGCAGTGACTCATTGATCCTTTGAGCACTGCTCGACCTTGGCGTTGTTCAGCTGAATATGAGTTTTGAGCTCTTGCTGAGCAAGTCCCATATCGTTGAGACATGTGTAAAGCAACTAAAAGTTATCCATCACTTCATCCCACTTCGATTTATCTTCATCCGTGCTCTGGGACATTTTATCAAGCAGAATCTAGGTCTCCTTGGAGGGCTTGACTGGGGCCATTGTGGCAGACGTTGAAGCAACATGTTTGGATGCAATCCTCCCCTACAACATGCTGCACCAGAACAAAGATCACCGCCTCCTGGAAGTGAGGCACCAAGGGATTTTAGATAGGAACAAACTCGTGAAACCCAAGCCGATGGACACTTCCCCTCCACACGCTACCACACGGCCAAAAAACCGCACGAGAACAACTGCCCCACAACCCTCGCGGCCGATTTGTGCGTGCCAGGAAATCAGTAGGTGAGCAATAGATCAAGGCTCACCAAAGGTTCACGCCGCCAAACCCGCTGTTGTCGATGCAGTCCCTAGTCAAGATCCATGTTGTAGAGGTTGGAATCGGTGATGAACGGTTGGCAGTACACGAAGCAGTAGTAGATCGGGGAAGAATGGTGATGGACAAAGTATGTGGAGGTGGATTGGGGTGGTGGAGGTAGCAGCGTGCGTCCAGAAGTAGCCATAGTCAAATCCATTGCTGATCTAGTGCAACCAAAGGATGGACCTACAGGATCCCCATCGCCACACCGCAAGGGTGGGGCACAACGATCGACCTGTCCACCGGAATTATGCACCACATATCAAAGCTAGGGATCGGAACATACCGAGAATGGAGCGCAGCAGAGTGAAATTGAAGCCTAGGATACACCGTCTCTGATACCACTTCTAACCCCTAGTCACCGGCAAGGCCATAGTCAACATGAGCCGCAACGAAGTATAGAGTCGATCCGTTTACTAAATTTCTGGATGGGGAATCCCTCTACCGTAGCGATCTGTTTACTCAATTTCTCAATTTCTGAATGGGTTTTCCCCAATGGGCCTCAACACTTAAGTGTCGGATACAACACCTGGTCCTAGGACCCAATTGTCATATATAGAATTGAAAACATAAATTTGATTCTACACCTTCTAACTTGACTTGCGCCTTCCGATGATGCCGCCTCACACGTTCGTGACAGCTCCAGCTGTTACATAGTAGGAGGCGCTTAAAAATCCACTTTTGCTCCCTCAATTTTTTGTGAAAGTCTTTTTTCCTTTCTAAACTCGAAAGTCGGACAAATCATCTCTTTCAGCATTTGAAACCATATGTTTTACCTCCTTGGCTTGGTTATAAGTGGTTTTGAAGGTGGTTTTGTTTTTTCTTTTTTATTTATCTCGACCGAATCTTTAAAAAAATCATAATAAATCACAAAAAATCATAAAATAAAAAATCAAACTTTTTGGACTCAACATGAGTATATCTACATAGTGAATATATAATATCGTATGCTTTAGTATAAAGTTTTTGCTGTAGATTTTCTATAACTAACTGAAAATAATTTATAACTCCAATTTCTATAGTCCAATTGTGGTGAAATTCTTATGGTGGCCTAATTTTTGTATGCCTAAACTATAGAAAAATTTCATACTCATCGGATCATGTATTACTTAGTTATAGATTTTTACTTAGGTTTGTGCTTGTTAAATACAAATAAATCTATAACTAAGCTATACAAGATCTCGTCAGTATGAAATTTTTACTATAATTTAAACATATACTGAGGCTATCATAAGAATTTCATCATAATTAGACCATAGAAAATATAGTTAATAATTATTCTAATTAATTACAGAAATAAATAGATAAAAATCTATAGAAAAATGTTTGTACTAAAACATATTGTATTATATATTCATTGTGTAGATCTACTCACGTGGAGTCCAAAAAAATGAATTTTTATTTTATAATTTTTCTATAAGTTACTATGTTTTTTCAAAGATTCTTTTCAAAGATTCAGTCGAAATAAATAAAAAAGAGAGAAAACCGCCTTCAGTATCGCTTATAATCGGGCTAGAGTGATAAAACGTATGGTTTCAAAGTTATAGATTTTTATATTTAATAAGTATAAACCTAAATAAAATCAATAACTAAGTGTGAAAGTTTTTACTACAGTTTAAGCATATAATAATTCATTTACCATAAAAATTTCACCACAATTGAAACTTAAAAGTTGTAGTTATGAATTATTCTATTTAATTACAAAAAAGCATAGATCTAAAGTTACAACAAAAAAACTGTACTAAAGTATATTATATCATATATTTACTGTGTAGATCTACTTATGTGGAGACTAACAAAATTAGATTTTATAATTTTTTTTGTGATTTACTATGATTTTTCAAAGATTTAGCAAATAAAAAAGAAAAGACAAAAACACTTTCAAAACCGCTTCTAACTGAGCCAGGGAGATAGGACGAATAGTTTTAAAAGTTAAGGAAGATATTTTTCCTGGTTTTGAAGTTCATAAAAGAAAAATAGACTTTTCAAAGTTAAGATTTTTTTTGAAACTCAAAGTTAAGGTTTTAATTGACTTTTTCCCCATCCAAAATGTCATTCACTTCCTTTCCTACTAATGCTGTCGTGGGCAGAGCTGGACCGCGCAGGGCCCAACGATCCGCGCGTTCAGCCCACGAGAAACTACAAGCGCGAGGCTGTACCTCAGTATCCGTTAGAGGACCGCCCAGAGCGGATGGATGATTTGAGCAGAAGTCGCGTGGCCTGGCCTAGGCCTCACTATCTACTTTTTTTTTTGCGAGCACACTATCTACATTTGACTAATCTCCAGTTCTACAATTTTGTAGATATAAATAACCTCGTATGTACAAAATATTGTAGATATGGAAGAGATCAGTTTTGTAGTTTACAATATTTTTTATAAAGGTATATTTATACCTACAAATAATCAATCTAATATTCAGATCTATAAATACAGATATGAACATTGTATCAACTTTTTAGCATCAAAACAATCACAAATGAAAATCCAAAAACTATATCATAGAAATTTAATCTTCATCAGAGTTGATATATGAAATAATTTTATCTATGATGAGTTGGCAGAAAAAAGAATTTCCGCCAATTCAAATGGTGATAACCAAAATTCCCCTAGCTTAATCAGTGGATTTACTTCGCGCCAGTTCAATGTGTGATAATAGCAAATTTTTTTCAATTTTTATTACAAATATTTTTACAAAAAGAATAATTTAAACACATATTTTTTTAAAAAAAAGATCCTCAAACGCCCTTACCCCCGGCATATTAAAAGAGGTTACTTTTTATTATCTTTTATAGTGACATACTAGTCAAATGTAGATTTATGGATTATTTGTATTATTTTGGAGGGGGTATTATTGGCAGTTATGTTTAGATTCTACATCTTATAGTCAAATATTGTGAGAATTAACGTAAAGGTATGCTAGTGAAGGTACACACTATGTTCTAAAATTTAGGGTCTCAAGTGAAGGTATGCTAGTGGATCTCCAATGATGTTTTGTGAGTCAGATAATTAAGGCTCTGTAGCAAGACTTAGCTATGATGGATCCAAACAATACATAGCTAAACCCAGTTAAACGCCTTCTAGCTAATAGGAGCTCCATTAGCTCATTAGTTGTTCTAACCTAGCTAAAAGAGGACAATGACCAAATTACACTCTTCTCTTTTTCCCCATCCACGCGCTCGGTCTCCATTCCCACGTGTGAGACTTTTCTACCAGGTCACAAACTGTCTGACACCGCCTCCCAACCTCCATTGTAGGCAGCTTCTTCTTCCCTGAGCACCGACACCTCCACAAGCACCGCGCCGCCTCCAACGACGGTGCCTCCTCCTAGGATGGCTACTAGTAGTGGGGCCTCGTCCCATGACGGCTCCTCAGCGGCGCCTCCTTCCACAACGGCTCCCAGTGCTGATTCCTCGGCCAGCAATGAGGCAAGGTCCGGCACCGGGGCGGCCTCATGATGGGGGTAGGCACGGGGGCTTGGGCTATGCTAGCCTCACACTCTTTCTCCTCGGCATATTAAGGCCTTGTTTAGTTCCGAAATTTTTTTTGGATTTTGCTACTGTAACATTTTCGTTTTTATTTGACAAACATTGTCCAATCACGGAGTAATTAGGCTTAAAAGATTTCTCTCACGATTTACAAACAAACTGTGCAATTAGTTTTTATTTTCATCTATATTTAGTGCTCTATACATGTGCTGTAAGATTCGATGTGACGGAGAATCTTGAAAAAACTTTGTTTTCTGGTGGGAACTATGCAGTGAGAAAGAAATGGCAATATTATCAATAAGCACCATTTAGCTAGAAGATCCAAACAGCCTCAACTAAACTTTCTAGCTAGTTAAATTAGCTGCCTAAAGTTTAGCTGGTTTGGATCCAAACAAGGGCCTAACTTAATTAGTTTCTCCCCCCCTAAATTTATTATGTGGCACAGTATCAATTTTGGGTAGCAAAAGAAGAAAGGCGCATGCCTTTAGATACCCGGGGTATTTTGACCTTGTCAATAGCTCTCTTATGCAGCATAGAAGTAATTAGTTGATTTACTTGTTTTAGTTTGCTCACTAGTTAGGTTGAGTAGTAACACAACCATCTATTATTATAGAGATTGTAAATCACTAGTATATTGGTAGGTGGCTTGTATATTTAGTAGGCTAGAGCAAAAAGCTTATATCACTATATTGTCGTCTAACAATTTGCTCTAGTGCCTTATAGAATTTTTTTTAAAAGGCTATTGAACCCCTTCTCTAGCTATTTAAGACCTTTCCACAGCTAACTTAGTTCATCTCCCTCTAAATGAATTATATGGCATAGCTAGGAGTATCAAGTTTTGGGTACCAACAAAACAGGGAAGGCATCCCTAGTCTCATCAAGTGGAAGCGGAGTAGTAGCGTGTACTTCAGTTTCGGTAAAGCACAAACACGCGATGCAACTTTGTATGATAGTCGATTCGTGTTTCACATCATTTCCAATCATTCACCGTCATCAAAAGATCCAGTGAGGAATAATAACCCAAAACACAATGGGCAAAAAAAAAAAAGCACACACACCACACACAGACACACGCGCGAGGCCACCGTCATTTATAACGTGCATAATTCCGTGCGAGCGATCTAATGTCACATTATTGTTGTCGTGCTGCTCTTTGATGCTGCTGTCGACCGGCGGCACGGCACGGCGCGAGCCATGACTGACTCATACATGAATAGAGACCCAATGCGAGCAAGAACGCACACACGCCATCTAACTTTTCCTTCCACATAAATGTCAAAATAAAAAGTTTTCGTGTCCACAGGCCCGCCCGCACCATGAATGATGAATATAAGCGCTCTGCTCAATCGAACCCGGCCCCGATATATTGGGCCCAGATAGAAAACTTTACTGTACAAGCGAGCACAAAAAAAAAGTTTCTAAAAAAAAGTAAGCTCCCCTTGCACTGTACTGTATGTGTACGTGTCAAATGGATTAGTTAGTAATAAAATATTGTCGCAATGAAACTCAGTGTACAAGGAAACGTATAAATACTAGAATGTACAAAATTAGTATTTAGGAAGGCTCATATATAAGTATCAACTGCATTTCGCTCAAAAAAAAAGAAAAGAAAATATAAGCATCAATCAACTGCATAAACATATGGTACGTACTACGACGATACTCCATCCCGGCCTGTCCATCGATCATGCATGGTGCTGCGTCAAATCTGTGACCAGTAAATGGATTGCATGCATGATCTGACATCAAATGATTCACTTGTTCGTTCATTTCATCGTTCCAGTCAGTTTTAGCTAGTGGAGTTTCATCCCATTAGCTAGGTAAATGACACACCAGTAATTTAAATGATGTGGCAACATGGTTATGATGAGAAATGATTTCAATTTTATGGGAATAAAATTGGGAAGACACCATTTCCTATGTCTAGGAAACTGGATGGCAGTGCGAGAGAGCTAATCCGCACCTCTCCGCTCCCCTGGTGCAGCATCCCCGATCCTTGGTGCTGTCTCTCGCCATCTCCACCCTCTCCGCCGCTTCTTTGACTCTCTTATTCCTTCTTTCACCCCTAAGCAAGCTACATCTTTAGATTAAGTCCTGTTTAAGGCCATCCTCAATGGGAGTTTCATGACACAGTTTCTAACACATCAATATTTTGGAAACAGTGCATAGGAGTTTTATGGGGATGAAACTCTCTCTACTCCCATGAAACTCTTATCATCTCTCTCTTTATTAATATAGCGCCACATCAGCATATTTAATGTGCATGAAACTCTAATGAAACCCCCATTGAGACTGGTCTAACAAGACTTCTTCTGCTTCTAGCTAGCTCCTCCAAAGAGCCGGAGTCACTGACTCCTAGGTCATTTCTAGCAGAGAAAGACAAACAACTCATTAACAAAATGTTGAATATTATCGAGAAGTCGAAACCATTTTGTGAGAAAGGCGAGAAGCCCCCAAAACAAAAGCCTCATTCATCAGCCTAAACATATAATGCTGAGATGGGTTATCTATTCATCAGTCAAAATATGTAACAGTAACACAGACATGGCACCCATATGGAAATCCGCAAGATGGAACCTACACCACCGAGATTGGCTTTGTACACTGGATTTTATACCAGCTTGTTTTTACGACTACTCTTATTGTAGTGCTTTAATTTCGTAAGAATATAAATGGCTTAATTGCCAAGACACTGTCCGCATTTTATCATTATTAATGAGCAACTTTTGACCGTTTGGTTTTTACCGAGTTGCAGTAGGGGTTACACTCCTTTCACACATTCATCATGTGATTTTAGTTCAAACAAATGTTGTTCAATAAACCAGTGACAAAAAAGAACCAGCAGATCCACGGACGAACTTGTATCTGAAAGTACACCTATATGATTATGGTTATGTCATTATATATAAGCAATATATATCATAAGAGAAATTAACAGTCAAATAGCGTTTAGCTCTAATTAATAAAGACATGCAGGATACTAAAAGACTGCATGAAAATCGATCCATCACTGATGCGTCTAGAGCGTGGCCTGACAAAACTTTTCTGTAGATCACGTAAATCCACACCATACAAACTCAATAATCTCATGCAGAAAAAGGAAGGGGGCATACAGACACGGGCAGCGAGTGATGAATTGGTTGTGCGTTACAAATATTGCAAGCAAGAGCGAGGCAATACTAATAATAATAATATAGGCAAGAGACATGCAAGATCGAGCTAGCTACCTATGCTACTGAGAGAAGGATCGAGTTGCGTGCATGGCCTGGCACCTGCGGAAAGGCAGCAGAGCTGGATTTCGTTGCCCGGCTCTGCGTTCTGATTAAAATTCTTTGCTTCTAGCTGGGCGTGGTGCTGGACGCCGAGGACTCTGGCGAGCAGTCGTCGTCCCACAGGCGGCCGGTGGCGGCTGCGGCTACGGCGGCGGCATCATCGGCGCCGCCGTCGCAGCAGAAGCAGCAGCAGCAGCGCGGCACCACCATGCGGCGGTGGAAGCTGCGGTGGCACCCGCACGCCGCGCAGCGGAGCGCGGCGGTGGTGCCCTCCTCCCCCTCCGCCAAGAACTCGCGGCACCCGTCCACGGCGTGGCCGCCCATGCTCGCCGCGTGGTTCCGCCGGCACTCCCCGTAGCGCACGCCGCCTGCGCTGCGGCAGCACCCGCCGAAGAGCACCGCCGGAGGAGGCGGCGGGTGGCACCGCCTCAGGATCACCATCCTCTTCATCAGCGATCTATCGCCTGATCTGATCCACTCCGCTCCGATCCGGCCGATCGATCCTCTTGTGCAGGCCGGCCAGCTACTAGGACAAGACAAACTAATTGTTTCTTGATTTCTTCTCTCCTCGACGTCTCGCTCTTTGCTTTGCTCTGAATAGTATATGAGAGAGAGAGAGTAATGGCTAGCTCTGCATCTTGTGGTTCGACGCGAGTACACAGGCGAGAGAGATAGAGGAGGGCACAGCAGGCAGCTGCCCTAGGTAGCTGCTAGCTAGATCACAGTGCAGAGATACACAGATGATATTTATAGCCTCGCCAGCTTGGCCATGGCGCGCCCACACACAGATAGCCCCCACCTACACTACACAAGCACCTAACGCCTCGCCAATGGCTTAGGTTGTTTGACATGCTGGGGTGCATAAAGCTCTCACATGCACGACCCTTTCAGTCATGCCTGTGGATGAGCTAGCTAGGATCCATCGGAGAAGACCTCATGCATGTCTCAGCTGGCTGGCTGGCTGAATTGATGGTCCAGCCAATTCCACCTAGCTACCTCACAAACCCCAGCCCAACATGATACTAATAACCTTACACCTCATACATATTTATTTCTTAATTGACATATAATAATTGTCATTATTGTTGCATCCGTACGCACAGGGTCGAGTAAATGGAAAATTTAAGCATCAAATTGTGATGCTGCGTAAGCTCTCGATCCAAAGTTGTACGTTGGGCAAACAATAATACTGTAGTACTTAATTTTGACCAGGCGCCAGTTAACCGGGCCCTTCTATATGCAGATAATAAGAGCGACTCTAACAGTTTTGTAAATATAAGGACATGTTTGATACAGGTCACAACAGCTTCATAAGCTATTGTAAGCTGTTTTTTTTACCAAACACTTATTTCTAAAACAGCTTCATGGGTGAAGTTGTTTTTCTTCTCCTCTCACAAAGATATGAGTTGGGATGAAGCTGAAAAAAGTAGCTTATTGCAACTCTCTCTCCCCATTTCTCTCTTTCATCTATGCATAAAGTAGTTGGTGAAGCTATTTTACCAAACACTTTTTTTTCCAAAATAGCTTAGCTTCACCTATAAAGTTGTTCATGAAACTATTTTCTAAAAAAACTTCACTAGTGAAGTTGAGTTATGCCAAACAAGCCCTAAGTTTGGCATTTTTGTTTTTTTACCAAAACTCTCAAAATCTTCTATCCAACAGTTTGGCAAACAGAGGGGGTACTACCACTAGATTACCAAATAAAGGTTTGCTTGTTTGTTTGATAATTTGTTACAGCTCTAGATCCTCCAAAAATATAACTCTAGTTTCAATTTCTTGGACATGTTTGGCTTTTTTAGATATATTATTTTTACTATGTATCTAGGCGTCCATAGCAAAAGCTCTGAATAATCTAGTAAAAGATCAAAACATTCTATAATGAGTACTTACCGCGATCATAAGGTCCATCAAGGATTAATACTTTTTTTTTAAAGATCCGGTTGCCCGACATTATATTAATAAGTAAGAAGAGAGTTACAATTACAGGTGCGAACTGCGCTACCTCTCATGGCAGACAGCCATGGTAGGTAAAGATAACATTAAGCTAATTACTCATAGTATTTGTGGCTACCCCTTGGAGCCTATGAGCTCCCCTCTGAGCTGAACACCAGTCAGCAAACTCATCCTTTATACTTGCCAACACTCCCAGCTCTGTGTTCCTCCTCGCATTGAAGACTTTGTCATTTCTCTTCTTCCAAAGGTGCCATATAGTTAGGATGGGAATCGAATGGGCCTGGGTGTTTCCTGCATTCGTAAGAAATAGGAACCAATCTTCCATGGCATATGTTGCCTCCCAGCAAATTGGCTATAGGTTCACGTGGCTGCTCCAAACGGCAATTTGGGTCCAAACATTCCTCGAGTAAGGATATTCTATGATGAGATGGATCAATGTTTCCAGGCTTCTTTCGCAAAGCATACAAAAATAGTTATTTTCCTAGCCTCTCAACTGTAATCTGGTTGTCGTCCATACTTGATATTGTAGCAGTAGCCACATGAATAACTTACAGCGCGGCATCACCTAGGCATTCCATATAAGCGTTGGAAAGTTTGATGTTATCTGACCACTAAAGTGGGCTTCATATGCTGATTGTGTTGAGTAAGCCTCAGAGCTTTCTAGCATCCAGACAATTTGGTCCTCAAGATTGGTGGATAAATCCAAAGGTAGCGAGTGTATGAGCTACGATAGGTTAAAGAGATCTCTTAAAAGTTCTACATTTAGATCATGTGCTAGGTCATTGATCCAATGTCCATCAGCCAGCGCATCATGTACAGACCGGTGCTTTCGTCTGCTATGCTGAAAAAGCAATGGGAAGAGTGATGTAGGTGATCTTCCATCAATCCAGTTGGATAACCAAAAAGACGCTCTTTGTCCATTATGAACGGTTACTCTTGTCGTTGCCGTGAACAAAGCGACATCGGTCTCATCCACCGGCAATTTCATACCATCCCATGGTCTTCGGACCTCACTCCAAGCTAGCCATAACCATCTTAGTCGTAATGCCCTGCTAAATCTATCAAGGTCTAGAATACCAAGCCCCCCTACCTGTACTGGCCTAGCTATATAAGGCCAGCCCACCTTGCATTTCCTCCTGTGATCTCACTATCCCCTGCCCATAGGAAACGACTTCTTAATTTATCCAGGTCTTTGAGCATTTATTTTGGAGGCTTAATAACAGTCAGCATGTATACTGGGATGGCACTCAGCACTGAACACACTAGCTCTCTACGCCCTGATGGATTGAGCAAGCGACCTTGCCAACCTGACAACCTTTTTCTTGTTGCATCCAATATCCCTTGAAGATGCACCACCTTTAAACGCCCAAGTGTTAGGGGCAGCCCCAAGTATATGATTAGGAAATGAACGTGTTGCCTGAGAAAAGGTTCAAGGGCGTAATCTAGACTAATGCCACTGCACCTGATGGGCGCTACTGTGCATTTTGTCCAGTTTAGTCTGAGCCTAGTTGCCTGTCCAAACTATGGCAGGATATTGAGGAGGGATGACACCTCTTGTCAGACCGGGTTTAGGAAAATGACGACATCGGCCGTATACAAAGAAAGCCTGATCCTTGCGAATCTCCCTCTCAAGGGCGTGGGGACCTCGTCTTGTGTTGCCAATTCAAGAACTTTCTGTAGGGCATCGATGGTGAGGATGAAAAGGTATGGTGAGAGTGGATCCCCTTGTCGCAACCCTCGAGTGTGGTTAATTCTCCTCCCAGATGTTTCATTTAGCAGTACCATTGAGTGAGAGGTGTGTAATAGTAAACTGATCCAATCTCTCCATTTCACGCTGAAACTGTGATGCTCCATCATTTCTAATATGTATTCCCATGAAACCATGTCAAAAGCTTTGGTGGTATCAAGCTTGAAGAGCAGAGCCACTGTCTTTGTTTGGTGATAAGCTCTCGCCAAATTTCTCACCTACATGAAGTTATCATGTATGCATCTACCTTTGATGAAGGTGCTTTGCAAAGTCGAGATCAGTTTATCCATGTTTTTTGACAACCGGATGACAAGTGTCTTAGTTATTAGCTTTGCAAAGGAATGGACCAAACTCACCGGCCGAAAGTCCTTTGCATGTTGGAAATGAGAACAATATTGGCAACATTCAAGAACTCAAGGGGTCCTGCTTGAATATGATAGAAATAGTTCATCGCTCGAAGGACGTCTTATAATCTACCAACATCTTTTGTAGAACGTTCTTGTGAATCCACCCAGCCCCGGTGCCTTTTCAGCCAATAGCAACTTCACTATAAGTTCTAATTCCTACTTCAAGAATGGTCTGTCCATGTCATCATGTGCGAGCGTACTAAGCTGTAGTTGATTCCAGTCCATTGTTCTACCACATTCAACTCAGCTGCCCAAGAGGTCTAAGTAGAAATTAAATAGGATTGCCTCCTTTTCCTCATGGTTCCAGACAATTAACTCATTGGATGTCTTTAAGTATGAGATGAGGTTTCTTTGTCTCCTCCCATTCGCCCGCTGGTGGAAGAATCTTGTGCATGCACCCCCTTCCCTTATTTGAATAAGTCTCGAGCACTGGCGACGATGTGATCTTTCTATTGTCACCTAGCCTAGCACTTGGTATTTTAGTTCTCTCAGGAGGTTTGTTTCTAGCTCGGATAATGCTCTCATCTCCTAAGCTATTTCCAAACGCATGATGACATCATTTGCCAGGTTCAACTATAGGTAGGTGTTGTTGAATAGAGCCTTGCTCCAGGCTTTTAACTGTGTTGCAGTGTGGTGTAGTCTCTTGTGCAGTTACATCAATGGGTTGTTTCCAGGCACTAGACTTGCCCATGCTTCACTAATGACCTGAATGAATCCAGGAGTTATTGCCCAAAAATGTTCAAATTTGAAAGAGGTCATCCTTGGTATTTGCTGTTGACTGCATAGAAAAAGGGGGCAATGGTCGGAGAGGGAGCTAGAGAGTGCTTGGAGCACTATTTGATGGGAACATTGTTGACCAATCTTGATTATAGAATACACGATCAAGGTGTACAAGTGTTGGCATTGTTCTTCCATTGCTCCAAGTGTATCTCCAGTTCTATAATCTGAGCTCTATCAGATCACTTGTATCTAAAGCTTGCCTAAACCTTAGCATATGTGCCCGGTTTATGTTCCCATTGTTCTTTTCTCTCGCTTCATATATCAAGTTGAAGTCACCCAAGCATAGCCATGGTGTTGGTTGTGTCGGTTGGTAGCTAATAAGCTCTGCTAGGAAATCTATTTTTCACTACTCTCTGATGGGCCATATACTGTTGTTAACCAGAAAAAAAATGTTAGCTTGAGGGTCATCTTTATTGTTAGGCTATATTGCTTTTTAGCTTGTTGGGTGACCGATATGAAATTGTGGTTCTAGGCAACCGCAATGGCTCCTCTTGTCTCCTCAGCCGACAAGAAGTCAATGGCCAAATCTAAATGGCCTAGGAACTCAGAGACAAGTAGACCATCAATGTGACTTAGTTTTGTTTCCTGTAGGTAGATTATATGAGGTCGTGTCTGTTGGATCTTGAGTTTAATTGTCTCTCTTCGTGCTGCACTATTTAACCCCCTAACATTCTAGTTGAAATTTTTTAGATCTGTGTTATTCATTGATGGATAAGAAGCACCCTGGCAGACCAAGACTTGCTGCTGAAGAAGAGCTTGGAAGGATACACACCATCTAGCCAGCCAACCAAAACATTGTTGCTACAAACTTGAAACTCGAACAGTACAACCTCATTACAGAAATCAGAGAACAACTGAAACTACTAATCCACCTCAGAGCAATGATCCTCAGCCCCCCACAACATCTAGCCCAAGACAACACAACAATAAAATAAACTAACTCTCCTAGCTTAAGGTTGTTGTCTACTATCACTAACAAGCACACAACTAACATAAGCAAACATGATAGCTATCTCTGGTGCACAACATGTTCTTACCAGTCCTCATGGAACCTCCATCTCTAGGGCACTCGTGTCAGCCGCCACTACCGCCAGAACCTTAGCCAGCTTCTTGTTTCCTAGACACACCACTACCTTGATCGCCTCCACAGCCTATGCTGAAAGGTGGTGCCCATACATGTCAATGTACTCAGTGACTGTAGTGTCTGGTGGCGCCATCGAGGAGTCAATGAACTATAGCTCTCTCATCAGCTTCCTCTGATCCCTCTATGATACAGGCACTTGTGATGGGCAAGCAACCTACCTTAGGCTAGAGCGGGTGGCCAGCATGGACCTCTAACGCCCCCGTACACCCAGGAGGGGTGATCTTGCTAGCCTGGTGTAAGGTCCAAATGGCTAGAGGGGGGGTGAATAGCCTATTTAAAAAATTCTACAAACTTTAACTAGACAAGTTGATTAGTAAAACAAAAGGCGAAGCTATTCTAGCACTAGCACAACTAAGCTAAGCAAGCCACCTACACAAGTCTAGCAAGAAAGCTAAACACTAGTTACAACAAGAAAGCA
>Ga0182004_10001534_pt1 | contig 17043 bp, 7 predicted proteins | sample Sormic07211540_1_FD_120479 | JGI IMG/M metagenome (GOLD analysis project Ga0182004, IMG submission 120479) | Endophyte microbial communities from Sorghum bicolor roots, Mead, Nebraska, USA - 072115-40_1 MetaG | ecosystem: Host-associated > Plants > Roots > Unclassified | place: USA: Nebraska...
AATAAAAATAGTGGCCAAGGAGTGGTATGTGAATGAGCTAAAGGATTTTGGACATTGATGCGAGGCAACAGAAGTCGGGAGGGCCTAAAAAGAGTGTTTCCGGGGCATATGTGCAAGGGAAAGGGCCATGCTAATCTTCTCTGTATCGTTCTAATTTTATCAAATGTCTCCAAAGAGACATTATGGTTCCTGTAGCTTGGCTTATAAGCTAGTGTTTGAGTCATTTGTTGGCCGGTTTGGTACTAAATCCTGAGTTCGTCGCTCGTTCCCTTCCTCGCAAGCCATAGTGCTAATGCACTTTTGAATCATTTATCGACGTGTCATTCTTTAGCGCGGCCCAGCTATCAACAGAAACAGCAAACTGGGCTTCGTGTTTGCCCTTGGAAAGATTGCAGGCCCTTTTGCACTTTGACGCATTATAGTCTACAATTAGCAGGTCTGTCAGGGTACTCCGAGTTCGATAATACTCAGCAAAGCTAGTCAGTAGTTTGCTTTTCCGTAAAACAAAAAGTAAGTAGTTTGCTTGGCCCTAGAGTTTCTGTGCTTATGCCTGTGGGGCCGTAATGTCATATCTCCTATATATTATACTATGACCTTTTGGCTCTTACTAGTCTAGCTCGTATATATTTTATTATAGTCAGGTCCCAATCCCAACATCTAATTATTAAGTTGAAATGCATGAACTGCTTAATTAATATATGGAACTTTAGTTGCCAAGTTTCTGCTCGATCTAGTTGACCATTGTGAGATGCCCTCTTTTGCTATATTTTTTAAATGATCATTAGCAGACTTGTACTCCCTCCATTTTTTATTTACATATCATATTAGCTTTATCTAAATGAAACATTTGTATATCTTTGACCATCAATTCTAAAATTTTGTATAAGTTCATGGCATAAGAATTAGTTTTTTTATATTCACTATGAGAAATAATTTCATAATCTATAATTTATATGTTGTGAAACTAAAAGAATTTTTCGATATGGATAGCCAAAGATAGTAATATTTGATTTAGGACAAAACTAATATGACACTTAAAAACGGAGAGAACTTTCATATACAAGGGAAAAACACTATTTGTTGTTAGTTATAACTCCAGTTTCGTTTTCAGAGCATTACTGATTGTCATCAATATCCTTGACCAGGTGTTGATCCACTCGCTCCCAGCTAGGGAGCCCAACCTACCATAAGAGGTTGAGAAAAAAAAGAGAGAAAACAACAGGAGATGAAATTGGAGACGGAAACGGGAAACAGACACAACAATAGTAATTAGATTGGATGAAAAGTTAGATACGTCACAAATTTTGCCTCTTTATTATTAGATATAAACATAGATACATATTAAAACAAAAACATACAGAAAACCCATAATTACATATGTGTCACTGCAATTCATTTTTAAGGCAAAATTCAATTCCTCTTCCAATGCAAGTATCAAGGGTAAACCTCGATAACCGAAATCGGCCCCATCACCGGAGTGATTTTGTAGTCGCTAAATCCAGCAAAAATCTTCTTCCACTCATGCTCCTCTCGCCCCACGCCACTGATGCACGTGCTATGCATCTCTTCTGTCTCAGCAACGTTTTTGTCACGACGAGGTCCAGACCCCAGCACCATCTCTGTGATTACCACCTTTCCTCCGACGTCTCTTGCAGGGATACCATCTCTGTTTCACTTTTTTGTAAATTAGCTAAGTGGTGGTTGAATCATGGAAGTAGTGCACTAAACATTAGAAAGTTAGCTGTTAGAATTCTATGTTTGACATGCAGTTCATTAGCTTGTGAGAGATGCTGGAGTTCATTTGAACAAGTATGAATCTGACTTACTGATTCTTATGTTGAGTATGTTCATTTATACAATTCTTCAATCCTCTTTTGTTATTGAAATAATAAAATCGAACCTATGCAGATCCACACAAGAGAGACGCAATAGACTGCTTCATGACAGAATGAGGTTCAATTCAAAACTGCGGCAAAAGAAGGACAACAAGGATAAAGATCCCCTTGAGAAAGCTGTTCTTGATGCTTTAGAAGATAAGACAATGAGTGGATCACTGGCATTGAGCCAACAGGAGTAGATCCAGAGCAGGAGGGAGAAACTAGAGCATCATCACAGGGAGTTGCAACTGCACCTCAAGGACAAAAAAAAAGGAAGGGAGGTAACCAGACTAGGAAGAGGAAGAGGTTGATCCCTACTACTATTGAGGATGGCGAGTTATCTCCTTCATCTTCTAATGGTAAAAATGATAATGATATGCCATCTGATTCTAGTTCTAATTCTGAGGCTGAATGATGTGGATGTGGCGATGTGTTGATGTGGTTTGTCAAGTGTGCTCTTAAAGTTATCAGGACTTAATAGTTATGCTTATGCGTTTATGTCTTTATGCCTTTTTGGCTGTTTGGTTGTATAAAACTATGAAATCATGGGTATATGTTGCCTGTTTGATGTTATGATTATCAATTTTATATTTTAATTTATCATATATTTCTTGTTTGCCTTGTATAAAAATAGCGCGCTATAGCATTTAAATAGCCCCACTATAGCGTGCACAGTCACCTGATGCTACTGCATATGGCTGCCGCTATAGCTGGGCTATAACATCTCTATAGCGTCAATAGCGTCAGGGCAAGCTTCTGCTAAATTCTGTAGCACGCCATTTAAAACTTTGGAAACAATACTAGCTTTGTCTAGCAGGTTCCGAGGGTTTTTTCAAGATGAGACTCAACAACTCGGTGATCTTTATGATACCATGGTGCAAGCTGGAGTGGCATCAAATGGCGACACAAAAAAAGAGTTGGACAGTGTCATGAAAATGGCAATCCTATCAGAGGGAGAGTTACTCCAGTGGGGCGGAGCGACATGGCTGATGTGGAGTCTCTAGAGAAGGCTGAGAGAAGAGTTGTTGTTAAAAACCTCGAGGAACCCCAACGTAATTTAAATTGTAATTCATTTTGTGCCTTTTCTAATACTCGTATTAAGGAAAACCTAAGGGGAGTGGGTGTTAGTTTGGGTGACAAAGAAGATGATTTGATCAGATCTACCGTTCTTTTCTTCAAAAGGGGGTGCTACATGATTTTTTTCGACAAGTGGGTGCTACATGATTTGGCATTTTCAGTTAATAAGAGAGGGGTTGTGTGCTGTGCCCATATGCCATTCCAAATTCACACTTGTTTTTAGTCTGTTGGGATTCTTCACTAAAGTTGCATGCCTAGTTGTTTCTTTCTTCTTAAAGTTGTGGCAGGCTGTCCTATTCGCTTGAGATTATGAGCTAAATCAACTATAAAATAGTATTTTTTTCTCACAACAAATCAACATTAGTTGTTGCTAGTAGGCAAGTTACTAATTAATTGACAAGCTAACACTACGTACCTTATTAATCATAATAAATCTAAACAATTTATTCTACGAATTGTTTAGATTTATTGTGATTATAATAATCAGTTTAAATAATCTAACTATCTTTATGGGTATTATATATATAATCAAAACACGATTTTACAACAATCCATCCTAGACCTGCCTTTAGAGATTATTATCGGTATTTGGCACTCTAATCAACAATTAATAATCCTAAACACTCCATTTATTATATTCCATAATCCATATTATAAAAATGATATATATAATCACATGACCTAAGGTCTTGTTTAGTTCCAAAATTTTTTGTAAAATGGGTATTGTAGCACTTTCTTTTGTATTTGACAAATATTGTTCAATCATGGACTAACAAGGCTCAAAAGATTAGTCTCGCAAATTACAAGTAAACTATACGTTTAGTTATTTTTTATCTATATTTAATGCTTCATGTATGTACCGCAAGATTCGATGTGACGGAGAATCTAAAAATTGTGTAAAATTTTTTGGAACTAAACAAGACCTAAATGAACAACTCATAGCAGTTAATCTGTAGTCAATTGTCCGTGTGTCCTTCACCAATTGATAAGTATTATTAAGAGCTAGGTAATGGGAAAAAACAACACTTCAACCAGACACCTTGTAACGAGTAATAGCTAGTGAGCTAATAGTTAGCCAGTTAATTTTAGCTAGGAGATATTAGCTAGCTAACTATTTTACTCATTAAGGGTACTCACAATGCAATACTCTATCACAGAGTCCAAGACACTTAATTACATATTATTATGGTATTTTGCTGATATGGCAGCATATTTATTGAAGAAAGAGGTAGAAAAAATAAGACTCCAAGTCTTATTTAGACTCCAAGTCCATATTGTACGAGGTAATAAATAACTTTAGACTCTATGATAGAGTCTGCATTGTGAGTGCCTTAATCGGACCCTCTCTGTCCATTTATCGGCACCATTTAAGCCTCCCACACCATGACCAAGGAGGCCTCTCCGTTTTGCTCAAATGATACCGATTAATGGACGGAGGGAGTATTTTTTTCTTTGTCTCCATATTAATTATGTGCACCATGGGTATGAAAATGTGCAAAGATATCCTTTTGGTGACAGCATTATTTATGGCGTGGAGAGGGATCAGGGGAGGGGGATATGCTCATACATACGATCGACGAGACTGGATACCGGCCGGAATGATACCATGAAGAGTTCCAGCTCAAGAAGCAACGGATGGATACGATAGATGTCTCTTTCCGTTCTAATATTTCACTGACAGACATGTCGTTACAGTACCTCGCCTGTCCTCCTTGATTTATTTGTTTAGTTTGAGAAAAATTTTGGATTTCGCAACTGTAGCACTTTCGTTTGTTTGTGGCAAATATTATTCAATCATACACTAACTAGGATCAAAAGATTCGTCTCACGATTTATAGGTAAACTGTGTAATTAGTTTTTGTTTTCGTCTATATTTAATGCTTCATGCATGTGCCGCAAGATTTGATGTGACGAGGAATCTTGAAAAATTTTGGAAACTAAACAAGGCCTACCTGTCGGTTGCTAAGTCACAATTACCCTATTATTAGCAAAGAGAATGAGTATTTGATGCATTTTTCGTGTGTGAATAACAATTTGAAATATCTTTCTCGCAATATTCATTTTCTCACGGTTCACGTACTTTCTTTTTTGGGTTTGACGGAGACATAATCTAACAACAATGGCTTAGGGCCTCTTTAGATTTGAGATAAAAAATTTTTGGGTGTCACATCGGATATGTCGGAAGGATGTCGGGAGGGATTTTTTGAAACTAATAAAAAAACAAATTACATAGCTCGTTAGGAAACTGTAAGACAAATATATTAAGCATAATTAATCTGTCATTAGCACATGTGGGTTACTGTAGTACTTAAGGCTAATCATAGATTAATTAGGCTTAAAAGATTCGTCTCGCGATTTTCAACCAAACTTTGTAATTAGTTTATTTTTTATCTACATTTAATGTTCCATGTATGTGTCCAAAGATTCGATGGGATGGATGCAAATTTTTTGGGTGGGGAACTGTGTTAGTTGAGCGAGTGAGGAAATAAAAGACGCATAAAAGTATCTATGAGAGGGAGGGGAGGAAGTAAGGAATAAGAGGAATATGATAGTGTGATGAGAATGACATCATGATCTACCTGATGAAGCAAAGGTTAACTAAAGAGGCAATCGCCTCTACCGCAATAATGTGAACGCAATCGTTTTCCAAAAGAAATTGTAAACAAACCAATCGAAACAACAGTCACAGTCAAAAGCGCAGTTCCCCGCTTGGAGAAGCATGATAAAAATGGATCGGATACGAATGAATATCACTGATATCATATTTATTTTCATATTTCTGGTCGGATTTGAATTTGAATATGGATAATGTCAATTATATCGGATAAGATACGATTGGATTTTTTTTTTGACAGGAACGGTAGGGGAATCCTCTACCTATACTTTTTTGTATTTCAATTGAATAAATGAATGTAATGTACAAGAAGAAAAAGGCAAAGCAGGAAAAAAGTTACAAGGCCTGTAGGCCCAAAAGTGAAAAAAGACTCAAAGGAAACTGTCTCTCCAGACTGTTAGTAGAACTCTTCTCTTTTCGTTGGCATTGATGCACACCAGGTCCAACTCATCCTTGAGTCACACCATAAATATACGATTTAAGTATTTGGATATGAATACGGTATTCGATGTTGAATATTCAGACTCGGACGGACAAATCTGAATCCCTCTAAACGAATTTGGTCTCGAATACGATCGAAAAATATTCATACCATTTTCATCCCTAATACAGAGGCATAGAGCTACTAATATTAAGCCACGACAAGCAAGTAATGTTTTAGGTTATTAATTAATCTAACAATTCTAAACTTTGGTCCGTATCTCCGTTTCAGTTTACAAGGTGTTTGATAAAAGAGCTGAAACAATTTTCTCTAATTTTCACTAAAAAGTTTCTATAAAACATTTTATAGGGCTTCTTTAGAAAAACTAGAGTCATAGCCGAAGAGCAGCCCTACTAAACATATCCTTACAAATTTACTAACAGACCCTTACACCATCTTTTACCGTAGAAAAAATAATGACTTGTTTATTCTCTCCCAAAAGTTTACAAATCTAGAAGCATTCATGTTATTAGATTTATCATGAATTACACTATAATTTATTGGCTTTTTCAAGTATTTGTATACTTGTAAACCTTTTTAAGGGAAAAAAATGCACGATCAAAGTTGCTATAAGTTAAGTACTTAAGTAGCAAATTATTTATATATTTAGCATAGAAATTTGAAAATATTACGAGGACATTTTGAAAATGTAGTTTCATAAGAAAAATCATTTTTCTATGCTTACGTATGTTTTTAGGGTTTAGTACCAGTGTCTCTATTATACGTAATCTAAAAAAATGACACCAAAGAAAGATAATGCATTACGTGAGCGTAACTAGAATGCAATTCGCATCAACATTTTGTTGTTGAGCATCTCTAATCATTTAGCAAAATTTGTTTTCCAAATCTTATTAATATAGAGAGGAAAAAAATCTTATCTCCAACAATTTTACAAATTACGTTACTAAAAACAAAAAAACCCGTCAACAAAACGAAGAGCTTTGCTAAGTATGAGGAGAAAGACCGGTGCTCTGCGCGTATATTTGCGCGTTAGACAGGGAGATACATACCAAGTTAGAAAAGATGAAAAATTGAGGTACCAAACTGTTGTTGGAAAGTTTTTTTTTTTTTGCTAAAAAAATATAGATGGAAAGTCATTTGCCAAACATGCTCTAATAGAAACAAAATTCCTTTCTTTTCTATCTAGTAGAAACAAAATTCCTTTCTTTTCTAAAACATAGTAGGAGAACGATACTGACATGACTTTGTTTATATGAAATACATATCGCACGATACAAATGTTAATCCATAAAATGAAATATACTCCATGTATCAAGATAAATTGTCGTGCATCCAAATGGCACATGGTACGAGACGTTTTCATCGTCTTATATTTAATAATGATAATGATTTAAATATAAGTGTTTGTAAAGATGAGTGAGTATCTACGACGCACTATATGACTTATTAATTATTAAATTAATGTTTTTTACTCGCTTTTCCTTTTTTTTCCAGAAAAAGGGACGAGCCAAGAAAATAAAAATGGCTATTCGAGGGAAGTAAAATAAGTGCAGTGGCATCGTTCGTCATCACGATATCAATTCCGGTGAGGGGGTGGAATTATCCCTTCCGGCAATCTTCGATCCCGGAATATGCCCCGTCTCCCTCCTCGCGTCGGTACGCTCCTCCTGCCGCCGCTGCCGCCTGGCTCGCACCGCCGATTTGCCTCAGTCCAGATCGTGCCTCCCTCTTCCTAGATCGGGTCCGAATTGGGCTACCGCGTGGCCGCCGCCCTGCGCCAGGTGCCAAGGCGTTCGCCGATCTCTTCGCCGGCGAAGAGCGACCACCAGGTATTGCCCACCACCTCCTTCTCTTCTCTTCTTCCCTGTCCGATGTGCGAAACCGAGTTCCCAAACTAACCTCAAGCTACTCCGGCTCTTTGACGCCGACGAACTTCTAACATTTGTCAAAGATCATCGGGTGTACGGTTTATTATTAGATCCGCCCCCCTGATTGGAAGCACTAAAGGTTGCAATTTCTGTTGCGAATTCAGAATTCTGGTGGTTCCCGTAGCTCGTGGATGAGGAGGAGGAGGAGCTGGGCTGTGGTGAAAAGGAAAAGCTTTGATTTCTTAGCCGCCCTGGACACCGCCGCCGCCGCAGCTGCTAATGCCCTTGCTGGAGGGTGAAGGATCCCATGGTGGTTTGATGGTCTGTGCTATCGGGTCGTTGGTGGGCGCGCAAGATGTATGCCGTGGGGAAGGTGAGCAGCCTCATCTCCCGCAGCGTGTACTCGGTCTCTGGCCCGTTCCACCCGTTCGGCGGCGCGGTCGACGTCGTCGTCGTGCAGCAGCAGGACGGCAGCTTCAAGAGCTCGCCGTGGTACGTGCGCTTTGGAAAGTTCCAGGGGGTTCTCAAGTCGAGGGAGAAGGTGGTCGACATCTCCGTCAATGGCGTCGAGGCGGGGTTCCACATGTACCTCGACAGCAACGGTGAGGCCTACTTCCTCAGGAACGGGGACCCCAATGGTGAGGAAGGGGAGTTCATCGTCTCCCCCGCCTCGTCAGGAGATGAGCGGGAGGTGCCGATCCAGGAAGCACAGGCTCAGCTGAGGAAGTCGAAGAGCACTTCGTGTGATAGCTCGACGATGGAGGCTGACGTCGGTGAGGGCAAGATTCTTGCGAGGACAACCTCGAGGCGGACCACCATACTTGAAAGGATGTTTGGTCGGAAATCGGTTAAGAACAATGCCCATGCTGTGGATAGGGTGAGCTCATTGGAGCGAGCAGAGATTGCTGCGGAACTCCTTGATTCCAAGTGGTCAACAAATCTCCCGCGGAGTTCAAAAACTAATGGTTCAAATGATGAGCCTTCCAAGAGCAATTTGGCAGAAGTTAGCAACAATGATCAGATGGAAACCTCAAAACCTATTGGTTCAAATGATGAACCTTCCAAGAGTAATTTGGCAGAAGTTAGCAACAGTGATCAGATGGAAACCTCAAATGGTTCAAATGATGATCCTTCCAAGAGCAACTTGGCAGAAGTTAGCAATAATGATCAGATGGAAACCTCAAAACCTGTGTTTTCAGAACATAGCTTGGATCATGGGAAAGAGATGGACTCTAACTGCGACAATGCTCCCTGCAATTCATGTAGCCCTCGTGGAGGAAGAATCAGTTCAGCAGATGAAACCGATCAGTGTTTACAAGCCACTATTGTGAAGAAAGAGGTGGTTGAGATACACACGCGTGAGAGTAGCGACTTCACTGATCATATCACTTCAACCACACATCAACATGGGTCAGAACCTTTGTCAAATGATCTGGGAACAGATAAACTTACGCATCAGTCTGTCGATACTCAAGATAAGTTGCTGCATGATGTTGAAGATGTTGCTGGAAGGGAGACACATACAGAGGAGGTTGAGATACACACGCGTGAGAGTAGCGACTTCACTGACAATATCACTTCAATCACACATCAACATGTGTCAGAATCTTTGTCAAATGATCTGGGAACAGATAAACTTCCACTCGATACTCAAGATGAGTTGCTGCATGATGTTGAAGATGTTTCTGGAAGGGAGACCCATACAGAGGAGGTTGAGATACACACGTGTGAGAGTAGCGACTTCACTTCAGTCACAAATCAACATGGGTCAGAATCTTTGTCAAATGATCTGGGAACAGATCAGCTTACTCATCAGTCTGGCGATACTCAAGATGAGTTGCTGCATGATGTTGAAGATGTCGCTGGAAGGGGGACACATACAGAGGAGGTTATTTCCAATGGCATTTTTGAAATCCATGTTGTTGAGACAGACATTACAAGTGGTAAGAGTGAGGTGGTTTCTGAGATTGTTACTGTTGATTCTGATGGAGCTAACCAAAATTTTACAGATACAAATTACCAAAATTATGGCACCACAGATATATCAGCTGAAAGGCATGAGGTTTCATTGATTCCTTCTGCACAGGATACAGTTCAAGAGAAAATAGTTATCCTCAGTAGTTCTGAGACTGTGGAGGGTTCACTAGATGCAGTTCAAGAGAAGCTAGTCATTCTCAGCAGTTCTGAGACTGTGGAGAGCTCATATGCTGTGTCGTGTATTGTGGATGACACAGTTCATGATGCTTATGATATTTCACAGGCTGACAGTGTACAACATGAGGAGCACTCTGGTATCTCTGATGGGAGCACAGAAAAGCTAGTTTCTGAGGAAAGTTCTTTAGTATACTGTGGTGCTCCCAGCAACAAAAAGGACTTGGTTAATGTATCTGTTCAAGAATGTGAAGCTTTTATCTTAGAAAATCCTGCTCCCCAAATCTTGGAAGAGAATGGTCCAGATATGGATGTATCTACCGACAGTGTTTCCCTTTCCCATGCAGATGCAGCTCATGATTTAGCTTGTCAGCATGTTTCTTCTAGTGTTGTAGAGACACCAAGTTATGAGCCTGACATTGGTCCTGAAGATGTAACAAAGAACTCAATTGTGGAAAATGAAGCATGCAGCAGGGAGCTTGTTGTTTCTGTTATTCAGACCTCAATGGGAGATGGACTGACAGAATGCATTGCTCAGCCAGCTGTTTTTTCTAATAAAATAGAAGTAGAGGGCTCACCAACTGCTGTTGGATTTTCCAGTTTGGTCAGTGTTGAAATGCAAAACACAAAACTAGAAGATGACACAAACAAATCTAGTTCTGTGATTGGAGATGAAGTTGGTTTTGCAGCTGAGGCTACAGCTGAGCTTGATGAAGAAGCAGAACCAGTTGTATCATTCTCTGAATATACAGAAGAAATTCAGTTTCAATTTAGTGATACTGAAAATTTTGTAGATAGAAAGGCCACGGATGACATGGTGGCTAACAAAACAACTGGTGAAGTAGAACATGACGAATCTGATTGTGACATAGAGAAACGGGAAGGAGGTGATGTAGGTCTTGCAAATGACTTGGAGAACTGTTCTGATTCATTAAAGCCTGTGACTAGCCCTGTTTCTATTCCTGCAATTGACTTCCAGTCAGGAGATAGTAACATAGAGGCTAAATCTCTACCAAATCTCCGTTCTCATATACATGATCTTGAAAGGTCTGATAGTTTTCAGCTAAGCCGCTCACTACAATTACATGCTGAAAATAATGGGGTTGACCCAGTCAAGAGCACATCAAATGCTGAAAATGATGGGGTTGACCCAGTCAAGAGCATGAATTCTGCTTTTCTTGAGCAGAAATCAGAAGTTATTGGTGATTCAGAAGAAAATATCAGCCCACCTGAGGTTACCAGCAATGTAGCACCTGATGTCAAGCATGCTGATAACCTGAAAGTTGATGCATTCATCCCTTTTGCAGGTGATTTATTTTCTTTTTGCCTGGAACTTACATTTATAGTTGTTTTAACAGTAGTAGGTTATAATGGTCTTTATCTTGCGGAGCTTGATACTGTTCAAAAGTTTCCCCAATAATTTAGTTGTATTAAGTGAATAGTGAAACTTTGATAAAGACAAATTTGGTGGATTGTTTTGCTAGTTTTGTTGCAGTTTTTGTGATTCCTGCAATGTCTGAATAGTGTGATACTGAACTTCTGAAGTAACTTGACAACAATGATAATCTCTATCTGTGCCATTTTTGCAGAATTATCACTATGCAGGCACCTGTTATCTGAAGGCATGGGGGAGGATGCTGCTTGCAGTGCATTTGATTCTGAGAAGATAACCTTAGAGAAGTTCCGTGACATGAAGCAATCGCTGATGCGAAACAACAAACTAGTTGTTAGGATTGCTGGCCGCTATTTTCCCTGGGATGCTGCTGCGCCTATAGTGCTTGGTATGATTTCTTTCAGTGAGGAACAAGTTTTTGAACCCAAAGGAATGATAAAGGTGGAGCGAGTTGAGCAAAGTGAAGCTCCAGGTGGCAGCTGGAGAATCTGGCCATTTAGTTTTAGACGAACAAGGACTATTAGTGCTATCCAGCCAGTTTGTGAAAGTACTGTTGAGACTTCTGTATCCACTCCTAAAGAATCCACACCTGTTAAAGAACTAGATAGAGAAAGGAATAAATCCAGGGTAAAGAGGATTGAGAGGAAGGTGCGATCACTCACTCCAACATCTGAGGAGCTTGCATCTCTTGATCTCAGAGAGGGAAGGAACGTGGTAACATTTACTTTCTCAACTGCAATTGTTGGGAAACAGCAGGTTAGTTTCACTCAATCTTTTTCAAGTTTCACTAAGTTGCATTTCTCATCTTCCCATCTTTTCTTTAACAGGTTGATTGCCACATATATTTATGGAAATGGAATACACGCATTGTAATATCTGATGTTGATGGAACTATCACCAAGTAAGTTGCAAAACTGGAGCAATCAAACATATGTTTTAATGTTTAATTATTATTGTTTGGAGACTTGATCGTCAGGAGTGTTGGTTATTCCACCTTTCAAATGATGCACATATTCTTTGGTTGTGCCGTGTATGTAATTATAAGTTTAACACAATTTCTTCTTTGTAATGCAAATGATAAGCAGCTCTCGTGTGTATTCAAGAAAAAAAAATGATACACAGTTATAATTATATTGTTCTGTTAACCCATTATTCTTAATTTCTCTTTGTTGAAAAATCTTTATTTGTAAAGGGAGCAGAAAAGAGGAAGATAATGAATTAAATACAACTAAGTTTTATCATTAAACAATATAGGAAATCTGATTCATACCACCGACTAATGCTGTATATTAAAATCTTACAAATGATGTTTTGTCATATATTTGTAGGTCTGATGTTCTTGGGCAGTTCATGCCACTAGTTGGAGTTGATTGGTCCCAAAATGGAGTTGCTCATTTGTTTTCTGCAATAAAGGTATTCATGCTTGTAACAAAGTAAAACAATTTTCAATTTCACTACCAGATCTAGTCGTGCCATAGAAAGGTACTCATGCTTTTAACAAAATAAATGGATTTTCAATTCACTTCCAGATCTAGTTGTACCATAGCAGTTGATTGAGTCTTGTTCTTTTTTTTTCTGACTTTGGAACATCATTCAAGTCTCAAGAATGCGATCAGTGAATGTTTGTTGACATGGGTTTGTTCTTGTTATCTTGTTGCATCCACAGGAAAATGGATATCAGCTTCTATTTCTGAGTGCACGCGCTATTTCACAAGCCCACATTACAAGACAGTTTCTTTTCAACCTAAAGCAGGTACTTCTAAATTCAGTCCTAAGTCCTAGTTAATCTTCTACCTTCAGAAACTGTTTGTGGCTTGGTACACAAGCAGCCATGAATCTGTTATGCCTAATCACGTAGCAATAACACAGGCCTGGTCATGTCACACATTCACAAAGACCCAGCTACAGAGAAACTAATAAATAGAACCTGGTACCCATCTATCTTATTCCCTCATGTATATTTTGATTTCAGGACGGCAAAGCACTTCCTGATGGCCCTGTTGTTATATCTCCAGATGGTCTCTTCCCGTCACTTTACAGAGAAGGTGAGCACATCGTGATATATTTTCGCTATTTTCTATTCAGTTATTTGTCAGTGAGCAAAAAGAGTAGAAGACCCAAAATTACTTATCTCCACTGTGAAAAATGTTGCATTCATTACCTCTAATATTAACTTGGGTTGACATGAGTAAACTGGGTGTTGCTACCTTCTAATAAACTTGGTGTTTGGTAAGATTCATTTCTGAATAACAAAATCACCACTCTTTTTGGTTTTGGATCCCCTCAACCATTGTTGATAAGAGGTCCACTCCTTTTTAGCAGGTCTATGATAAGTGCTCATAATACTATCATGTTGACATAAAAAGTAATCCCTCCTTTTCAAAATGTAAGGCATATTAGAATTAAAAAAAGCAAAAAAATCCATCAATTAGTCAAAACATTTGTGCATTTAGTGTACAGAAGATGTATTGACATATTTGTACATTCACATGCCTTTATTAAGATGTTGCTTTGTAGTAGTTGTTAGTACAAGAAATTAATGGTTTGCCAGTTCCTTAAATTCTAACATGCCTAATAAGAAGAAACAGAGGGAGTACATGTTTGAGTGATGCTAATGTTTTCTGACATTGGTTTGTAGTCATCAGAAGAGCTCCACATGAATTCAAGATTTCATGTTTAGAGGTGAGTACTCCCTAGCAGCCTAGTGCACACATAAATAAGGCTTCTTTGCTTCTTTGATGTTCTATTAATGATTTCTCTGTCCTTTACAGGCTATCAAAAATTTATTTCCACATGACTCAAATCCATTTTATGCTGGATTTGGAAATAGAGATACAGATGAGATTAGCTACCTCAAGGTTGGTATTCCTATGGGCAAGATCTTCATAATAAACCCCAAGGTAAATTTAAGACAGAAATCACTAGCATACTCGCCCTGGAGATGGCATCTAGAGAATTCGTGTTAAAATTTTCTGTTGATGCAGGGTGAAGTTGCAGTGAATCGACGGGTTGATACAAAGTCATACACATCCTTGCATGCTCTTGTCCATGGGATGTTCCCGCCAATATCGTCATCGTCTGAGCAGGTCAGCATTCCCTTAATATTTGCCAGCAGTTTAAGTCTACTTACTCTTTCTCAAATGTAAATTGCTTCTTATTCTGATGACAAGTTCTTGGTCAATTCAGGAGGACTACAATGCTTGGAATTACTGGAAGATGCCACTGCCTGATGTCGATTTGTGAGGTACAAGTCAAGTCTGCACAACAAACAGCACTGCAGTAATTTTTTGATGCGCTGTAGTGATCATGAGAAGGCAGCCATGGTGAAGGTAGCGCACCCTGAGGTATTTCATTTCAACTATTTTTGGTCTACTTAGTTTCTTCCTTCAGGAGCTTGTGTCTAACATGTTCGGTGCATTGGCCACCGCTTTCTGCAGGCCAATTGTTGGTTGGCTACATGTGGATGCTCCTGATACAAGCTCCTGCAAGATTGAAATTGTATATATAGGATCATAATAGATGACTCACGGTCTGTATGCTGATGAGGCGGCAGGAGCAATGTAGCTATTTCTTGTGACTCCTGTTGTCGTTGTCGTTGTTGTCCTAGGACTGGAAATCATACCTCCATGTCCTGTAAGTGAAGGTATATAAATTACTGAATGGAGGGATCTGATAGTGGAGTACATGTTGCAAACCCCCCTGGCCCTTTTCGATTCATCCTTGATGTAATTGTGGTACTGATGTAATTTGTACAAGAGCAATTTCAATAATGCAATAGAAAGTCAGCTGTTCATATGCAGATATGCTAGTGGTTAGCTTTTACACCATTCTGGCAATAACAATGTTGCATTGACCGTAGGTGCGTCCGGTAACAGAAATTTGGTACTGGATTTACCAGCTATGTGTGTCATTTTTGGTATGCCTGCGAGTTTTCAATAGTATACGCTGCACAGAGGCTAAATCTACCGAATCTGTCAGCTATTTAGCAATTTAGCAGTGTTTTTTCTCATAATAAATTAGTTATGACTTTTCAGTCAAGCAAATAGGTTTTAGCTATACGCATATACTCCTATGTGTAAAAAGAATCACTATTTTCTGCTAATTAAATAAAGCTTTCTTATTTCTTTGTTCTAGTATCACACATTATTATATTTATTTATACTTCTTCCGGTCAGTATTTATTTGTGTACGGTCTTTGATGCATGTTTGACCACTACTAATATATTTGTGGAATAGATTTTTTCGATGACTTTAACATGTTTAACTAAGTAATTTAAAAGTAATTAATGTTTTAATTTATAAATTTTGATATCAACATGTCCCAACTTGGAAATATAGGAAAAAGTCTACATCACCCCCTGAACTATGGGGTGGTGTCTACTTTACCCTCAAACTATGAAACAGTCTAATTTACTCTCTGGACTATCCAAAACCGTTAAAATCACCCCCCGGACGGTTTTTGATGGCGGTTTTGCTACAGTACCGTAGTTTTGACTTTTTCTTTTTTTCCTATTTGTTTTTATATAATCTTTAAAAAATCATAGTAAATCACAGAAAAATCATAAAATAGAAAATCTAATTTCGTTAGACTCCGCATGAGTAGATCTACGCAATGAATATATAATATGGTATACTTTAATATAAATCTTTTCTGTAGCTTTAAATTAGTTAGAAAAATCAAATTTTATATGTAATTAATTGGAATAATTCATAGTGCAGCTTCTGTGGTCCAATTGTGGTGAAATTTTTATGGTGGACTAATTATTCTATGCTTGAACTATAGTAAATATTTCATACTCATAGGATCATGTATAACTAAGTTTATTTAGGTTTATGCTTGTTAAATATAAATAAATCTATAACTAAGTTATACAAGATCCGATGAGTATGAAATATTTACTATAGTTCAAGCATAGAATAATTAGTCCACCAAAAAAATTTCACCACAATTGGACCACAGAAGCTTGAAAGCCCTAGTTTGGTTTTGGATAATTGATGAAACCCTAGTACTAACCTCTATGCTAAGTATGTGTAGACTTAATGAGGTTGGTACATGCCAAGTGATGGAGCAAGTGATGATTATGGTGATGATGGTAATGACCACAAGGTGATCAAGTGCTCAACATGGAAAAGAAGAAAAAGAAAAACAAAACCCTATGGAGATCAAGGCAAAGGTATCGCTTAGGGTTTTAGTTTTAGTGATCAAGACACCATAGAGGGTGTGATCACATTTAGGATAGATAGCCGTATTATAAAGAGGGGAATTCTTTGGCTAAGCGGTTATCAAGTGCCACTAGGTGACATTGTTCTTGTGCATGCATTTAGAACCTAGTGAGCTAACTTAACTCCTTCAAAGAAAATGATTGTGAAAATGCTAACACACGTGCACTTGTTGGTTTACACATTGTGGTGTTGGCACTCTTTGAGAAGGAGGTGGAGTTTGGAAGGTAGAGAGAGGATGGGTTCCTCTCTCCCTCCCGCCTCGCAAGCTCGGCGGGATTCGGCGCTTTTTGAGAAAATGAAGTGCATATTTTCTATTGCGCCGGAGGGAAATTTGGAGTAGTCGCGGGAGTGTTTCTCGCTGAGAAAACACTCACCGGACGCTGGCTTCTGGAGCACCG
>Ga0182004_10001535_pt1 | contig 17037 bp, 17 predicted proteins | sample Sormic07211540_1_FD_120479 | JGI IMG/M metagenome (GOLD analysis project Ga0182004, IMG submission 120479) | Endophyte microbial communities from Sorghum bicolor roots, Mead, Nebraska, USA - 072115-40_1 MetaG | ecosystem: Host-associated > Plants > Roots > Unclassified | place: USA: Nebraska...
CCGAAGCAAGCTCCGCGGAGAGAACTGCTAGCACAGTGGCATAACGTTTTGTATGCTCCTTGTTGACGGCTAAATATACGATAGTTTTTGCCCCGTTGCAACGCACGGGCATGTTTTGCTAGTATTAAATATAAACGAAAACAAAAATAATTGAACAGTTTATATGTAATTTATGAGATAAATTTTTTGAACTTAGTTGGTCTATGATTGGACAATATTTATCAAATAAAAACAAAAATACTAGAGTACTTGAAATCCAAAATTTTACCAACTGAAACAAGGCCGGCGTCTCTCGGTCATGCATTGCATGCATGTGAAACACTGAAACACACAGTGTTGTGACGACGTCGTACACAGAACTCTCGCTTCTTTCTTAGCATCGATCAGCCGTCAGCGCATCAGGCCGAGCCATATCGCCAATCGCACGCTGAAAAAAGAGGCTATGTGTCGGGGGTGAATCGAAGCGGAAGTCCCCAGGCGCGGCAACCGGCAAGGCATCAGGCATCATATGGATGCATGCATTGCATTGCTTACATGGCGTCATTGGCTGGTGCCGCTGCCGCTGCCGCCCACGTCCATCCAACCGAGCGGAGCCCAGCAACGCCCCGGCTGGCCCCCGGCCATGCTAGCTGCCGTCAGGCAGAGGCCCCGCCGCGGTGCAGCGGCCGGCCGGCCGGGGAGCGGAGGGCAGCAGCCAGCAGCACGAGCACGAGACGGGAGAGATCGACGGTCGAGGAGGAGCCCGCGCGTGCATGCGAATGCGGTGCGCTTTTGTCGCTCTTTTCCGAGACTCTCCCGCAGTCGCGCGCGCCCCGCCTTTCGCAAAGGCGCGCACACAACGGACTGGACGTGCGCTTGGAAAACGACGCGCGCAGGCCAGGGGGCCCAGGCGCGTTGCGGTGGCCGGCCGGGCCGTGCTTGCCCGTGGCGAGTGACGACGAGACGAAGACGAGTGAGATGGCTCTCCAGCTCGGTGGACTGCTGGTGCCACCCGGCCGCGCCCGTGCCCGTCTCGTGGGGTGCCGCCCATGGGCCACCCGCGCGCAGGCGGCAGGTCCCGTCGTGTCCTGTACCGGGCTACCGGCCGCTTCATCAGGCAGGCAGGCAGGCAGGCAGGCCAGCGGCCGTTGGGCCACCGGGCTTTTTTACTTTTCATTACTGTGGAGAATGAATGTAGCCTTAAGCCTGTGCTGGTTCGGTCATGCTTTCGTACTTCAACTTTGCCAAGCTTGGTTGCAGCGGATGTCCATGCTTAGTCGCTTATGAGTCGGTTAAAAGAAAAAAAAACCCTAGCCATGGCATGTGCTCTACTTCCTCCGTACTCCGTACTCCGTACTGTAATTTGAATGCATTTTAAAAATTTTAAAAATAAAAAAAAAACACTCAAATGATATATATATATATATATGTCTAGATTTGCCATGTAATGACTATGTCTAGATTTGATAAAATTTGATAAAAAAGAAACCGTAATTTGATGAGAAATTCTTTAATTGGAATAATTTATGAGTGTATATATATATATATAGACACACACTCATAAATTATTCCAATTAAAGAATTTCTCATCAAATTACGGTTTCTTTTTTCACAAATTTTATCAAATCTAGACATAGTCATTACATATGATGCATTATATTTCAGTATAAATTCTAAAAGTCATTATGCACTATATTCAAGTGTCAGAAGAAGTATTTTGAATAATCATGAATCTCCAAAAGACCAACTGACCCGCAGATATCCTATGTTTGCACTACTACATGATCCGTGCAACTAGCTAGATTTTCTTAAACATGCTACTCGGTCGCGCTATTGTTGACCACAATATAACTAGGCCCGGGCCTTGGGTCCGACCGAACCAAACGATTGATTCTTTGGTCATCTAAAAATGGAGACCGGTCGATTAATTTTAGAACTCAGGATCAAGCACATTCGGTCTCAAGCCAGTGCTCCAGGAGAAAGGGTTTCGGTTTTTATTTGTCTTCTGTTTTGGCCGTGGGGGTCGTGTTTTCATCTATCTATATGCTCTGTACATAAACCCTCTTTCTCTATTAAAATAATCTGCGGTCATTCAGAACAAGGTTCTTTCATCAGAGGGAGCACACTAACACATTGCCAACAAACTAGGCAACTAGCCACTATCAAACAGGTACAGGGACCTCCCCAGAACACACAATGAGGTAGTCAAAGAAAACAGGGTCATGAGTTCATGACAGAGCACCACTACCTCACACACAAACCACACTAATACATACAGCATCTACGCAGCACACTGCATCTTTATTACTAACCTCACATGAACACGGCTCCACACACAAACGCACACACTCCATCTACACACCAAACAAAGACTTGCCATGTCCAAAACCTCCATTCTGTCTGTCAGCTAAGAACTCAGCACCACCTGTGGCTTGGCCATGGCCTCCTTCCTCCTGCCCGTCAGGATCCTCTTCAGCAGGCTGCCGTTCCCCTTCTGCTTTCTCGGGACGACGGCAAGCGTCACTAACTTCACGTCAGCTTCGCCCATGCAGGTCCCGTTCACCCTGCAAGCCTGCTTTACGTGTGGAGCCAGCCCTGGCATTGGGTGCGAAGAGCTGCATTCCGCGGCGGAGGCGTCGTCTCCTTCGTCGGCAGCAGGACGGTTTCTTTCGCCTGACGAGCTTGGTTCAGTACAGATGATCTCCTTGGTTTTTGGCGAGCCTGAGTAATAGAATCCTCCGTCCTCCATGGATAGCATCTCGCTTAGTGATTGCGATCGGGGCTTCCGCTCCCGAGCTGCGGTATGAAGCACCTGGTCGAAAAGGATGGCGTCCTTTGGCGATGCAAGGGCTTTCAGTTGTTTCCCCAGGTTTATGATTGTTTCCCGGCACTCAATCAGCTTCTCTGATGCTGTTGAGATCTCAAACTCCTGTGACACAGATGATACAAGGTCTGGTTAGTAATTTGAGCAAAGAATGGACATTATTTTCAAGGTTCGCCTAGTAATTTGGACAGAAAATGAGCCTTTTCTGGTGGAAAAGAAATGTCGACTACACCAGTCAGTTTTACAGTAGAGCTACTAATTGCTTTGAGGGAAATTATAAGGACAAGAAAGATCACAAGGGTCTCACCATCTGAAGATGTTTATCTTCATTCTTGGCGACATTTTTTGAGCCTTCTTTAGCAGAGCAACTGCTAGCAAATAACTTAGGTTAGACAGAATAGTATCAACCATGGAAGGACAAGGCTGAAAAAAGAATTACCGGTCAAGCTGATGCTTGGGTTCAAGACAACTAATCCCCTCTTGCTTGCCCTTATTTTGTCCAGATATGAAGATGGATTCATGTGTACTACATTCAGTCATTGTTGATTTACCATCGGCATGTGCAGTTATTTTTGTAGATTCCTTCAGCTCATTAAGTTCTGCCCGCAAATGTGAAGCCTTTTCTTCTGTCCCCTGAAATTTAGAGACTGCTACTTCATTGCCTATCTTCTGTTTATTAACATCAGGTTTAACATCTATACAGCTTGAGTCAGATAATAAGGACATCTGAACATTCTCTGGTGTTCTAGTCTCATCTGCTGTATGGATTCCAGTGTGCCTGGCTACCGCAACAATTTCAAGTCCATCACTGTTGTTTAATTCCAAATGCTTCATGATGGCTTCCTTCATGTCTGATACATCTCGAAGTGAGAAGCAGTGGTTGATTATCCAATCTAATGTGAGTTGGAGGTCATGAACAAAGTTTTCGACATCAGTGCTCCCATACAGAAGCTCGTTGCATGCAAAAACAAAATTTTGCAGTACAGAAGTAAGTTCAGATGTATTCCACAAGAATGCACGAGCAACATATCCTGATAGTGTTCCTTGGCCGTTTTCCTCATCACCACCAGATAGCACAACTGTGCTACTAGAATCTTTTGATGACCTTTGGATAACTCCCTCAATAAGTTCAATTAACTTCAGGACAGCCTTCTCAATCTTAGGTTGGCGAACTTGGTTAGTTGTTCCAGTGGAGATATCAACTGCAACTACCTCTTTTCCAGATGACTCTGTGGCTTCTCTCATTGGATCATATGGTTCCACATGTTTATCATCATTACACAAAGATGCTAACTTTTCTATCTCTGCAAAGTCATCCATGAAACTCATGTCTGATACTCTTGTGCTCTTACTGGAATGTGCTGTGAGTTTTCCCTTCTTGAAGTGTTCCAGTTCAGACAACAAGGCTGATGCCCATGAGCCTGAACAGCTGATATTATCTTCATTGCGGCCATCCTCAGAGATAGATGAAAGAGGGTTTTCAGCCACTGTAGGGCTACCTTTTACCAATTCTACAGTAGTACGACCTTTTGACAAATCTTCAAGCTGGGCTTCAACTTGGGAAAGTTTGGAAGTTGTGCGAGCAAGCATAGTCCGAGAAAACTGAAGCTCACCATCCTTTCTAGAAAGAGATTCTTTTATGGCCTTATTTTCGTCTTCAATTGCATGTAGCCTTGCAAGTAACGGAGAATTACCATGTGATGTATCATGAGAGTTCTGTACTAAAACACACGAGTTCTGTGGTGTCACTGAATTCAACTTTCTCGTCCTTGTGATCCCTGTATCGCTACCCACTGTTTCAACTTCACTTCTCATTTTGGCAATGGCAGCAGGACCTGGTAACCTTTTACGTACCATTGAACGCAACCTCTGGCATTCTGATTCGAGCTTGGTTATCTTCTTTACATTCTCAAGGTGCTGCTTGTGTGCAGCGTCAGCAGATTTGAGACTAAATTTCCGTTCTTCGCTTCGAATCTCAAGTTGCTTCTGCAGCATGCAAACCTCATACCTAAGTGAAGAGTTAGATCTTTCGGCTGACTCTAGCTTTACTGCAAGGTCCTTGAACTTTGACTCTATTACTCCCTTGGACTCAACCAGCTCTGAGATGATGTTCTCTTTCACTGACAGAATTTCAGAAAGTTTGTCATTCTCGGCATCTAAGCTAGCAATTATGTTTATTTTCTCCACTAAATTTTCTTCCAGATTCTGAACTTTGTCTTGTTCACAAGAAATCATTTGAGCTGTCTCCTTTATTAGTGAGTCCCTCTCAACCATTGCAACATTTAGAGCCTCATCAAGCTGACAAATCCTCTGTTCCATTGCCATTTTTTCATCTAGTGTATCATCAAGTTGTGACTTGATAGCTAGTGCCTCAGCCTCAGCTTTCTCCCAACCTAGTATCCATATTAGCAATACAAACAATGTGAAAAAAAATCCAGCGTATATGTACATTTTACTTTTAGGATGGTGGACCATAGTTAAAAACTACTCCATCCATCCCAAAATTGTAAGTCATTCCAAGAATCTTGGAGATTCAAAGCATCTCATGTTTGACCAAAATTATAGAAAAAATTACAAAGTTTTGTGGCATCAAATAGATACACTGAGAATATAATTAATAAATAACGTAATGATACTTAGTTGATATCATAAATGTTATTATCCTACCATATAAATTTGGTCAAACTTGAGATGCTTTAACTCTCCAAGATTCTTGGAATGATTTATAATTTGGGATGGAGGGAGTACTAGTTATGATCCCGGAAAACGTGATGCCATAATACTGAAATAATGAGTACAGTAATAATACCTAATATGGCTTCTTCAGCTACTTTTGACTGTTTAGCTAAAATGCCATCCTTCTCAACGCACTTAGAATGAGCAAATGAAAGTTGTTCATTTAAGTCTTGCAAGGATTTCTCTAATAATAAAACCTTCTCCTTCTGCAGGGAAGAAAATTCGTGGTTTAGATACAAGTATCTAGTAACAATTTTATACAAAATTATTAATTTTGGAAGTGCAGATGATGTACCTCCAACTCCCTTTCTGTTGATTTCTTTCTCCAGAGCCATGCCTTATGATCCATCAAGAGACGCTTTATATCTACAAGTATCTGATGATATATATGATGAGTTCCCTGGAGATAAACAACAGATGCAATGTAGGTTTACAGCATATCCTGTTTTAGGGTGGATACAGGTAGAACGTTTGCTAGAGCTACTAGTTAGGAAGATAAATTCAACATGATACACAATTACACATTGGAAAAGCTTCAACTATCAAGTTATCATTACACATTCAGTCTGTCATAGAGACCGTATATCTTCAGTGTAGGAGGAGACTGCACATCAATATAATTAGTCATACACAGAACTGCAGCTGTAACGCAGTATGGGTTGCACTTGCACCTAACGCAAGTACTCTTTCCAACAACCTAACACAAATATTAAAAGGCTTATGAAGTGGAGTGTGAACACAGGAGTCAAGTTGATTGACAGTTGGGACCAACATGGCACTATCTCTACTTCACCTCTTTCTCCGAATTGTCTGCACCAAAGTTCCTGGCAAAGAACCACACTACACGCAAGGAGATGGAGAATAGGGGAAACAAAAGGAAGAGAGAGAGGAAACCCAAAGTAAAAAAAATGGAAAACATTCTACACACTGGACCGTGGGCATATCCACAAAAGAACACTCAGCTTCGTAGCAGGAAAAGAACAACCGAACAACACAAGCTCGCCCAAAATCAAGCAAGAATACAAAGCCATAAGGTTCAATCGCTAAGCAGCAGTATGACAACAGGGACTACGACATGCATGCGGAAGTGCAATGAAGCAATTAAGCCAAAAACATCAACATCTGAAACCCAGTTACCCTAAGTTCTCCATCAGGTACTAGATTTCCCCATCCTTTTCACAACCACCAACCACCAAACAAAGGAAGATGGAGTGCATGCTCACCGCACTCCGCACAGCGACAAAGATCCAAAGGACAAGAGTAACATAGAAGGAAGAAGGATTCGAAGAAGGCAGTGGTGATGGTACCGAGCTCGAGTGCTGAACTGACCTTCAGTGACAGCGAGGAGTGGAGTGGCTCTGCCGCAGCTCACCAACACTGAGCTGCCGCTGAGTCACTGTGTTCCTGTGACAGCATCCTATGGAGGGGAATGGAAGATGAGGACAAGGGAGAAAAAGTGACGAGGCGGGTATATAGAACAGAGCTTTTTCTGTGTGGGAGCGACCTGGCTAATAAAGGTGTCCTTCCTAGGCCCTTGAAACGACACAAGTACAGCAAGGATGAAACTGATAGTAGCACTGCATTGCAATGGTAAAGCTGAGTGTTTAGACTATCTCCAACAATCGTCATCCAAAATACAAGACTCATTTGTCCTTTGGGTAGCGCTACAGGTAAAAGGTTACATACCTATTTTTAGTCTTCTCCAACAACAAGACCTAAAAGACAACACTCTCTGCAAATGGTCTCGAGGAGAGAGGATACCTAAATTTGGGTTATGCCTCTCCTGATACCCAAAATAGGTTTTTTGTATGGGTACTCTGTTGGAGGCTATAGGTATTGTGTTGGAAACCTATTTTGGGTTTAGGTTCCCAAATGCATGTCCTATTGGTCACTGCCGCAAGGGTCCGGGGCCCAACCGCCCAAAGGTTAGCCTCTGCAGCAGGTCAATCGCAGTGTGCAAAACCGGTGATGAGCCTGTCAAGTGGATAGATTAGCATGACAGGGTTTAGATTTGCATAAGTGAGGAGCTTTAAAGTGTCGGCGGTGCCGGCGGTGGACAGGAGGGTTGCATGCAACAGCATTTGGTTCTCCATAAATTGGATGTTTTGTTCGTTCCCCTTAAAGTCCGCATGCTGTGCTCCAGGTGTCGTAGCCATCTTATCTATCTGATTCTTCTGTTAATCATGGTGATACAGCTACAGTTACCTACAACTGTTTGTTCTTCTCAAGAGGATTCGTTAGCGAAATCATGCTGAAGTTAACTTTACACTGTTACAAGTACACAGTCTAGAGACTGTGCACTAACCTTGAATCAAATGCATTTAATGATACGAATGAGAAACATGCAGACTCCACGGGATGATGAAGACATGCCAGTCACCTGGCAGTCTATCTCTGTGTTTGGGTATGCCAGGGTTGGTAGTTCAGCAGACACCCAATATGGCAGTATCCTTATCCATCCAAACCCAAAACATCCCTAGAGGAAACCGTTAAAACATGTTGAAAGCTGGCCGAAAGGTCGTAAAGTTATGGCTAAATCTGTTTGCTAACAGTCAAGTAATCACCCAACGAACTGGCTAATCTAGGAACTATCTTGGATGACTTGTTATCTCGAATGTCAAACTTAACAATGTTCAAGAGGGAAGGGGCAACAACAATTGCCTGATGCTGTTCAGTTACATTACAGGGGCATCGACCAAGCCATGGGCTAGATTAGAATGGTGGACGCCGGCGGCGTGCAGTTTTTCTAGTAAAACAATACAAAAGAAAACAAAAGAAACGACGTTAAGATTGCCGTACAGACTACACATGTGAACATAACACCCCTTTGAAAACGAAAGAGCTATACAGTTTACGGGAAACCACCCATACATGAGATCTGAATCATGACTTCTTGTTCGTGATCCTGGTTTTAGTGCCTCCTGTATAAAAAAAAAACAGCAAATATGAGCACAAACCAAAAGAAAATCAAATTAAGTGCCAATGACATAACTGAAACATCCTTCTCATAATTGAACAGGTAGAGATATATCTAGAGGAAAATATACAGGATTGTTCGTTAGCTCACAAGAGCAATGCATTAGCTTGTTACAAGTAACCAAATAAATAGCCTAAGGTTAGCTCATAGCATATATATTGTGTAATGTCAACATTAAACATACCATCAACTTCCTCAAATTCGACAACCTTAATAACTTCAGCAGCTGCATGATACTCAAACCTGCAGGATGAAAAAGCAAGGTGTTGAACTGTCATTCATCAGCAATAGGAAGGTGTAGATGTTTTCAGGCATCAGAGATGTTCATTTTTGCCAAATCGCAGCAGTGAGACGGTATGCATAGGGTAAAACAAATGTTGAAACACTTGATATAGAAGAACCAGGATTATAGTCTTAGCGACTAGGTCAACTTAAATACTACAATGATACAGACAATCCAAATGTAGAGGGTGGCAGGGTGTAGCAAAAATCAGATCAGCGGAACATTTTAGGTCGGTCTATCAAAGTGTACTTGGGTTTTGGTGGTTGATGTAAAACATATAACATATGTATGAAACACAATGTACCACATTATAGTTATTCTCCTGTTTTAGTGCTCATTCTCATTTTGCACTTTTTAATTGCGGACATTAGTTCTTTCTTACTATGAGAATTGGTGTACCATGTTCATGGAAGACAATGATAACCTGCCAATGATAGTTTTAAAAGGTCTGGTTTTTAAAGGTCTAAACCATAGTACTGCAGGTACAGCTCCCAAATGAACTGGGTGAGTCTGAGCTGAGAAACAATTGATCAGAACAGATCATGGCTATTAGAAGGACATATCAAATGTTCTCGAGAGACAATATACCTGTTAGAGGACGCCACCTCAGGTTCATACTCAGATGTGCTCTTGATAGCCTTAACTATGATACCAACAATTTCCTTCTTTCTAGTGCTGGCCATTAAACAATCGTACTCAGTCGGCACAATGATCGCAAAGAAGTTATCACTGAGGTTGCTAATGCATAGCTTATCCACAGCTGCAAGTGCTATCCTCCTCTTCAATATATTGGCATCGGGGTCAACAAGGTATAGAGCAAAGTCTGTAATCACTAGGATGCGCCTTTTCATCTTTCCTGACTGGCTGAACTTTAATACCTTGTCTGCAAAGAGAACTTTGTTGTCCCCTGTAATATATTGAGCATCTACTTAGAGACTTGCATAGCTTAGTTAGAAAACTTGAGATTGTGCATGAAACAAGGAATAGTTAATGTTAGGCAACTGTATCAATGACACACCACAATTTATTGTCATAACAAATATGCTAATGACACATCGCGATTCATGGCCTGGTAGGCCCAACGCATCTAGATTATACAGTATTACGGTGCAGATCTTCACATTCATGAATGCGAAATAAGGCATGTCAATAACCTAGAAGCATGATATAGATGTGAATGGAGCATCCAGTTCCCGTACTTGGTAGCATTACATCAGGGTGTCAAACCCTCCAACAAAAAAAAAAATCAGGGTGTCAACAGTCAACACGGTAGTTGGAGAATTGCCTAATGCTACATGTGGAAAATCGAGTCTCTGCATTAATCCGTCATAATAAACAAGATTAAAATCAGGCATGCTATGAGTCCAAGCTTATGGAGTTACGATAATTTCTGCCGCACCACACCATTCAAAATACCAATATATAGCATAAATTCAAAAACATTGGCATCATTATCACAAGCATACACATCAGATCCGCATCAGAGCACTACCGAACCAATTGACCTCTAGCAAGGTCGCACGCATTGTCTACCAACGAAAAACTAGCACAAGAGATCAATTGATACATGAATCAGGGCACGGCACCTTGCTTGGACAGGATCTTGGTGAGGCAGGGATCATTGGCAAGGGCGGACCCGGTCAAGGACATGGTGGCACGCATGTATACCCGATAATCTTCACAAGAAAAATCAAAGTTAGTAGCAGGTAGCACCGGCGGATCCAAGGCCCGGCCACCCTGGGCAGCTGGCCGGGCTCCCACGGTACAGCAGAGGCGGGAGGGGAGAGGGAGGTGCGTACGCAGGGTCGCCGGCCGGTGCGCAGAGGACGGAGGCGAGGGCGCGAGGCGACTGGCGAGAGGCGGAAGGGGGAGCCGCCGACGCCGCCGCCGAGCCGAGCCTGAGCGCCGCTGAGCGCGAGTGGGGAATGCGCAGAAGCTCTGCCCTGAGCGCCGCTGAGCGCGAGTCGGGTAGGAAACGGAGACGTTGGGCTCGACGAAGACCTGGAGGTGAACGGTAGAAGAAAATTGAGAATGGAGGTTGGAGGCCCTGGAATTGGTTCTGGGTTTCTGGCCCTGAGAAACTGGCTGACGGGTCCCAGTCAAGTGTGAGATCGTCAGCTGCCTGAGAGCGTGTTCTGCATATGACAAGTCTACGGGTCTGGCTGGACAAATTTTTATTTATATACAATTTTCTAATTTATTTTTAGAGAATTAGGAAATCTATATACCTCTCCCACCAGGTGAAATGGCAATATTTATTTATTTTTTCAGTTTAGTTGACGTTAAGATATTTAATTGCTACTCTAAGGTCTTGTTTAAATGCACCTAAAATTCCAAAAGCTTGGAAGGAGAGGATAGAAATGAAACATTATGAGATAAACCCCTCCTAATTATTTTTCTAGATCCGTTATCTGGGTCATAGGTTTATAAACCGTCAGTGAAACATTATTAGAGTTAGCTCCAGCGGATCCTGCAAGTGATGAGCCGGCAAGGTTTGTTAAAGTTCCTTATTAGCAGCATATCTCTAAACGTTATAACTTTTTTCCACATGACCTCGTATGAATATAAAATTTACATGAAAAAAATATATTTCACGATGTCATGTACAATTTTGTATATCACAATGTTTTCATTTGAGGCCTTGTTTAGTTGGAGGAAAAATTTGGCTTTGGCTACTGTAGCACTTTTATTTATATTTGATAATTATTATCTAATCTCTCTGTAGGGGCTTCGGTCCCTCCAGTTTCGTAAAAAAATATTATCTAATCATAAACTAATTAGACTCAAAAGGTTCGTCTCGTAAATTACAGGCAGACTATATAATTAGTTATTTTTTTATCTATATTTAATATTTCATTCATGCGTTTAAAGATTCGATGTGACAGAGAAACTTGAAAACTTTTGGAAACTAAACAAGGCCTGAATCCATATTGATGCCGAAAAAATTGAGACAAGTTTCATTGCTGTATCTGTAGATCTGAGAATCATAATGATTATTTGGGCACCAAGATGGATTCAAAATGGAATAGTTATAACCCGCAAAGTTATGGATATCGTCTAACTATATATTTTCTATATGAATTTTATCTTCGTTCAAGCTCATATGAAAGAAGTCATAATTTTCTTAAGTGCACTGCGCCGTTTGAATCGACAGAAAGATAAACTCCGCCGTACCACTCGCGATTCCTGTATAAAAATGTATTTTTTACAGGGATAATTATTTTGCAAAAACAGTTATATTACAAAAAATAATAGTAAAAATCAGAAACGAGAACCGAAGAGTTACCCCGGTAAAAAGGCCGTACTTCAGCCCAGCCAGATGAAATTCGTCACTCCAACAGTCCAACAGATGGGGACAGCCCATATACACAGGTTTCCCAAAGCTGTTGTGGGCTTGTGGCATGCGAGAACACCCCACGCCCATCCCCACGAGCGCCGTGATTTTGCCGGCCGCGGTCACGGGGGGCTCTTGCAGTCCGGCCGTTCCGACGGAAATCACCGTCCGATGACTTCCCGCTAAAGTTTTTACACGTTTCTAACCCGCCCAGTTGCCTGCGCAAGCCACGCCTGGCAAGGGAATGGTTCGCGCTGGACCGAATTAACTCGTGGTTGCCTGTTTTCCGATGCTTAGATAGATATAATATATTAAAATAATATGATGATGTACTACAAAATTTAAAAATCTATAGTTTACAAATTAAATATCTAAACTGAATTTTGATTACATCATTATATTTCTTATAATAAATCCTTCAAAACAAGACCCCACATGAATATATTTAGATAAAATTTTATTATTGAACATTTATTTCATAAAGAGAGAACATTCTATTTTAGAGTAAGATTAATAATACAGCCCACTTGCTGGCTGTAAGGTTCCTTACAGCCTTCTTCTAGCCCGCCTATACAATAGTTAGCTATTCACTATTAATACATGGCCCACTTATCTCTCTCACAAAGTTTCTTGGTTCCTCTGCCTAAGCTAGTTATAAGCTTTCCCTTCTCTCCTCCACCTCAGCATTTAGCCGGCTTATAACCCACTATAATACTTGCTCTTATTGATCAGACACGATGTTCTAGGTTTAGCAAAAAAAAATGACATCTTCAAGGTATTCTAAATCTAGAAGAATAAATTATAAGGGCTTGTTTGGTTATGGGCGGTAAAGTTTATCGTCCATCACATTGAATATTTGGATACATGCATAAAATAATAAATATAGACTATTTACAAAACTAAAATATATAGTTAGAGAGTAATTTGCAAGACAAATCTTTTGAGCCTAATTAGTTCATGATTGGACACTAATTGCTAAATAAAAGGAAAATATTACAGTACCTGTTAAACTTTAACAACCCTAACAAAACACCCTCTAAGTTCAGACGATGATAATATATATGATTTATATTTACTATCTTGTATATAAAGTTGAGTCCAACAATAATGAATGTTTTAAACTATTCAGGGAAAAACTAATAAAAAACATGAGGCAGAAGAAGAAGAAGAAAGAGTATAGGAATATTATTCAAACAATCATATAACATCTCATGAATACTATATGAACACACAAAAATAATCGTGGAACATCCCAAAAAAAGCAAAACACGAAATAAAAAAACTAATTAGAGTAAAATAAATAAGAGGACGAAAGAAAAAGAAATAACAAAATGGTATGAATATACTGAAATAAATAAATAAGTTAATAAAAGATTAAACAAACTTTTGTCTTATGAAGATAGAATATTTTATTTTATTGAATAGCGACAATATTCTAGGTTCAAAAAAATTTGTCTTTGCAAGAAGAATGTTCTCAGTTTAGGTACATAAATAAAATTGTAATTATATAATATACATAAATAATAAATAATAAAATTTAAAGTAAAGAATAAAAAAACATGTAATAGAGAAAAATTAAAAGAATATTATATGAGTAAAATATACTACAAACATCTCATGTATACTAAGCGAACATCACTAAATACACCATAGAACATCACAAAAAATATAATAGAACAACACATGTATAATAAGTGAACATCGCTAAAAAATCACTTTAAAAAAAACACGTAATAGACAAAATAATTAAAAGAATATCACATGGATACTATAGAACATCACATTTACGTTGAATGAACATCATTAAGTACATCATAGAACATCACTAAATACACTATAGAACATAGCAAATATATTACGTAAATATCACTAAATGCATCATAGAATTTCACATGCATACTACGTGAATAGCATAAAAATATTGTAGAATGTTACATATATGTGAACATCCCATGTATACTTCATGGACATCATAAAATACATTACAGAACATCAAATATATACTATATGAACATTACAATATACATCACAAACATACATTATAGAACATTACATGTATATTACAGAAACATCTCAAAATATACCATAGAACATTATATGTATACTATATGAACATCACAAAATATATTGTAAAACATCACATGTATACCATGTGAACATCACAAAAATATATCGTAGAATATTGCATGAACATAATAACATCACATGGGATACAAACAAATAAAAAATTTAACGTAAAAACAAATTAATTAATTTCTGTAAAAGAAAAGTAAAATAAAAAATCTGTAGAAAACATAAAGGGAAAAGATAAAATGAAAAATAGAAAAGAATTTAACATAAAAAGTGTAAATAAAAAAATAATAGAGAAAACATCACATATAACTCCTAAACTAAATATCTAAATTAAATTCAGATAATACCACTAGATTTGTTGTAACAAATTCTTTAAAACAAGATCCCACATAGAACATCACTCAGAAATATCTTATGTATACTTAGAACATCACATGTATATTAAGTGAACATAACTAAATACATCACGGAACATCACTAAATATATTATAGAACATCATAGATACATTACATGCACATTACTCAGTACATCATAGAACACCACATGTATACTAAGTAAACATCACTAAATACACCATAGAACATTACTAAATACATTATAGAACATCGTATATATATTACTTGAACATCACTAAATCTATCAAAAAACATCACATGTATACTAACTGAACGTCACTAAATTCACTATCGACCATTAGTAAATACATTAAAAAACATAACATGTATATTACGCGAATATCGTAAAAAACACTATAGAACATCATATCTATACCATGAGAACATAAAAAAAACATAAAAAAATATCATATATATAGCACTGTATTATTTGAACATAACAAAAACAATATAGATCATCATAAAAATAAAAAGAAAAGAAAAAATAAATAAAAAGAAAGGTAAAACTATATAGAAATAACTGAAATAATGAAAATAATAATAACTGGAATATAAAATGAAAAAAAAGAAAAAATGAAAAGAAATTAAAGAAAAAGAAAATATAGCAAGAAAAAGAAAAAGAAACAAAAAAAGAGAAGAAAACTAACAGCAACGAGGGAGAGGAAAATAAAAGAAACATAAAAAGAAAGAAAAGAAGAAGAAAAGAAAAGAAAAAACACAAAAGGAAAGAAATAAAAAGAAAACATACGTACATGGTAACCCGTCACGCGCACGGGAATATCGGGCGCGCGGGAATATCGGGCGGGAATCATCGGACGGTGTGTCTGGTCCGACGTTCCGACCGGAAGATTGCCGCGGTCACGGGGCGTGTGACTCGCGTGCTCGCCGCGCCGCGCGGTGGCCTGGTCGGCTGGTCCTGATGAGCCGGTGATCCCCTGAATCCCGTGCGACCCCAAATGGCCAGCGAGCAGATCAAATGGTCCACGCGCGCGGCCGGTCACGCGTAAGCGTAGACGACATCCGCGCCGCGCGCCGCCACGACTTTTTTGCCTCATCAGGATGCGCGTCACATTATTTACGTTGCGGCCGGCCGGCGGTGCACAAGTGCACGAGCATCGTAAACTAACTGGCGTCGACCGGCGAGTCAAATTTCCTGATCTCTGCATCACAGCACGACAGCACCCCAAGTCAGCCATGTTACGTAAACCGTCGGAGCTCATATCTCTCATTTGATAGCCTCGGTTGTACACGTACATCAGATCACAGTGTAGATGCATTAGTTACATCGTCGCAATATCGCCGTCGTCAAAGCGCATGCTTGCACGGCAATTCCTTCTACTTATCCAAGTACAGGAAAAGGGGTTGCACGCAGATCAATCCACCAGCTAGCAGGCCTGCCGGGGCCAAGTTTGGAACGTGCAGGACTCCACCATGATCTGTGGTAAGTGCCCGCTCTGCATGCACGCCTGAATGAAAGGCTGAAACGCCTCCTCGGAATCTCGCATGCAGTGCAGCAAGACAGGTCTCCCAAGCAACATACATATACGTACAGTACGCATCACAACGCAGGTCATGTCCGCTAGCGTGCTTCCGCGGATCACGGGCTTCCGCTTCACGCACGCCTTCGCCATCGGGCAAATACAAACGTGGAAGAGCAGACACTCAGACAGGTACTGCTGCGCCGCTGGCCCCGGCCGCCACAGTCGACAGGATCGATCGATCACTTGCCGCAGGCGAAAGGCCCCGCATGCCCACCCTGCCGCCCGCCACGGGCCCGTACGTACGTACATGCATGCATTGCCATACTAGCGCATGCACGATTCAGACTGGGAAGCCAACGTTAGTACGCACATTACAGTTATTCACATCTCACCTTTGTCTCCTTTTCGTTGGATGCCCCAAATGACTTGGAGCTTCGTCTAGCTAGCTAGTAGCAAGCTACTCAAACAGTGCCGGAACTGTAGAATATACATACTCCTAGACACCGGCGCACAGCAGGTACTACTACGTGTGTAGTAGGAGTACAAGCACATGCTGCATGCACATGAAAATCTGCCAGCTAGCTTGCATCGATACGTAAAAACATTCGGCCGACAAGATCCACCCACATTCATGATCACCTCTTCTCGCCGCTGGGGTCGTCCTGCCTGGCGATCTCTGCCTGACTGACCGGCTCCGCGCGCGGTCCGCCACCACGCCACGCCGTGAGGAACAGTGAAATTGATCACCGACCAAAGCGCGCGAGGCAAAAGGCAATCGCCGCGCCGCGCCGCGCCGAAGCAAGGACGTTCCAGCGGTGTCGTCGGTACGCATGCACTCGCGTCGGCGCGTTACTCGGTCACGCGCGGGCAGCCGGGAGTGCTCGATCTGTGCCCACCACACCCACGGCCACGTCCAGGTCCAGTCCAGCGAAGGAAAGATGACTAAGGGCACTC